>Ga0070745_1000101_pt1 | contig 57495 bp, 75 predicted proteins | sample VirMetDEL_Mar_4_FD_77438 | JGI IMG/M metagenome (GOLD analysis project Ga0070745, IMG submission 77438) | Aqueous microbial communities from the Delaware River and Bay under freshwater to marine salinity gradient to study organic matter... | ecosystem: Environmental > Aquatic > Marine > Coastal ...
AACCCACGCAGAAAAAGTCCAAGTATCTGAGTCATCACCCGCATCCACAGGAGTCCAACTCAGGTACGCAGAGTCATCATCGTTAAACCGTAGCGATCCTTCAATGGTCTTAGGATAGAAGCCGCGAGTGGCGGCTTGCATGGCTGCTGGTACGGGTATAAGAGACATTACGACCCCTCAGTCAAAGCTGGTGTCGCGGACAAATAGACATTAGTACCGTCTGGGCAAAAATAACCAAGCATGTAAGTACCCGCCGCATTGATTGCAGTTAAGTCAGCATCCGCTAGGTGTACGTCAGCATCGACAGTCACTGTTTGTGGCGTCGTATTAACAAGAAGAATAACGCCTGACTGGCCCGCTGTTTCATTAGTGAAGGTCAGATCAATTGCGCCTGTTGGCGTACAGGAGAAAAAATTTCCCGCAGACATATCAAACGAACCATCAGCATCTGTAACAACTGTACCTGTCGCTGCGCCGTTAACATCTACGTCCGCAGCAAAAGTGATATCGCCTTCAATAGTATCGGCTGCAGTTAGTTCACCAAGCGCCGTTACGTCCGAACCTGTGTATATGGATTTGACTAACTTAGCCATGTTTCACCTCAAGCCGTTAAGGGAATGTTATCTGCACTCCCGTCAGATTTAAAAAACGGAACCTGTTGAGTCGCCGTCAAAGAAATTGTATCAATAGTTGAGTCTGATTTATAAAATGGAATCTTCAAAGTGTTCGTGTAGCTAGACAGCCCAGCAACACTAAATATGTCGTACACCACGATCTCAACAACGTCAGATGCGGATAAAGCGGCTAAGCCCGCAATTGTGTTAGCTGTGTTGACGTTGTAGTCAGTGTCTTTAACAAGCAGCACACCGTTCAAATAAACATCAACATAAGTGCCATCGGTAAATACAAGTGCGTTGCCGTTGTCATCAGCACCAGACAAAGAAGTCTCGCTACCAGCCGCTGTGTAAAAGTACGTCTGCCGGACCGCTACATTGTTTGAGAATCTACCGATATAACTCATGCTGTGTAGCTCCCGGAATCGTTAAATTGCAGAATTGTGTAATCTCCGACCGTAGTTTCAACAACGCTAGCGCCTGTATAAGTCCCTGAGTAATACACAGTAGGTATCTTCAGGATACATACACCTGATCCACCAGAGCCGCCATTTTGCAGACTGTTACCGTAAGCGCCGCCGCCGCCGCCTCCGGTATTAGGATCTCCATCTTCACCGTTACCTGTAGAAGGCCCGGATGGAACTGGCCCTCCAGATCCTGCACCATCAGTACCAGTACCTGATGCATCATTACTACGGCCACCACCGCCACCACCGCCTGCTCTACCTACAGGAGTACCAGTGATCGATGAGGTAACTCCAGATCCTCCATCTCCACCAACAAATGTGCCACTGTTATTGATGGCATCCTGACCTACACCGCCTGCGCCGCCTCCGCCTGCACCGTTATAAGTAACAGTAGTAAATACTAAATCTCCGCCATCATAGCCTTGGCCTGCGGTTCCTGATCCGCCTGATCTAGATGCGCTGTTATATGAAGTAGCTCCGCCACCTGATCCACCTGATCCACCTGCCGCTTCATCAAGAGTATCAGCGCCAGAGGAACCTCCGCCTCCGCCGCCAATAACAGTAATTGTAGATTGTCCTGTAACAGCTAGAGTTGAGTCAGTCCCTGCTCCTCCTCTATTGTGAGTATCCGCAGTTTGACCTGCTCCACCGCCACCAACAACAATAGTCACAACATCTGATTGCTCTACTGTTATAGGTGATAAAGCAGAAGTGCCTCCACCAGAACTCTCTCCGGACACAGACGACTTATAACCACCTCCGCCTCCGCCACCTGTGCCTGCGTCATAGTTTGATTGAGTAGCACCTGCTCCACCGCCACCTGCAACAAGAACGTATTCAATATCGTAAGGGCCAAGAATATTCGTAGTACCTAAACCTACGTTAGCCCAGACGTTTGCGTCAGTCGTAGCATCAATACACACATATACTTCACCAGAAGTCTTGTTTAACCACAGGTGACCAGTAGCTGATGGGTTAGTGGTAATCGTTGGATCAGATGTCGATACAGTAGTGTCTGTTAACCCTTCAAATGTAGTTGACAGAGCCGCCCATGTGTTATCACCACGAAGGTATGAAGAACTAGAAGGCGTGCCAGTAGCACTTAATTCGGCTAGCCCTATAGCGTCATCCTGCATCATCGCATTTGTTATTGAATTGGCAGGTGGTGTAGGGCTGGTTATAGCCGCGCCACGGTGAATGACATAGATATTTCCTGTGCCAGTTGGTGGTGGTGATGTAAATGTTATCGTAGTGCCTGAAATGGAATAGGCTGTAGTTGGTTGCTGTTGGACGTTTTCGACAAAAACTTCTACATCGTTTGTTGTAGCAGAGCGGGACAGCGTGAACTCAGTAGTGGAGTTATTACCGTTAAATGTATCTACGGTTGTCGTAGTAAAGTTGCTATCAGGCTGATTCCCAAGATACGGCATTACGCGATCTCCAAGATACTTAGGGTTGTGTCAGCGGAGTTAGCTGTGTCGCTCGTAACTTTAATTACGTCGCTAGCCTCCATAACAACCTTTTGGTCCCCTCCAACAGGTACAAGCGATGATCCAACAGGAATTGGTGCCGCCTTAACTAAATACACATTATCGCCATCGTTGTTCTCAAGCGTGACATCCACAAGAATCTGGCTTGTAGTGATGTTCGCTATCGCTAACCCAATAACCGTAGTCGCGGTTGCGGATGGGCATGTGTAAATAGTCATCGCGGTGCTTGCCCCAGTGGCGCTACCGTCGAACGTTTTGACTTTAAATGTGTTCGCCATGTTTTACCCCAATGCAATCGCCAGAGCTACGGCTGTCCCGGCTGGGTCAAAGAACGTGCTCGTACCATCGGCTTCTAAATACGCGGCTCTTTCAGCGGGTTGAGTTACAAACACCGTCTTAGTACCCGCAGAAAAATTAACCAAGCTGCCGCTGTTAGACGACTCTAAGACAGTGTCACGTGATAATGTCGTACCAGAAGCCGTATATGTACCAACACCAATCTCAAACTCAGTCTCTCCTGCAATAGCGTAGTAAGTCGTATTGCCATCGCCAATAACCGAGAACGATTGAAAGCCAGACGCCGCCCCAGCCAAGGTGATAGTTCCTGTACCAGTAGTAGTCGTGCTTTCTTTAACTCGATCTTTAACGACGATAGCCATTACGCGATCCTAATAATTGCCGTGTTATAAGCCGCAGCAGGTATAACAACAGTGAAGTCACCATCAGTCGCCGTCTTAGTCTCACCAAAATCCAACAAAGCAACAGCCTTATTCGCTTGAGATGAGTTGTAGATAATCGCGCCACGTGCGTCTAGGTCTACATTGCTAAACACAACGTCATCGAAATCTACATACGCCACATCGTTAGTGTTGTCTGTAGTAACGGAAACGTTAGCTAACGTTGCTCCACCAGTCGTGTAGTTAGTTCCTGAAGAAGAAACCTCATCACTATTGCCTGTCACATCAGAATAATTAGTTGTGTCAGCGTCATAAGTGCCCGCCATACTTGGAATGATTAACGCCATCTTTAAGGTGTCATTAACCACATCGTGCGTGCCGTTCAAGATTTCATTCTTAAACGAGTTGCATAAAGTCTGCGTAATTGCCATTGTTTACTCCTTTACCTTACCGGGTATCTAGCTTGAGCAGTTCTGTACATATCCTGACGATTCTTACCTTCAGCCTGCATTTTAAGCTGTAGGAGCGCTTCGTCATACCGTTTTTGGTACTGTGCTATAACGTCTTGCTCACCTTTCATGAAAGTGTACGCCTCTAACAAAGCACCATAAAGCAATACAGAATCAAAGTTATCGCCAAGCCAAGTATTAGTGGCGGTAACGATTGTCTCTGGATAATAAAAATAGTGAAGCTCCACTGTATATGTGCTGTCAGGGGTGGGCCCAACAATCAGGGAGTTTTTATCGAAAGTCGCGTAATGAGAGGGCAACCCAGTATCTGTTGGCGTAGGAAACGCCTCACGGATAAAGTTCACATCCTTGTTCAACAGGTAGCTGTACGCCCCAGCGCCGTCTACGACAGCCAATGAATAAGTTGCCAACCAATCACTAGGCAGAGTGACATACTTATTGCTAGTAGTAACCGAACCAGTAACGTTCTTGCGAAGATCAAGAATCTGTACCCCGTTGTAAATCCGCTGTTCTGCTTGCTTGATAAATGTATCGAGCTGCTCTTTACCAGTGAAATCCGCAGAAGTACCCGTGGTAGTGGTCCACGTAGTGTTAGGGAAGTCGTTCTCAACGTACCCTTTGATTGTTTCAAACAGCGTAGTGTAGTTCACAATATCTCCTACGAAGTCACTGTTACTGTACCTACTGCAGTAGTAGCTACAAGTTTATTCGGTAACCCACTGATATTATAGGGGTTTGATAGCCCAACAGGGTTCCAGCCCCATTGTATCTCCCTAGACTCAGCATAGCTATTGTCAGGTCTAGGATTCCGTAGCGCCTGTGGGTCTTCAATAACATACATACCCAACTGCAACTGCGGCTGATCTGGCTCCCAACACGTAGGACAAACCAGTATATTTACCTGCTTAGTCTTGATCGTCAGTGGCTTCAGCTTTTTCAGTTCGTACTGAAACCCACAACGGTCACATACTCCTAATGCTCTTTTACCGGCAGCAAATGCCATATCTGCTCCTTAGTAGAAGAACTCACGTGGAGCCAACCTCAACGAGGCTTTCTCTCTATCCTCCGCAGAAGCCAAAGTCCACTGTTCTTCATATGATGCCTTGAGCATCTCGATACGGTTCATAGCCTCTGGGATCTTTAGAGACAAGTAATACGCCAATCCAGCGACCAAACATGGAAGCATACGGAACGGGATGTCTTGGTTGTTTACACCGTTACCCGCGTCCTGAATACGGCGCATACGCCAATAAGTAAATGTATAGCTGCCATCAGGGACTGGCCACACGTTGATTTGCGGCACATCCGCTTGGCGGTCAATCCATACTTGGATCGGACGCCCTTCTACATTCTTGTTAGGGATACTAGCGTAGGTAGATACACTAATTCGCGTCATACTAAGGTCTGACTGAGATGTACCAGTTCCTGTACGTATCACATGGTCAAGTAAGTCAATCGTATCAGCGGGTAAATTGTAAGTTCCTGTACCGTCAGTTAAGGCAATGGAGCCTTCTTCAATAGTCCACAGGTTAATACCACGATTCGCCCATTCGATGGACAGAAGGTTAAGGCTACGGCGAGCCGTACGCATGTCATAGCCCGTGCGAAGTTCTACGCCGCAACGTTCAAACGCCTCTTCAACGAGGTTGTTCAGGTCTAGGTCAAAGGCTGCTGTTCCTGACGTTGCCATTACTTCTTCTTCCTTTTAAGCGGGGCCACTCTACGCGGCTTACCTGCTGGTTGTCCTAGGCGCTTCTTCTGCGCTATACGCTTTTTCTTCTCCGCCGCCGTCATTTCACCAGACGTTTTCGGAGTTTTGCTAGAGACTCTTTTACTCGGTCTACAATACGGCGTACCGCGTTTTTCACCTTTGTCGCGTCCACATGCTTTCCCAGTACGAACATCTTTCCAGTCCTCTTTGAACCAGCGTTTCAGTGCTGCACCTTTTGCAGTCTTGCGAACGGCCATTACTTTTTACCAGCTCGCTTCTTTCTACATTTGGCGATAGCACCTGAAGCATAAGCAGAAGGGAAGACCTTATACTGCGCCTTTACCTTGTGGTAACAAGCGTCTTTAACAGATCCACCCTTCTTATAGTAGCTACGCATTACCGCATTTGACCGCGAGTTTTGCCGCGCATAGCGCAACCGTCGATCCTACCGCCTCTAGCTTTTTTAGTAACCGCTTTGCGGATTTTAGACAAATCTGGAGCTTCAGGTTTCTCACTAAATTTCTTTACAAACTCATCTCTAGTCATTTTATCGGTTATTTTACCGCCCGGTGCGTAGCCTTTCATCTTGCCGCCCATTTTGGCTTTCATAGTGTCTTTAGCTAAACACTTGCCAGCCGCTTTACATTTAGCTGGTGACTTACACCCTGCACACATTTTCATATCATACGTCCTTTTGTTTTACCGCGCTGGGCGATACCATCAATCTTACGAACTTTGCCGCCTTTCTTAAAAGACCCCATTTTTTCTTGGGTCCTCTTTTCAAACTTTTTTCGATCTTGTTCAAGAAAACGAGCTTGAAGTTTTTCCTCATCTGTGGGGTTTTTGCCCCCCGCTCTTTCTTCTTTTGTTTTAGGTGTTCTATTTTCTTTAACCTTTCTACCCAGACTTGGAGAAGGTCTCGCCCGTTCTGTCATTGACAAAGGCAACCCGGCGTATCCACCTTCGTCTCTAGTTTTTCTAGCCATTACATAAACCTCTCTGCTACGGCAACGCCTACAATAAGTACGGCTAAGCCCCACATACGTAGATCCAATTTTTCAAGAAAAGCCTTCTGGTCGGTCAGCTTCTCTTCAATGCGCTCATACCTAGAACTACACTCTTTCTCGTGTGACTCTAATAAAAGAAGCACATCTTTAGCCTGTAGTTCTTTGTCCTCCAATGACACCGTAACTTCCTGTAACTTTCTAGCTCTAGTCGCCATTAGCAATTCCACTTACGTAAACTTTTGTTAATACGGCTATTCGGATCGTTTGCTGTCTTTGCACTGGTAAGTCTTTTCTTCATACCAGACATACGCGCACAGAAAGAAGCGCGACGTTTCGCGGCCTTCGATCCTTTCTTGAGTTTGCTGGGCTTAGTAGTTACAGCCGTCTTTAACTTGCTACCGGGGTTCTGTTTCCGATAGCTAGCGACGCCTTTAGCGTTCAGCCCACCAGACTCACTTTTACCTTCTTTGCGCTGCCACGCGGCGGTCTTACCGCCTTTCTTGTAATACGCACGCATTACATAACCTACGCATACAGCACTGTAACCGAAGTCACATTGGCAATAGTGGCATAAGCACTGGTCTCACAACGGACTGGTGCGGCTGACAAATCTACGTAACTCGTAGCGGTGGCAGACGCAGGGGTAGCTACAGTAATAACAGCGGTGCCACTGGCTCCGCCGTCTTTAATAACTACGCTACCAGCGGTTCCGCTGGCGACATAGTAGATACCCATAATCCGAGCAGGACCACCAAATACCGCACCAGAGGCGGTTACGGTAGTAGTCTTACCATCAGAGTGCATTACTTAGTTTCCTTCTTAGCCGCTGACTTTTTGGCTGCTGGCTTCTTAGGCTCTTCCTTTTTCATAGGAGTGCCGTCAGGGTTTAGCCCGCGAGCAGCTAGTTCTTCAGCAGAGGCTGGCTTAAAACGACTCATAAGTCACCCCCGCTTACGCTGCTGCGATAGTTGCGCCAGTATCTGAACGCTTCCAGTTAGTACCGTCAGAGAAAGCGAGAATTGCTGAACCTGCCGCACCGTTAGAAACGTAGATAAGCGTGCCAGCACCAGCGTCAGAAGCTGATGGAGCAGAAGCTACGGTATAAGTTGGAACTTTAATATCACCGACGAAGCCGTTCGTAGAGGTGACTGGACCTGAAAAGGTAGTTGATGCCATTGCGATGTCCTCACATGCGAGTTTAGTGCGCCTGTCTGCATGTCGTCTGCTAGGTCAGTCCGACGCACCCATTTCCTAGTTACGCTTACTAAAGCACAGGTAAAAGATTGAGTCAAATAAAAAGGGGACCCGAAGGTCCCCTCTAGCAGTAGCTTTTAAGCTACTTATGCAGCACCCGGAGATCCGAAGATTCCCAGTGGATCTGACCAGCCGAAGCTGTAACGCTCACGAGCCTTGTAACGTACGTTACCAGTATCGAAATCGCCGTCCATGCCTGTAGTCATCGCAGCACGTGTGAAGTGCTTGAGACCGTTAGGTACGTCAGTAGTCAAGAACCATGCGTCATCATCAGTCAAGAAGTTGTTGACTGTGTAGCCTTCAGGAACAACACCGTTGTTCATGATTGCGTTGATGTCGTTATCGGCAGTACCGACACGGCCTTCTGTTTCTAACAAACGAGTTGCTACGAACTGCAACGCAGGTGGAATGATGAGCTTACGTGGCTTAGCTGCAATAAGCAGTCCACGCTCGTCAGTCCAAGCTGCAATCTGAATAACAGCCGCTTCCAAAGAAGTTTCGTTAAGGTCAGCCGCAGTTGAAGGCTCGTTAGAGTTAGTGCCACCAGAAACAAGTGGGTGCGCTGTAGAGAACAGCTCAACACCGTCGCCACCAGTGTAGCTAGAGTTGAAGCCGTTGTTCAGAACAGCAGCAGCCTTGGTTTGCTTCGTGTACGCCATCGCACGAGCCAATGCCTTGGTATAACGAGATGACAATGAGTCATACAGGTTATCTTCAACCGCTTCTTCAGTGATTGAGAATCCAAGAGCAATAGTTTCGTGTGTGTAACGCGAAGTCCATGCTTCTTGTGCGTTGTCATAAGAGATTGAAGAACCTTCTTCCTTCACAGGAGCAGTTCCAAATCCTGACAACTTGGTTTCTTCTTCAAATGAGCGCTCAGAAGTCTCTGCTTCAAAGATTTCTTTATGCTGCTCACCATACTTTTGATATTCCAAGCCGAACAATGCGTTCAGGCCGGGAAGTAGCTCTTTAAGGAGCTGGGCGCGTGAAATTGCCATGTTGTATTACTCCTTATACACCAGTGCTCATGGTCATCATGTGTGCATCAGTAACGATCTTAACCAGTACATCTGGGTAAGCGTCGCTAGGATCAGACACGTGAGCCACAATTTTGAACGGCTTAGCAGTAGTAGCTACTGTAGCGTCCAACGCTGAAGTTGAGTTACCAGTTGTAGTAGAACCAGTAGACGTTGATTGAACTGCCGCGAAGGTAGTAGTAGCACCAATAATAGTTTGAGCGCCAGTACCATCCAACTGAGCTTGGAACAATACGTTTGGATCGTCAACAACGTAAGCCTTCACAGTACCAGTAGTTCCAGAAGGATAATACTGACTGTGAATAACTTGACCTTGAGCATTAACATACTCACAACCAACGAATACGCCGATAGCACCAATAGTGTTACCGCCTAGGTTGTTAGTAGTCAGGTCTGCACCTGAGCCAGTTGCTAATGCAATATACCCATCCGCCCCGATAGTAACTACTTGACCATTAAAAATGTTAGTAGCTTCACCAGCAGGATCAATCAGATAGGTAGAAGTCGCCCCTGCATAGGGCATACCGTCAGCGCGTTTTACCGGCTTCAGGCCATATGGAGCTGCTGTAGTAGCCATTGCTCATTCTCCTAAAAAATTTAATTGCCTTTCCCGAATGATGTCTTGGATTTCCTATCCGAAAATAAGGGCATCCGAGGATCATTCTCACGCATAAAGTTGTTATCTACTGATTCCATCTGAGCTTGGTTCTTACCTGCGTAATACTGTTCACGCTGTTCCACAAACTCATTTGGTATCTTGCAGAGTAAAAGTCCTTGGACTTCGATATTGTCTTTATAACGACTATCGGTATCCACGAACATTCTGAACTGGGGCTGCTCCTCAATCCGAACCGGCTCCCAACCCTGACGCATTTTTGATGAAATATTGCGTGGATCGGCCTGATTCATCTGAGATACCCGAACCCAGCGGTACGCATAACCCGGCTGCTTATCTGGCTCTGGTAATACAGAGGCAGGTTGCCATGCCTTCGGACGTTCCGATGTAGCTCTTGTTTCCAGTTCGCGTGCAAGTCTGTTATCAGAAGTAGCTTTCTCTTGTGTAGCCATGATTAGTTCCCCATCTTCTTCAGTTCCCGAGCGTACTGCTCAGGGGTCAATCCCAGTTTTCTCGCAATTTCAACTTGCGATCTTTTTAGCACGATCTTTTTTGGAGACCTGCTACGGGATGCCGGAGCAACTACCGTGGCTGGCTTCTTCTCTGCGCTCTTGGTGGGCCTGCCGCCCCCACCAGTCGTTTCTTCTCCGAAATACTCCGGAAACCGACGCTGCATTGTGTTGTCAATGCTTTGCCAGTATTCATCGGTGCCAATAAATTGAGCACCGTGCTCCCGCTCTAACTTTTGGTGTAAGCCTAGTGCGAGGGCTGTCATCTCTTGGTCTGTGCCGAACCATGTGTTTTGTTCTTGCCACGCAGCCGTTTTGGCGTCTGGGGCTGGCACGTTGACCTGCTCAGATTCAGTTTGTACCGCAACTTCATTCTCTTGTAAAGAACGAGGTTTAAATGTTTGAGCTTGTTGAAGTTTATATGTCGCTGAATTAAATTTCTTCTGCGCTTCAATAAGTGCATCAGAATCGCCACTCTCATGTGCTTCTTTATAAGCACGTTCTGCGGCAGCGACTTCAAGTTCTGCTTCCCGTTTGTAAGTCTCGGCCAGTGTCTGCTCGCCATGAGACAGATTAGCTTTCAACTTCTTGTTTTCTTCAAGCGCCTTCTGCGCCATGCGGATAGCTTCTTGCTGCTCACGCATTGCACGTTCTTTTTCACGGCGCTCGTCATGCCACACCTTCTTCATCTGCTTCAGGCGTTGCTTAACCTTATCTGAGTAGTCTTCTAACTCATCAGCTTCCAGTTCTTCAACGATTTCCTTCGGCATGGGTGAATGGCCACGGTCTTCCTCCGGTGTGTCATCTTCAATCTCTAGTTCAGCATCGTTATCAGCCTCGACTTCTTCCGCCACGGCCTCCTCTTGCTGCTCTTCCTCTACTTCAAACTCAAAGTCGTCTTCAGCTTTTTGCGCTTCAGCGTTCATATGTGCCTCCTTTAGGCTCTGGATATTCCACGTGGGTCTTCAACAACCGCCTCAACCGCATCATCATTGATGATCCGGAACTCACGACCATGAATCTTCACCCGTGTACCGGCGTGTGGGCGAACTAGAATAAAGTCGCCTTCTTTACACCAAGGTCCGCTAGGGAACCGGGTTTCGTCCTTATAACAATCAGGACCGAGCTTTAATACAAATAATGTAGTAGTCAGTAGCTCTTCGTTATGCATAGTCTGAGCGGATTTAATTAAACCGCTATCGCCATACGTTTCTTCGATATCAGGCACACCACAAAGGATGCGATACCCTGAAGGATCAGGTAATTGTTTTGCTTTTTGCTCCGGTGTTTCCGGTAGTTCTGTTGCTTCATCCGGATTATCGGGGTTTGTGCCGATTAGGATTTCAGTCATCGTCGTTCTCCATGCGTTGTGCCGTCTCCAGCACGAGGTTGTTTGCGATCATAAGGCCGCGAATTACGCCAGTGGCGTGCTTATATTGGGCGTGATCGGGAGCCTTACCGGCTGCAAGATCCTCCACAATAATTTCTCTTTCCTCGTTGATTTTGTCCGCGAGGTACTTCAGTAGGTCTGTACTCATTCTTCACCTTGAGGCTGCTGAGTTTGTTGTTGCCGCATAGCGCGGTCCTCTTGAGCTGCTTCACGGGCGATATTGATGCCCATCTCCAGCCCATCTTTCTGCTGTTGAGCAGATAACTTGTCTTTCTCGGAAGCGATTTTTGCTCCGACTTGCATACCAGCGGTACGTTCTTGGGAGGCGATACGCTCTCTTTCCAGCTCCAGACGGTCGGCTTTCTCGGCTGCATCGATCTGCATCTTCTGAGCCTTGAGCTGAGCTTCCTGCTGCTTGATCTGCAGTTCTGCCTGTTGCATCTGGACAATTGGGTCTTGCTGAGCCTGTTGCGCTTGTTGAGCGGCTTGCTCCGCCTGATTCTTGCCAAGGACTTGTTGGGCTGCAGCGGCTGCGAGACGCGAAATCTCCAGCTCTGTGTTCTCGTCCATCTTGTCCTCTGGCGTTGGGTAAGGCACACCAGCAGCGTCTTCGATCTGTTTTCTGTACGCCATCGCCAAGTGTTGAGCCAAGTGCTCTTGGAAAGCTGCGCCGATAGTCTTAGCCATAGGGCTCTGCTGAAGCATACCCATCATCTTCGGATCTTGGGCTGCCGCCATATGCACAGCGATATGCGCCTCATGATCCTGATACAAGAACGCCTTGACCGGCTTGCCCTGCAACATATTCATGTTTTCTGTCACTGGGTCGGTTGGCTTCTGGTCGTCTTCCATTGGAACGAGCTTTTCAGCGTTCTTTATTCCTAAAACTTCTAACATCTGCCGGTGTAAGAACGGCATGTCATAAAGCTGAGGTGCAGACTGCGCCATTTGCAAAACTGCTTGGTACTGAACGACTTTTTGCGCCATTGTGGCCGCATTTGGGTCAGAAACAGGGATAACTTCAACCTGATCGTAGTCAGCGCCACGGTCCATAGCCTCGCCTGTGCTTGGCTCGTACGTATACTCATCGTCGGCATAGTCACGAATGACGCCTTTCAGGAGTTTAAGTTCCTGCTTCATTGAGTAATGGATGCGTGCCTGTACCGCAGACATGATCTTGAGCGTGCGCTCAAGGATTGCCAGAGTAGTACCAACAGGAGCCTGACCAGACATGTCAGAGATCTTCATGTCAGCCGCAGAAGCGAAGCGACGGCCTTCTTCTACGATCTTGTCGAGCAACTGAGACAGAACCATTGACGGCTCTTTATATGGGAGCGTCATGATGTTGTCTTTGATTGTGCCCGAAGCTACGTCTACATCACGAAACTCCGCTGGGGAGATCGGGGTGTCATCTCCTTTAACTCGTAATCCTTTGGTTTTGAATCCTCCGGGGAGGTTGGAGAGGGTTCCCGCATCAACAAGTTGTCTAATGATTGCGGTGCCGGACTTAGCGAAAGCACCAACAAGATGAATAAGACCGAAAGCATAGAAGCCAAAACCGGGTACATAACTATAATGAACAAAATGGTTCCGCTTCTGCTTGCTCTCATCCTCTTGATTCCAGTTACGACGGATCGCGAGAATAGTCTCCGAATGCTTCTCAATAGTAACCACGTACGGTAACGCAATACCTGTAGCCTTGCCGTCTTCATCCTCGTCCTCGTAACCGGGAAGATCCAAGTCAACGTGCATTTCGAGAATCTTATGGCGGTCATCAGATGTGGCACTGAAGCCCATCTTCTCTGCAATCGACTTCTCTATATCATCTAATGTATCGCCCGGTTCATCCAGCTCTATGTCACGATAGAAGCCAGCGCTCTGTAACTTTTTGATTTCATTAGCAGTTTTGCGCATAACGTGAGTTACACGCTCGGCTGTCTCGATATTAGACGCGCCGTATGGCACCACAACGTCTTCCGCTGGCACGTAAGTCGAAGTCTGACGATTCAGGCTAGGGTCGAAGTACACCTTCTTGAAGGCATTACCAGAGAGGCCAAGACCCCAGAGCATGCGCTCATGCTCGGGGCGATACTCTACCATCTTCTCTGTGAGCTGGTAGTTCATGTCATCCTTTACACGCTTGGCGACTTCCAGTTTTTCAGGAGTTTCTTTCCCGATAACCTTGGTCTTTACCGGCCCCTGCGCCGGGAATGTCTCCATCATCGTTTCAGACTGAAACTTAACAAGAGCTTCAGACAGGAGGGGGTGGTAGACACCACAAGCACCGGGCCAAGGCTCTGAGCGATCCTCAACCTTCATACCCAACAGCTCAAGGCCGTCTACATAAGTCTGCATCCAGTCGCGACGCGAACCAGTATCTTCTTCAAAGTCAGATAGTAGCTCCTCACTAAGAGCTGCAAGGGACTCTTCTTCCATCTCTTCTGCGAGATTGGCCCCGAACTCTTCGTCGTCCTGCATATTATCCGGGTCGAGAACAATCTCCATGTCCCCAACTCGGACGGTAACTTCTTCCGGATCTTCGATCTCGATCTCAATATCTGGCTCCATATTGGCCGCTTGGGCCATCATTTCATCAATCCCCATAGGGGCTTGGTTTACGGCTTTCTCAATTGCCATTGCTCAGTCCTCAGTAGTATCCAGCGTGCGGTCGTCTAAATGTTGGTGGGTCGTCTTCCTCGTCTAGCAATGTCCGTATGTATCCGCCACGGCGGAACCGCGCTAGAGCTAACGAAGTAGAGTCAACGTAGTCATCGTGCTCTCCCGAAGGAAAACTTGCAACTTCTTCAATGACTTCCTCGGCCCAATGGGTGTTGGGTGCCCACACTCTGCCACTGGCAAAAATGTCTGCGACCGCATTTAACCGGGTAATTTTGTCGTTCCCTTTCACTGGCGTGAACTCTTGGACCGGGATACCCATAGCCCGCATCTCGTATATCAGTGGCGCACCTGATGCTTTCTTCTCGATAATGACCCCGTCTGGCTCCCAGTCGCGGTAATACTCGATTGCCACCTGTTTCAACCTCGGAAACTCCATCCGCTCCCTGAAGGCATCTAATAATATGATATTAGCCTGTGGTACGCCGGTATCGTCGTCCTTGTAGAACACACCCCACGTAGTTAACGCCGAATAGTCAGCACGTTGTGACTTCTCGAACGCCGTATCCCACGACATAAGGACAAAATCACAGTGTGGAGGGCTGTCTCCTTCCCAAATCTGCCACCATTCGCGTTTGATGATGGCCGTAGCGTCCGATGTCGGGTTCTGTTGGTACTGAGCCATCCATTTTGAGTGTGGAAGTTCCTCTTGGAGGGCTTTTAGCTCTTCTTCTGCCCAAAATTCAGGCCAAAGTGGCTTGTTTGACGGCAAAATCGCCGGAAATTCAATGACTTCCCACTCTGTACCGCCTCTTTCGGCCTCTGCCTTGAGCACACGAGCAGTAATGTCCTTCTTGGACCACCGAGTCATGACGATCACGATGGCTCCACCCGGCTGTAGACGCTGACGAGGGCCAGATGTGTACCACTCGTAGGTCTTATCGTAGATTTCCGGGTTTATTTCGGCCAGTGCAGCCTCCTGCTCCGAGTGAGGATCGTCAATAATCAACAAATCCGCACCCTTACCAGTCACCGCACCGCCCACACCGATGGCGAAGTAGTCACCACCTTTGTTTGTAGCCCATCGTCCAGCCGCTTTGGAGTCTTGCTGCAGCCCTACGCCGGGAAATATTTTGGCGTAGACTTCCTGATCGACCAAGTTCCGCACTTTACGACCGAACCCGACCGCGAGTTCTGCTGTGTGGGAGGTCTGAATGATCTTCTTATGGGGAAATTTCCCCAAGAACCACGCAGGTAGAAGATAGGAAGCGAACTCTGACTTTGTATGTCGAGGCGGCATATTGATGATGAGTCTTTTACACTCACCCTTAGCCACCCGTTCAAATGCTTCTGCCATTTTTGCATGGTGACGCCCTGCAATGAACGTCGGCCACGCCTCTTTCACGAACGCAAGAAACTTCTCTTGCGCCAGTTTTCTGGTTTTCAGGGACTGCAAGTGCTCCAGCTCAGCCAAGAGCTTCTCTTGCTCCCCCGGAGTTAAGGCCGGAAGGATGCTCGGTATATCCTTCAAGGATATATTTTCTAGGATGTCACTCGCTCTCGCTGCCATTCTCTAGATCCGCTGCAATACCTACTAACTCTGAAGGCTCTTCATAAGCCCCCAACTCCTCATCCAAATCTACGCCCAGTGGCGTCACATCAATCACATCTGCGTTCAACAGGCGTTTGACACGCTCCTTGATCGCATTTTCCAGATCCTCTGGATTCTTATAGTTGATGGTGACTTCGCTTCGTTCTGTAAATAACCCGATGTCACTATGCTTACCAAGGAGTTCCAGCGCCTTTAGCTCGTATCTGGTGTCCCCGCAGTTGGCAATCTCCATCAACTTGTTAGTAATAGCAGACCGCGCTTCGCCGACATCTAGTGCAAGAGAGCTTCCATAAGTTCTTAGGAAGGCTGCGGCAGCAAATGCTGTGGTCTGGTTTGTCAGGTTCTTTGTGCTTTTGTCTTTTACGACAGCTTCAAGCAGCTTCTTTTCGCGCTCAGCGTCTGCCTCAGATATTTCGAGAGGAGCGCCAAGTTCAGCTTTTAGTTCAGCCGTGTTACCGGCAACCGCCAGTTCTTCTAACAGGGTAGGGACAGTGTCGTCCGAAGTGTCATACGGAACGGGCTTGTCTTTTGTAGGTTCGATCTTTGTCGTTGGCATTGTCTGTACGGCGGTTTGTGGCCTCAGTTGCGGTGATCCTAACAGAGTATTTGTAAGAAACAAAATATATCAAGGAAACGGGACTCTAACTTTTTAGGTAGGGGGGTACTTCTATATATGGAGTGCATGCCAACCGGGCGTAGAAAAGAAGGGGGGTGGGGGTATGTTTTAGACAGTGTCTAAAGAAGGGGTAAGGCTTTGTCAAAATTGCTCATCTAATGTGCATATTATTATTACTACGTAGCTGCTATGTAACTAATGCTGCCAGCGGGGGGTAGGGGGGCGGCATATCGCGCCCAAATCAACTAAAAACCCCCACCCCAGAGCAGAATCGTACTTCTGTACCACAATTAGAGATAATGGAATCGTTCCATAGGGGAACACAACTAAAAGAGGTAACCAAGAACGTTATGCAATTATTTGTATTCGTTATTTCATGGGTGTCAGGCATCTGCCTGATGGGTTCAGGTCTACTGGTGGCGTGGGCATCACACACCGTAACAGCTACGTCATTCACCGGTCCAGTGCTTGGTGGGTTACTAGCAATCATCGGGTTCGTACTTGTGATGCTAGGCATCAACGCATACGAGCAATGGCAAGCCAAACGAAAGCTACGCGATCTGCGTAGCTGGGGAGGTCGGTCATGAAGACGCTCAAGACACAGATCGATCTATTCGACGATGGCATCATCAAGTTGGCATCACAAATGGCTGTCCGATACTTCCATGTGTTCATGGAGTTAAAGACAATGTGGGATCAAGCACCGCAGGTATGTGACGACGATCACAAGAAGCAAATGCATCGTGCAGACATTCAGTTCCAAGAATACTCACGGATGTCTGGATGTGATCCCTTCCAACTACTGAAGCACGCGGCGAAGAACAACTTGCTACCAAGCGATGATGTATTCGCCTACTTGTACATGTACAAGTATTCAGACTGAGTCAATCGGCTCCCCTTCGGGGGAGCCATTGATGATAGTTATACGTACTGCGCCGAGCCGCCGCCGCGTCTAGGGGTCGGACTAACATTTGTTAGTCTGATGGAGCGGAATCGTATTTATGTATCACAATTAGAGACAATACACACATCGAAGCAATCCCGCTTCGGTGTTCCATAAAAGAGGTAATCACTCATGGAAAATCAAACTAAAGTCGTTGCCGACTCAAAGGCTACTAGCGTCCCTTCAATGAACACTGTTATTGCGGAGCTTGAAGGCTTCGCTTCCAAAGCGGTAGATTTTGACACCGCCGCCGAATCAGTGTCGGTAACCTTGCTCGAATACTTTGGTTATCAGTTCAACACTGAAAAGACGAAGGTTCTGGAAGCGTCAAAGAAAGATGCTTACCCATGGTTCAATCAAGTAGGGGACGCTATCCAGAAAGCGACCGACGACAATGGCAAAGATCTTCGTAAGTTCCGCGACACTTTATATCTAGCGTTGCATGTGCAAGCGAAGGCGAAGGCTAAAGCGATCAACCCGTCCATCACTGATGAAGCCTTGAAGAAGGTTAAATACACGAACCCTTCAAACCGGTTCGACCAAATCAAAAGTGTGGCCAAAGGGATTGTCGAAGGTTCCCGCCGACTAGGTAAGCGCGGTGCTGACCGCACTGTAACTGAACTTGCATTGCGGGATTGTCACCCTGCATGGGCGCGGCTTGCAAAGCTCGAAGAACTCACTGACCGCGAAATGAAGATCATGAAAGCACTTGACGCTGTTATCCGCGCATGTGGACACGATCCTCAGAAGGTTGATCTGAAAGCTCTAGGCTTGAAGAAGTAACCACAAGGCGACCCTTCGGGGTCGCTTTTTTTTGGCCAAAAATTTTGATGATAGTTATCTCCTCTGCGTTGAGCTGTTGATGATAGTTAGACGTTCTGCGCCGAGCCCCCTGCGCCCGCCATCGGTCAGACTAACTTTTGTTAGTCCGATGAGCAGAATCGTATTTATGTACCACAAATAGAGATAATGGACTCGTCCAATCAAGGACATAACTAAACAGGAGTTTCCAAAGTGGAAAACTTAAATGATGTTGTGGCTAACACAAAAAAGCCAACTGCCAAGGCAGTACAGGATGCACTCGTTGCTAACGCAGAGATTGCAGTTTCATCAACTCTTTCAGATGAGGACACCGCGAAAATCCTTAATCTGTTCTACGGTTGCAAGGACAAGGCATCTGGCTTCAAGTGGTATGAAGTCAAAAATGCCAAGGACTCAACCAAGGAAAAGGAAAAGGAATTGTGGGTTAAATTCCAGAATCCTTACTACAAGGCATTGCGGACTGCGTTCAAAACCAAGACCGGCAAGGACTTGTCTAATCCTTCCACTTACTGGCTTAGGATTAAGAACGCAGGCAAGGGGCTCGTTGAGGGCACTCGCAAACTTGGCAAGGGCGCGGACAAGACGCCAGAGGATAGGCTGTTAATTGCAACGTATCCGCGTTGGGCAGAGTATGCTCGTCTTGAGGAGCCTACCCACCGTCAGGCAGAGATCCAGGATCTCTTGTCTCAACTGATCTTCAAGATCGGACACGATCCACAAAAAGTGGATCTGGTTAAACTGGGGCTCAAGAAGTCCTAACCACACGGGCAGACCTTCAGGTCTGCCTTTTTTTCGCCCGTCATCTACGATGACAGTTACATCCTCTGCGTTGAGCCATGCACCTAGTGTGATAGTTACACGACCTGCGTTGAGCCACTGAAGCTGCGGTGACCCATCGGACTAACATTTGTTAGGCTAACCCTAAAAATACAACTTTGTACCACATTGTAGTATTGTTGTAAAACCACTTTTGTATTGTTATACGCTAAGTTATTGATTTTTAAGTAAAGTATGCTTTGTTGTATTGTTGCGTTTTAAAAACGCTATTTATAGAGATTCCAAAGAGTGCCCTCATGCAGATGCAAATCGCAAGAATCTGTCTAGAGGAAACTTATTTATTTAAAAATAAAACAATACAACAATACACCCATTTTCACCCCTCAACACCGCGTCGTTACTCGGTTTTGCATTGTTGTATTTTTTTACAACATTAAGACCGTTTTTACAACTTTACAACAATACCCATTATTTTGTAATACATAAAAACTTGACTTTTATGTAACTTTGTGGTACAATATAAAAATGGGGCGAGATGTGTATGTACTCAGCACCCCATCTGCCTAACAAATGTTAGTCAGACCATTAACAATACGAGGTAACTAATATGTCTATGTCACGTGACGCGCAACGCCTGTTGCGTCAGAAAGCATGGTTCGATAAGAACGGCAACGAACACTCACGCCTAATGGCGCAGTACATCTTCATGCAAATGCAGTTGTTGACTGAACACCCACCACAGCGTGGCTCTTACCGCTTCTATGCAAACAACAACCCGATGCATCGTGCTATCAAAGCGCATCTTGGTTTCGATGTTGTTGATCCCGCGTGGATGAACAGAGTCACTGATGAAATCGCAGACTCTAGTGCAAAGCACATTAACTGAGGAGCCTAACAAATGTTAGTCAGATGTGTTGAGTGTGACGAACCGATCACACCAGTTAAGCGTGCAGAGCTTGGCTACACCATGTGTTTATCATGCGGCGATAAGCAGGCTCGGGCTACCGTTCGTACAGTAGCTCCAATGCACAAGAGCAACTACATGTTGTTCACCAATCTCGATGACCTGAAAGGCATCAACAATAAAGGAGGCTTTCACCGTGAGTGAAATAAAGAAAATGAAGATATTAAAGAATGAAAAAGTTCCAACTCGCGGTTGGAGCAAGATTGAAAAGATAATTGATGGTATGGATTTCGATGATTGTGCGGAGTTTGATACCGAGCAAGAGGCGCAAGCCTTTTACTCAGCGGCCAAGCGATTGGTTTACCGCAAAAACAGCGAGTTTGACGTAGTGAAGAGACGCAAACGTGTATGGAAAGTAGCGAAGGAGTCAAACGATGAGGCATAAATTGGAGAACATGGGACAGCTTGTCTACAACAAAGAGACAGCAGAGGGCGAGATCAACATACCTGAGATTCAATATGACCAAGTGGGGTTAGACATACTCCACGATTGGATCTCTGACTTGCAAGCGTTATACGACGAGATCAATGAGGAGGTTCGTGGTGAACTACGAAGATGAGTACGACGAGTACGACGAGACTAGCGGGGGTATTGATTTACGCACGCAGTTAGATTGCGCCTTGCGGATAATGACGAAAGCACAAGTGGATAACTGGCATACGCAGTTAGAAGTGATTCAACTGCAATGTGAGTTGACCGATGCGAGGCGGGCTATCCAAAGTCGTGAGTATGCGATAGAGCAACTGCAACAGCAGTTAGACACAGCGCAGACATTGTTGCGAGGAGAAACAAGTGAGTGATCTAAACGAGCAAGCGGAAGCAGTCCGCAGACTGAACGATGAGCAACTTGGCGATTTGTTTGAGGTGCTTCATTGGGTGGCGTATTGCCCTGATATTGAGTACATGGTTCCGCCATATATCGGGCGCAAAGCGCTGAATTTACTTAGAGACAAACAACAGGAGATAGAGAGTAATGCACAAGTCAAAACCAAGTAAGCACAACCTAGTGCTTGATCGCCAGAAGGCGAAGGAGTTCATGCGTAAGCGTGAAGAATTGAAACAGAAGCGACTAACAAATGTTAGGGAGACCGACAATGGCAAAAATGTGGATAGCACCAGACGGGAGATGGAGTAGAGCTATGTTCAAGTGTAATGCGTTTCCTCTGTTAGATACCTATATGAAGGCTCTAACACACGAGGAGCAAGTCGTGCCTATCCGAGGCACAAACCAGAAGCCAATACATATGCGCTCGCGCAAGTATATGCAGATCGCGGTGTTGCCCAACGAAGACGTTGTGTATTTCGATGGTTGGGGCACGAAAGGTGAGCCAGTCAATGACAATGACTACATTGTTAAGTGGAAGCCGAATGGTGAGATCCACATCAACGCGCCCATGTACAACTGCGTGTACGAGCAACTGACTAGCCTGTTAGGTGTAAAGTTCTTCCGAGCTACGAACCTGTTGTGGGTATATATGGATGACGCACTACCGCTACGTCGCTATACGGGAGGCACGCCTACGATACTGAAGTGGAAGGATGACCGCCTTGTGTATACGAACCCGCCAGAGGTAACGCAAAAAGCGATTAACCGAGGTGTCGCCAAGGCGGTGCGTGCAAAGTACAAGAGCATCTATGACTACTTGCGTGGCATGACCAAGGTGCGCGATAGCGTGTACGAGTACAGCGAGTTTATTGATGCGTTCGATTTTAAAGCTGATGAACAGTATAGGCAGTTTAATAACAATGCGTATTTCACACTGCACCGCCTGATGCCGAAGATCTCGCTATATGTATCGTTGCCAAAGCAAGACGACATCGTGGAGTTGATCGGTATGGCTAACGAAGGAGACCTAACTGCATCGCATAAGCTGTGGCTGATATGTGCGTGGAGTAATGGTGGCCATAGAAGTTGGCACAGCGAGAATGTGGTGTGTGCGCCTAACCAAGTAATCAAAGCGTTCGATGACTTTATCTTACGCATACATAGAGAGGAGGTTTTCTACGATAAAGAAGTGCCTATGGGCAAATTACCAAGCACAGCGAATGAAAAGTTCTTCCGCTGAAAACTTGACACAAGACTATAATTGTGGTACAATATACACACTGGCGCGGAATGAAGCATTTAGCCAGTGGGGTCGCACTAACATTTGTTAGTCAGACCATTAACAACTATTACATTAGAGGTAACTAAAAATGTCTATTAACTTTGGAACTACCGTTTCTTTGAAGCAAGCGGCTAACCTTATCACTAACTCACCAGAGCTAAGATACTTCTTGCAGGGTGAACCTGGGATCGGTAAGTCGTCCATCATGAAGCTGATCGGTAACAGCAAGCCCGATCACATCAAGTCCTACATGGACTGCTCACAGCTTGACCTTGGTGACATTGCGATGCCATACGTGGACAAGGAGCAGGGCATTACGACTTACTACCCTAACGGTAGATTTGGTATGCACACACAAGAGCCAGTGCTGATGATGCTTGACGAGTTCACCAAAGCGGCTGAGCCAGTTAAGAATATGTTGCATCCGCTGCTAGAGTCGTCTAACCCGCGCCTTGGAGATATTCCAGTACACCCAGAGTCGATCATATTCCTCACGGGTAACCTGAGTACGGACGGTGTTGGCGATGTTCTCAAAGCGCATACCCGCAATCGTATTATTCCGCTAAACGTAAGGAAGCCTAGCTCCGATGAGTGGCTAGAGTGGGCGGTGAACAACGACATTGAACCAATCGTCATGTCGTGGGTGCATCAGTTCCCCCATGCGCTAGCGTCATACACTGAGGAAGGACAAGCCGAGAACCCGTACATCTTCAACCCGAAGAAAGTACAGACCGCGTTTGTATCGCCTCGATCCTTGGAGCGAGCCTCGCACATACTGAAGCAACGCGAACATCTGGACGCTGAGTCGCTTATAGCTGCTCTAACAGGTGCTATTGGCGAAGCCGGTGCGCGTGATATGCAAGCCTATGTCGAGTATCAGGATCAGCTACCAACGTGGGACTCGATCATCAAGTCGCCTGAGTCGGCCACTGTACCTGACAGCGTAGGTGCTTGTGCCGTGCTTGTGTTTGGTGCGATCACCAAGGTGGATAAAAACAATATGCCTATGTTCATGAAGTACCTAGAGCGTTTCGCTTCTGAGTGGCAAGCGTGCTTTGCAATCAACATTGCGAAGAATCCACAGAAACAATCGGTTGCATTTAGTTCATCAGCGTTTGCTGACTGGGTGCAGAAGAACGAGGACTTACTATGAGAGACGAAGAAGTAGTTGAGTTGGCGTTCGACATACTAGAGGACGCAGAACTAATGCAGGAGTTTGACGACACTGTGTGGATCAGTGTTGACAAGACTCTGTGGGAACAATTCACAACAGGTGGGACTAACAAATGTTAGACAGATCTAAGATTGAACGACGGGTGAAGAAAGCCAAGATCACCCTTATGCGTAAGCCAGAATTTGCAATGTGGTCTGGCATCATGATGGTAGGCAAGACCGAAGTGCGTGATGACTTCCCAACTGCCGCGACCAACGGGCGTGACGAGATATACGGCACAGAGTTTGTGGACTCTCTCAATGACAAGGAACTTATGTTCGTTGTGCTACACGAGAACCTACACAAAGCGTTCCGTCATCTCTACATCTGGCGCAAGTTGCACGAAGAAAATTCACGGCTGGCAAATATGGCTTGTGACTACGTGATTAACCTGATCCTGCATGACGCTGATCCATCGGAGCAGACGATTGCTATGCCTCGCAAGGACGGTGAGATATACGGGTTGTTGGATACACGGTTCCGGCACATGAACACTAAACAAGTGTTCGACCTACTGAAGCAGGAGCAAGAAGAAGGTAAGGGACAGTCCGGAGACAGCGAAGGCGAGTCCGGTGGCTTTGACGAGCATGACTGGGACGGAGCGCAGGAACTCGATGCTGAACAGCAGGAGCAACTAGCGAAGGAAGTCGATCAGGCATTACGTCAGGGTCAGATGGCCGCCCAAAAGATAGCGGGCAAGGGCGCGGGCAATATGCCACGCGAGCTAGGAGACTTACTTGCACCCAAAGTCGATTGGCGCGAAGTGCTACGGGAGTTTGTGAACTCTGTGTGTAGTGCGAAAGACGCAAGCAGTTGGCGACGAGTCAACCGTAGGTTCGTTGGTCAGCACATCTATCTACCCTCACTGATCGGTGAGAAGGTGGGTCACGTTGTGGTTGGCATCGACACATCGGGTTCGATACAGCAAGACGAGATCACGCGGTTCTTATCCGAGGTTAAGTCTATTGTAGAAGATGTACACCCCGACAAGCTCGACCTGATCTACTGGGATCACGAGGTTGCGAGCCATGAGGTGTATGACTCAGCCACTATGGGTACGTTGCTAGACTCAACCAAGCCTAGAGGCGGGGGAGGAACATCGCCTACCTGTGTGATGGAGTATCTCAAGCAGGAGAACATCAAGCCCGAGTGCATCATCATGCTAACTGATGGCTACATCTACGACTGGGGTAACGAGTGGGACTCGCCTACATTGTGGGTGATTACGTCCGATCATACATCGCCTGTGGGTAAGTCAGTACAGATAACGGAGGAAGCGGCATGAGGTTTCTATTCGAGATTGGCTACAAGTCATATGTACTTGATGCCGACCAAGCGCAGATTATCTGGGACACGATACGTGACGCGGAGATACATGAGGAGAAGCACGATGGATACGGAGATGATCGTACAACTACGTACCACGTGTACTCTCAAGATCTGTTGGGCGAACCTGTTCATATGAAGATGCTGACGGATCGTCAGTACAACATGGCTAAGTTAGCCGGTAAACCAAAGAAGTAGGACTAACATTTGTTAGTCCGACCTACAACAATAGAGGTAACTAAAGATGAGTATTACAGCAAGAGCATTACTTGTAGAGCATAGCATTTCAGTTTGGACTGCTAACAAACTGGACAAACACGCTACTGACGTAGTGATAACGCAGAATTGTGCGGCAGACAAAGCCGCCCAAGTTCGCAAGAACCTGATGGCAGGGTCAAGCCAACGGAAAGACATAGCCGATTTCGCGGCAGGTTGTCGCTTGTGGCACAACGTTAAAACGTTGCCGTGGGCAAACAGTGGCGCACGTATGCTACCGACCTCGATGTTCCTAGACTACAAGCAGGAGCTTAACGACCGTAAAGCGAAGTTCGACAGTATGGTGTCGCAGTTCCTAATTGACTACCCACAACTGGTGCAGATCAGTCAGAACTACTTGGGTTCGCTGTTCAACGCAGATGACTACCCGAGCGTGGAGGAGGTAGCTGATAAGTTCGCTTACAGATACGTCATTAGCCCTGTGCCTGACTCCGGTCACTTTGTGCTTGACGTAGCAAGTGAGGAGATGAACGAGCTACGCGAGCAATACGAGAAGGACTTCAACACACGGGTGAACGATGCGATGAAGGACGCATGGACACGGCTACACAAGACGCTCACGGGTATGAGCGAGAAGCTGACCGATGCACCGGACGAGAAGAAACGCAGGTTCCACGATACGTTTATCACCAACGCGCAGGAGATGTGCGGTCTGCTCAGTCACTTGAACGTGAACAACGACCCAGACTTGGAGTCAGCTAGACGCCAACTGGAAGTGGCTCTAATGGCTACTGACGTAGATGTAATCAAGGCTTCCGAGTACGCCCGGGGTGAGCTTAAATCGAAGGTAGATAACGTACTAGGACAATTTGAGTGGTGAGTAATATGTCAGATATGCAAGATACACAATTCATGCGCCCGAATATGTTCGTACGAACGGGTAGCATAGACATAGATAAAGTAGAGATGCCTACGTTCTGGGAGCCAGTAATCGTCTGGCTTGCAGACAAGTTTCCAAAGTGGAAGTTTGTGGGTTCTCACTTAACCCAATCGGAAGCATCGCGCGTGAAGGAGCGAGAGGAGTGGAAGTGGTATCCGCGTAGGTGGACTGTGTACCTAGACGGTGAGGAGCTAGGCACAATCGGCATGGACTACTACGGCCACAAGAAGTGTTACGCGATCAGCAATGACCGCATCGGAAACAAACGTGAGCGTGGTTGGGCTGATAAGACTACCAAGATCGAGCAAGCCAAGAAGATCATTATGAAGAACTTCAGGCCGAAGGATCTGAAAGAGCTAACGACTGAGTGCGTAAACACAGTGCGTCGCAACGTAACATCCAATGTGTATGCGTCAGCTAGCACTTACTCAAGGCTACTACAACGACTAGCGCAGTACCTTGCTGCTGACTTGGAAAGTAACTTGGATACATATATGCAAATAGCCAGAAGAGCCGGTTATACCGAGGAGCAAGAGTTCAAAGAGGCTATTGAAACAAGCAAGATTCACAGGAGCATGGACAAATGCACGCAAGAAAACAAAGGGGCGGTTGTTCTGATTCATGGGGACACGTATGCCGTACAAACCGACGACGGCCAGTTCTACACGTACGAAAATGCTACACTACCCGACTTGCTAAAACGCAGGGTCGGTATGTTGAAGCTATTGGACAACGAGCAAACGCTAATTAACGTCGGCTACCGTGAGAACGAAAACCAATACTATGTCAGCTTGGAGGAAGATAATGGAGCAACCTAAACGCACAAGGGGGAAGCAGAAAGCGCCTACGCTTGTACACGTAAATCTGCGAGTCCCTCAAGAAGTTTTGGACTACTATAAACAGTGGCCGAGCTATACCAAAATGATGCGAACCGTACTTACGAATTACGCTGAATCGCAAAAGTAATATGAAGCCCCGCTAGTCGGGGCTTTTTTACGCCTGTACGACAAAGGGGTAGGACTAACAAATGTTAGTCTGATCCCCCAGAAAAAATGTTTGACATTGCCAAAAATGACAGTTACCGTTGGCCTATGGCTACACCTGAGAAGAAAGTAAAAGATAAGATCGTTAAGGTTCTCAAAGACCAAGGCGTGTACTACTTCTTCCCCGCTACGCACGGGTACGGACGTAGTGGTGTGCCTGATATAATATGCTGTTGCAACGGTGTCTTTATTGGCATCGAGTGCAAGGCAGGAGTCAACAAGCCAACTGCGCTACAAGAAAAAGAGATGCGAGATATACGCAACGCGGGCGGCATAACAAAAGTCATCAACGAAGATAATATCGTTGAGGTATTAGAGGTAATAACTTATGCACAAGAGTATGGAAATTCTCATGGCTCGTATGGAGAGCCATCCTGAAGAGTTTGATCTGACGTTTAGAGCTACTCAGCTTAATCCAGAGAAACGTTGGGATTTCGTTGTCAAGCCTTTGATGGAACGCGCTGAAGCAATGGTGCGTGGCGAGCCATCATTCATGCTTGGCTTCCTGTCCGACGACGAATTGTCCCAAGTATTCCAAAAGCTAATGCTAGTTCAAGGTGATGTAACCACACAGCGTATCATGAACGAGCTACTGCGTGATGAAGACCGTCCGGTTGCTAAGGGTGGGTTGAAGTTTGGCGGTAATCGATGACAGTTCCGACCCCTCGCTTTTTACCTCAAATTCACATCGGGTCGCACTGAGCTTATGGACATTTACACAATAGATTTTGAGACGTATTACGCAAAAGACTACGGACTCAACAAATTTACAACAGAAGAGTACATACGTGACCCTCGCTTTGAGGTTATCGGTGTAGCTGTAAAGAAGAACGACGAAGAAACCCAGTGGTTCAGTGGAACCAAAGTGCAAACACAGCGGTGGCTAGATCAGTTCCCGTGGGAAGATAACATCGCTCTTGCACACAATGGGATGTTCGACTTTGCGATTATGGCGTGGCATTTCGACATTCACCCAAAGAAGTTAGCGGATACGCTGTGCATGGCACGTGCGCTCCACACTATCGAGGTAGGTGGAAGTCTGGCCGCATTGACCCAGTATTATGGGTTAGGCAAGAAAGGTACCGAAGTAGTTAACGCGCTTGGACTCAAACGTTTGGACTTTCCGAAGGCACAGTTAGAAGCGTATTCTGGTTACTGTATTAACGATGTGGACTTAACATATGCGCTTTTTGAAATCCTTATTACAAGGTTTCCTGTTAGCGAGCTTAATCTTGTTGATCTTACTTTACGTATGTTTACTAAGCCTTGCATTGAGCTAAACAAATACATACTCGGTGAACACTTACAACACGTAAAGGAAAACAAAGAACGGCTGATGAGCCTGATTACTCAAAGCCGTGAGGAGTTGATGAGCAATGAGAAGTTCGCTAATGCACTACGGATTGCAGGAGTTGAACCTCCGACAAAGATTAGCCCTACGACGGGAAAAGAAACGTACGCATTTGCAAAGGCCGACGAAGACTTTAAGGCGTTGTTGGAGCATGAGAACGAAGCCGTCCAAGCCCTCGTTAGTGCTAGACTTGGCGTCAAATCCACGATTGAAGAAACACGTACTCAGCGCTTTATTGAGATTGCGAGTCGCGGCACGCTACCCATCCCGCTACGCTATTATGCGGCACACACTGGAAGGTGGGGCGGGGATGATAAAGTTAACCTCCAAAATCTGCCACGCACATCCGCAATCAAACAGGCAATGGAAGCTCCGGTCGGTTACAAGATTATCGACTCGGACTCTTCTCAAATCGAAGCGAGGACACTCGCATGGCTAGCAGAGCAAGACGATCTCGTAGACGCTTTCGACAAGGGCGAAGACGTATACAAGATTATGGCTTCCGCTATCTACGGCAAACATATAGACGAGATCACGAAGGACGAGCGTTTTGTCGGCAAGACAACAATCCTTGGTGCAGGGTATGGCATGGGTGCGTTCAAGTTCAGGACGCAATTAAAAACCTTTGGCGTAGATTTACCACAAGAAGAATGTGATCGGATTATTAGAGTATATCGAGAGACATACCCGCAGATTCCTTTGCTCTGGCGTGCCGCAGGCGATGCGCTAAAGGCTATTGAGCAAGGTGCAACGTCCCCGCTAGGGAGGGGGTTAGCTTTAACCGTGGAGGGAAAACACGGTATCCGCCTCCCTAACGGGTTCTATATCAAGTATCCAAATTTACGACGCCAAGTCAACGAAGAAGGCCGCGATGAGTTGGTCTACGACACTAAGAAAGGACGAACCACTGTACCCAACCGTATATACGGTGGAAAAGTTGTGGAAAACGTTTGCCAAGCACTAGCAAGAATCGTGATCGGTGAGCAGATGTTGCGTATAGCTAAGAAGTACCAAGTCGTCATGACGGTACATGACGCTGTTTGCTGTGTAGTACCCGAAGATGAAGCAGATACGGCTCGTGAATACGTAGAGCTGTGTATGCGGTTACGGCCTGAGTGGGCACCAGAACTCCCGTTGGACTGCGAGTCAGGTGTCGGTGATTCATATGGAGACTGTAAATGAACCTAAATAACCCGTACTGGAGGAACCACAATACGCGAAAGATCGACCCTGAAGATGTGCTGTTGATACAAGAACTGTACAGAGAAGGACTAGGATCGCAAGAGATCGCGGACAAATTTGAAGTTTCCAGAACTCATGTCTGGAGAATCGTAAATAAAAAAGCATGGGGGCACCTAAATGTCACTGACTGAAGAAGACAAAGAACTAATAAGAGCTTTATGCCAAGAAAAAGCTGAAGGCAAAACAGATCTTACATATAGAGAAATAGGTATTAAGTTTGAACTGAAACCCCACGAAGTGCTCGAAATATGGACGGGCATGAAGTGGGATACAAGTCAGAGGCATATTTATTATGGGTAAATTACCACCAGTTGAGCGTGATCCAATCATGCCGAACGGAATAACTATAGAGTGCGCGGCTAAGTGGCACCTTTTTCTAGCGGAAGAATACGAGATGCTAGACGAAAGCGACAAAGCCAAAGCGCACCGTCAAAGGGGCGAAAGCCTAAACGCAATGCCGATGAAGGGATCTGTATCTGATGCAGAACTGGAGACGGAAATAGCAATATGGACTGCAAAAAGAGGTAAGTCTAATGAAAGCAAATAAGCGAAACAAAGTAATCAAGTACATAAGCAAACACCCAAACGCTAAGCCAGCTAGTGTAGCTAATGCCGTAGGTACTACCTACGGGTATGCATACAAAGTTATGCGCTCAGTTTTGGACGCGGTAGAGGATTCTGTTGCTACTAAACCTAATACTTTAGTAGTAGAGAAATCGCTTACCTCATACAAAGGTACTCAAAGCTCATCAGATGGTAGTTCGGCTGACTATTATGTATTGCCAAATGGCGCAAAAGAATTGCAAGATCTGATTTCGCACAAGAATATGAACGCACAAATTGGCGAGATATTCCGGTCGTGCTATCGCTACGGTGAAGTGGCGCACAGCAAGATGCTACGAGATGCGAAGAAAATTAAGTTCTATGCGGAAGCTGAGATTAAGCGTCTGGAGAGACTGAATGAAGGTAAAGATTGAGATCGACTGCACTCCGCATGAGTTCCAAGAGCTGTTTGTCCCCGGTGATAGACAGCAGGAGTTCGTAGAGACCACGTACAATGCGTACGTGGATGCTCTGCAAAAGATGATGTGGAATCAGATCGACCCGCATAATTTTATAAAGACAAAGGATGACAAATGACAACGTGGTCTTACAGCAGTCTCAAGACATTTGAGCAGTGCCCAAAGAAGTATTTCCATCTGAAGGTGGTGAAAGATGTCAAAGACTCAGGCAGTGAGGCTACGATATACGGTCAAGAAGTGCATAAAGTGGCGGAAGAATACATCAGAGATGGTGTAGAAATACCGAACAAATTCAAGTTCTTACAAGGAACTCTTGAGGCTCTTAACAAGATCGAAGGTGAACGTCATTGCGAAATGAAGCTAGGACTGGCTTTGACCGATGACGATTACCGCCCTTGCGGGTTCTTTGATAAGGAAGTTTGGTGGCGGGGTATCGCTGACCTTGTGATTATTAAAGGAGATATAGCGTACTCTGTTGACTACAAGACCAGTAAAAATGCGAAGTACGCGGATACTAAACAGTTGGATATTGTAGCCGCCGCGCTTTTTGTGCATTTCCCACAGGTGCAGAAGATTAAATCAGGTCTAGCGTTTGTGGTTAGTAATGAATTTATTAAGAAGGATCATCACCGAGAAAAACGTGACGAATATTTTGCATCGTTTAATCCGCTTCTGGGTAGGTTAGAAGGTGCAATGGATAACGACGTTTGGAACGCGGTAACTGGTCCTTTGTGTAGGTTCTGTCCGGTTGTAACGTGTGAGCACAATAGCAAGAGGTAACGAGAAATGAATGGACACACTTTAATAGCTGAAGAACTAGAAGTTAAAGATGCTACGTTTGAGTATTCTAACGACGACGTGATGGCTCTAGAGTTAGCCGTACAGTTTGGACCGGATAAGGATAAAAGTACCAAATCCACAGTATCTTTTTGCACTGGTAATATCAGCGGCTACCCCATGAAGATAGTAGTACAGCCAACGTGGGGAGGAGACTACGCGCCCACAAGACCAATAGAGGTAGATGCGGTATCCATACAGTTTACAGGTTCATACGAAAGGGACATTTTAATTGCCGCTTTGCAAAAAATAGGTTTGATGACTATCCCAACCTACGGCAAAATACAGAATGGACCTTTTGAACCCCACGAGGAGTAAGTCCCCATGCCGTACGTAAACAAGAAGCGCCCATACAAGAAAGAGTATGAGCAGTATCAAGGGTCAGAAGAACAGAAGAAAAACCGCGCCAAGCGCAATGCCGCTAGACGCGAGTTAGAAAAACAAGGTCGCGTCAAAAAGGGCGACGGTAAAGATGTAGACCACAAGAAACCTATTTCAAAGGGCGGGTCTAACACTAAAGGTAACCTGCGAGTAAAGAGCGCATCGGCAAACCGTTCGTTCTCTCGCAACAGCGATAGGTCAGTTAAAAAGAATGGAAGTCGTAGAAAATAAAGTCTTAACCCTGCTAACACGTAATCCGCAGGCAATTACAGACGCAATTACAAAGAGCGCGATCCTAGAGGAACAAGAAGACGGTATATACAAAGTAGCAGTGAACTGGGGGCTGGATGAAATGCAGACTCTTGCTTCTCTGCCTTTTAAAACACCGCCGTCTACTATTAAACGCGACTACCAGTGGACAGGCAAGTTCACGCCGTTCGACCATCAAAAAGAAACAGCTTCATTCTTATCACTACATAAGAAGGCTTTCTGCTTCAACGAGCAGGGTACAGGTAAGACAGCATCAGTAATCTGGGCGGCTGACTACCTAATGAAGCAAGGGCGCATAAAGCGCGTGCTAGTGCTATGCCCGTTATCTATTATGAAGTCAGCATGGCAACAAGATCTGTTTAAATTTGCCATGCACCGTAGCTGTTCTGTTGCTTATGGTGACAAACGTGCCCGCAAGAAAATTATTGAAGCTGGCGCTGAGTTCGTAGTGATTAACTTTGATGGCCTCGGAGTAGTAAAAGAAACCATTATGGCTGGCGGCTTTGACATGGTTGTGGTTGATGAAGCTAGCGCCTATAAGAACCCGCAAACTAATCGTTGGAAGGTATTACGCGATGTGATGCTTAAAACTGAATGGCTGTGGATGCTCACAGGCACACCAGCCGCGCAGTCACCTTTAGACGCATATGGTCTAGCTAAGCTAATAAATCCTGTCCATTGCCCTAAGTTTTACGGGCAGTTCCGGGACGCTGTGATGTTTAAAGTGACTCAATTTAAGTGGGTGCCAAAGCCAAAGTCTCAAGACTATATACACAGACTGCTACAGCCCGCTATCCGGTTTGAGAAGGATCAATGTTTAGACCTACCTGAAGTTACGCACGTAGAGCGAGAAGCCCCGTTAACCACTCAACAGAAGAAGTATTACTTAGACCTCAAGAAAGAAATGATGATGGAGGCCGACGGGGAACAAGTAACCGCGTTCAATGCGGCGACTAAAATAAACAAACTACTGCAAATATCTGGCGGCTGTGTGTATACCGATACCCGTGAAGTTATTGAGTTTGATGTGTCTAATAGGCTAAATGTAATCGAGGAAGTTATCAATGAGTCGTCACACAAGGTGCTTGTCTTCGTTCCCTTTACGCACACAATTGAGTTACTACGCGCTCATCTTGAGAATAAAAATCATTCATGCGCTGTTATTAACGGCAAAGTTTCTGTCAACAAACGGAGCGATATTGTTAAAGATTTTCAAGAACAGCCCACGCCTCGTGTTCTTATTATCCAACCGCAAGCCGCGTCGCATGGACTCACTCTGACTGCGGCAAACACAATCATCTGGTATGCACCAGTGACCAGTGTTGAGACTTATTTGCAAGCCAATGCGCGTATCAACCGTCCCGGACAGAAGAACGCGATGACAATCGTGCACATACAGGGCAGTGAAGTAGAAGACAAACTGTACAACATGCTTAGAAACAACATCAGCAACCACGAGAAGATCATTGATTTATACCGTCAAGAATTAAGTTCTTGACAAAGTCAAAAACAACACTATAGTTGTTAATGGAGTCAACCAAAGAGGTAATAACTATGGCAACACCAGCCGATAAATTAGTGCCTGTGTACATTAAGATCCGCGATTCTATTCGTGAGAAAGAAGACAAGCACAAGCTAGAGATAGCTACGCTCAAAGAGCAATTGGAAGCTGTGGCTCAAGCCTTACTAGAAATATGTGAGGAGAATGGGCAGGATGGCTTCCGCACACCCGAAGGCACAGTCACTCGTAGAGTTACGTCACGGTATTGGACGAGTGACTGGGAGGCTATGTACAAGACAATTAAGGAACACGATGCTCCTTTTTTGCTTGAACAAAGAATCCACAACGGCAACATGAAGCAATTTCTCGAAGAACACCCAGATGTTCACCCAACGGGGTTGCAAGCTGACCGCAAATATACCGTGCAAGTACGTAAACCAACTTCTAAGTGAGGTACACAATGAGCAATCAAGTCTCAATTTTTGAAAACAATACTGGCGTAACAGTATCAACTCCACGTAAGGGTGCATTGGGCGATGTGTTCGCTCCAGCCCCTACAGTCCCTAATACTCGTCGTATACAGGCGCGTAACAATGGTGACTTTGTTCGGTATATTAACGGGCAACAAGCTGGGGATTCTGTGCGCGACGCGCTAAATGTAATCATCGTAGGGGCGCTTAAAGAAATATCCCGTGAATACTACAGCTCAGCTTTCGATCCGGATAGTCCATCACTACCAGATTGTTGGGCTAATCAAGGTGATTCCCCAGAAGATGGCTGTAGTAACCCGCAAGCAAGCTCCTGCGCCTCCTGCCCTCAAAATATAAAAGGCTCAGGCGGCGGTGAGCGTCGTGCATGTAAGTTCCAACGCCGGATTGCTGTGATGGTTGAGGGTGACCCCAAAGGCACTGTGTATCAACTAAAAATCCCCGGTGGTTCTTTGTTCGGCAAGGGCACTGGTAACACACACCCGTTTGAGAGCTACACTAAGTTTCTTGCTGGTAACGGAGAATCTCCAGACACAGTTGTAACGCAGATACTGCACGACCCTAACAATACGGGGCAGACCTACGTGCTAAAGTTTAAGCCGATCCGTCAGGTATCGGATGAAGAGTACGAGCTAGTCCTTGCGGCACAGAAGAACCCCGATACAGAAATGTATACGAAAATCACTACAGCGCAGACAGATCAAGTCACTGCTTTGCCGCCTAGTGCTCCGGAACAGTCCGCATTTGTTGAAGAGCCAGAGGAAGAGCCAGTAGTAGAAGAAGCGAAGCCAGCTAAGCGTCAGGCTAAAAAAGCTGAACCTAAACCAGAAAACAGCAAACTCGCTGATGTATTGAGTACATGGGGCGATGAAGGCTAATGAGCTATGGCTACAGCAATAGGCTTATCGAGCTGAATAAAAAAGCTGATGGCAACTCGCTGGGCGTACAACTGGGGCGGCTCTGCATCGAACGCGATGTACCCGTCTCGGACGTAGCAGTCCATCTAGGTGTAACACGGCAAACTGTATACAACTGGTTCTGTGGGGCTAACGCTCCACGTGCCAAGTTACTACAGATAAAAGAAATAATAAGCTCACTAGCCGCTGACAAATAAAATTACACAGCAAGGGATTTAGGGATGACATTCGACCTACTACGCTCAGTGCAGCCTGAAGAAGGCTGGTTCTGCGCTTTCGGTATAAAGGGGAGTAGCATTGTACAAAAACTTGTACAAACCCGCGAAGAGCTAGACGAAATATCAGAACAGTTTGTGGCTGATAAATATAATGCTTTCTTTGCGGTAGCTAAGTTTCAAACAGACGTAGACCGGAAAAAAGATAATGTACGGGCTTTAAAAGCCTTCTGGTTGGACATTGATTGTGGTCCTACCAAGGCAGAGGTTAACAAGAAAACAGGCCGCCCTGACGGCTATATAGATCAAGATGCTGGGCTAGCGGCGTTAGAAGAGTTTCGTGAGTTAGTTGGACTTCCTGAACCTATACTCGTTAACTCTGGCCGTGGTATCCACGTTTATTGGGCACTGACTGAAGAAGTAACCAGAGAGCAGTGGGAGCCAGTCGCACACCGCCTACGTGAGCTGTGCTTTACGCATGAGCTATATGTAGACTCTGCGGTGTTTGAAGTTGCGCGTGTACTTAGGGTGCCCGGTACGTATAACTTTAAAGATGATCCAGCTAAGCCAGTATCTGTAATTCAAGAAGCTAATGCTATAGATTTCAATGAGTTACGAGACATACTTGGTGTAGAAGATAAAGTTGAGACCGCACCAAAACGTGAGTTAACTGCGCTAGGCCAGCAGTTTGCGGATTCAGCAACTAACAGCTTCAAAAAGATTTTAGAGCGTAGCGCTAAAGGCAACGGGTGCCCGCAGATACTAGCCTGTTACGAAGAACAGCAAACGCTAGCGGAACCTAGATGGTTCAATGCGTTATCAATAGCTAAGTTCTGCAAGGACTCGTCCAAAGCGATACACGTACTGTCTTCTGAATACCCCGGTTACAACTATAATGAAGTAGAACACAAGATACAGCACATAGTTGGGCCACATACTTGCGAAAAGTTTGAAGCGAATAACCCCGGTGGGTGCGACGATTGTCCGTTCAAAGGCCAGATTAAAAGTCCTATCGTGCTTGGCCGTGAGATAGAACGTGCCTCCGAAGCGGACAGTATAATTTCTTATGAAGAAGACGGTGTAGCGGAAGTATACAAAATACCAGAATACCCGTTTCCATTTTTCCGTGGTAAAGGCGGCGGTATATGGCATCAGTCTGATAGCGATGAAGTCGAGCCTACTCTGGTGTACGAGCACGACTTGTATCTGCTCAAACGTATGAAAGACCCTGTTAAGAAAGATGTCGCCGTGTTTAAACTGCACACTCCGCATGACGGTATCATTGAATTTATTATTCCAAATTACCAACTAACAGAACCTAGAGAAGTCAGAAAGCTATTGGCGGAACAAGGCGTACTGTGCGGGAACACTAAAAAAAGTGAGTTACTGAGTTGGTACATCATTGCATCTGTACGCGAGATGCAAACACGAGAGAAGGCGGAGAAGATGAGATTACAGTTTGGATGGGCTGATAATGACAGCAAATTTATTATTGGGGATAGGGAGATAACTCCAGACGGTGTGTTTCACACGCCTCCGTCTCCGTCAATGGAATCGTTTGTGGAGAATATGCAGAAGGCCGGTTCATTTGACAAATGGAAAGAGATCTTTGCGATATACAGTCGAAAAGGACTAGAGCCGCAAGCGTTCGCCACACTTAGTGCTTTCGGTGCGCCGATTTTCAAATACACAGGCCAGCAAGGGGCTTTGATTAGCTTAGTAGCAGAAGGCTCTGGCGATGGTAAATCTACAGTGTTGTACATGCAGAACAGCGTATGGGGGCACCCAAGGGCTTTAACTGCGCTCAAAGAAGACACAATGAACGCCAAGTTTATGCGCTTAGGTATCCATAACAATCTACCTGTAACGATGGACGAAATGACTGAGTGTGCTCCGCAAGAAGTGTCGCACCTAGCTTATGGTGTATCACAAGGTAAAGGTAAGGAGCGTATGAAGCAGTCAGGTAACGAGCTACGTAAGAACCTGACCAGTTGGTGTACTTTGGTAACGACTTCTGCAAATAGCTCTTTCTACGAATCTCTTGCGTCTGTTAAGAACCGCCCGGAAGCGGAAATGATGCGGATCATAGAATATAAGATACCGACCGACGAAGAGATCAAGAACGACGTAGCTTTGAAGTTTATGTTTGATACAGATCTACTAGAAAACTACGGTCACGCTGGCGACATATACGCCGAATACCTTGTGAATAACTTAGAAGAAGTAAAAGAAGCTGTTCGGTCAATCCAAATGCGTGCGGATAGGCAGTTTAAAATTACACAGAAGGAACGTTTTTGGTCCGCGATCATCGCAGCAAACATAACAGGCGGCATAATTGCTAGGCGGTTAGGGCTTATCAACTGGGATATACAACGTATATATCAGTGGTGCGGTTCAGTAATGCTTCCAGAACTACGTGAGGATGTACGCACACCAGTTGACGACAGCGTAGCGACCGTTGGTGATTTTATTAACCGGCATATGCAAAACATTTTGGTAGTGAATGATGAGGTGGATTCTCGTTCCAACATGCCGACCCTGCCTCTCATGGAGCCTAGAGGCAATCTTCTTATACGGTACGAGCCTGACACCAAATTGATGTACATATCTGCTAAGGCGTTCAAAGAGGACTGTGTTAAGTACCGCTTGAACTACAAAGGCGTCCTTAAAGACCTTACTAAAAAGGGCATACTGAAAGATACGATATACAAGCGTATGTCTAAAGGCATGAAAGTATCTTCTCCGGCTACGCGAGCAATGCTACTAGATTGCGATAATAGCGAGTTCTTAGATGTAGAGAGCATGTTTGAGGAGTCGGTAAATGCTGGTGGAGAAAGTTAGCTACGATGTTAACTGGCGTAATTTTAAACGAGGGTATTCGTTTTTTATACCCTGTTTAGACCCAAAGTCGGCACGAGATGAAATAAAAGCGGTCACTAACCGCTTTAAATACAAGATTTTAACAAAAGTCGTTATCGAAGAAGGAGTTAGGGGTTTACGTGTGTGGCGGCTTTAGTATACAGTTTACTCACGAAACTTGAGGCAGTGTTCACTGTTGCTTTTTCGTGGTTACCTCTAAGGGTTGACTCCCTAAGCTGTGCCCCGCCTTGTGCGGGGTTTTTTTAATAGAACGAATAGTCCATACGACTCATGTTAATGGCGTCCCGCATTATTGGACTAATAGATACCCCATCAAACATTTCTGCAGAAGCCTTAATATGCTGCTTCATTGATTTATCTAAGGTCTCCCCATCTATCGCTGCGTATGGATGCCGGTCGTTGTAGTCTAGTATTTCGTCTATAGCATCTGACATAGCGTCTAGATCCCCCGCACGAGCCGCGATGTAATACTTACGTAACAGCTTAGTACGTGTTGTGGTAACGGCTTTTTCTATGCGCTTATCCCGCAAATTACGTTCTTGCCGCGCTGTGTATTCAGCAGGTGGGAAGCCAAGAAGCTGAGCAGCTAGTTCACCGTGCGTCATGTCAGCATAAATGGGGTCGCCCCGACGAGTATATATACCGTCATCTTTTTGGTAACGCCCTATGGGCATAGCTTTGTAAGCATTTGATATAGCAGCGGGTAGCATATTTTCTATACCGCGTTCGATATTGCCCTCTTGGAGATCAGCCACCCCACGTGCGAACCGCTTACCCACACTTAGAGCAGGGCCACCCAGATAGAACAATAAATTTTCTTCTGGAGACGCATTAGTGTTGTATCTATTCTCTTGGATAACAAGTCCTGTTAGCCGTACGCGACTAGCTACATCAAGCCCAGTAAGTTCGTTTAGTGGGCCTTTGAAATAAAATTCACCTATAGCTTTACGCACTACGGTGTCAAAATCATCTTCGTCTTCGTCAGCAAATGTGTTGTACGCAAGTGCTATGGCTCCGTATATAGGGATACCGTATACCCCTGCAAACAAAGCTGCCGATCCATGCAAACCTACCAATTGCTTAAACGCCACGTTACGTTTTCGTTTAGTTTCCGCATCGGAACCCGGATACATGCCTTTCAGTAGGTCGCGTAAGGCCATAAACATCGTGGTATACATACGCACGCCGAAGCCTTTGTACATACCCGCTACACGCCCCACGTTTTGATTTGTATAACGCATGCCGGTTTCGATGACAGTTCCACCGTTAACCATTTGAGTTTTTTCGATAGCTTCTTCAATAGCTCGTTTTTTCACTACAGAGTCAGCCAGTTTACGATCTGCGGGACGAGCGTCGTTTAATTTCTTCTGGCGTTCAATAGCCATTTGATAAATAGCCATCAGCGTAACTTGACGGTTAAATCTTTCGCCGTGGTTGAACATAAACGCACTGAGTCCGGTAATCGTATCCAGTAGGTTCTTCTGCTCCCCCAGTGCTATAACGTCTGCTATGTAAGTCTGGTTTAACAAACCACGCCCGGAGGCTTCTTGAACTACAGGCGCTAGTTCCTCTAACAGCGCTCTCTGCCTAGCATCGGTTACAGTATCCATTACTGCAAAGTTACCTTGCTCATCTAGGGTGTAGTAGCTTTCTATATTGTTTTTGAACACCCCTACTTGGTTCATAGCCTTACGTATAGCACCATATGCATTAGTGTATCCGTAGTCTGCCCCCAGATAAGGGAATGCAAACAACGGCACTTGTGACATATTCACCAAATAAGAAGACACGTTAAACCCGATAGTGAATAAGAAAGCGGACTGGTTAAGAGTCTTAGCTATTTCTTCTGCGCCCTTAAATCTTGCGCCTTCTCTAGCAAAGTTAATACGATCATTAAGCTCTCGGGTTACAACCCGTATAGAATCGTGATACTTTCTTTGCGCTCTTCTAGGGTTACGTGACCCCGCTATTTCGATCATGCGCTGCATATACTCTACGGTAAGATTATTAGCCCGAGCTATGTCGTACAACGTAGAATTAGGGTTTCTTTCTATTAAGGCTTGCACTTGTTGATAAGTAGGTAGCGCAAAATTGTTTATAGTATTTTGATAAGCATTTAGCTCTTTAACCGCTTGCATACGCACGACTTGGCGCCCGAACTCAAAGGCGCGATTTTTAAGCGCTAGCAGTGAATTTGCTTCATAACCTAGTGTTCCCTTACGTTTTTGTAAGGACCGCGCAATAGCTGTTTGCGGTAGAGCATTTACAAATGTACGCAATACCTGTTCGCGCAAAGCTCTACCAGCCTCACCGCTGGTCTCTGGGTTGTTATTTAACGCTGTAAGCAAGGCGTTAACAAAAGAAGATGGTGGGGACTCTTTAGCTACTTGCTCCATAGACCCAGAATCATCGGTACTAAAGGACTCGTTAATCACCGTTGGGTCGTTTGAAAGCTCTAATATAGCTCGTTCACGTTGTTTGTCAGTTTCAAAAAACCTTACAACATAGGGTTCCACACCTCTTTCGACTGAATTAGGGTCTAGATTGTAGGAAAGCATGAACTTACCTACACGTTCTAATGGAAAGTAAACTTCTAACGTGTCTTGCTCGGCTAGTAACCTACTTATGAGCGTCTGCCGTACGCTAGCATCTTGGTCACCGGGCATTATGTCTTTGAAAGTGGCTTGTATTATTTCCAACATTGATTTGCGTTGGTCAGAATAAAACTTGCGTAACCGGTTAAACATCTGTTGTCCGTTTACACCGCCTTTACCTACATCTCTGCCTATTTGATTCCATACTCGTTGCAAGTCATCCCATACATCGCCTAAATCTGTTACGTCATCCTTTGCCAGTTTCCCAGCATATTCAGACCTAGGTTTATTGGGGTCTATTTGGAAGATAGTTGCGCCAAATTCGCTGCTGTAAACAACAGCGTTAAATCTAGCTTCCGCCTGTGGGCCTACAGAATCAAACCACTCAGCAAGATTATCTACTTCGTCCTGAACTGCTTGATCTGATTTAACAAGCCTAGCGCGTTGAGTTTCAATGGAGCGCTGTACTTTAAACCCGGTCCTACCCATACCAAGCGCTTCGTATATTTGACTAACTGTAAGTAAATCAGCGGCACCAAGTAGTGTGCGTTGAGCAAACAGTCTAAAAGGCGAGCCCAAGAAACTAAGTATTTTATCAAGTAAGGACGCACGGTCTTTCTCAGATGCTTTCCTGCGCTGGTTAATCGCCATGTGTTTAAAGATTTTTTTAACGCCACCACGATCACTGTTTAAGTACGCTGGAGCACCGCTTGCAGAATACGGAGCGGGGTCAATTATTGAGTCAATTAAGGTGTCTATTTCCGCTACTGTGGCTTCTGATCCTTTAGGTTCCAGCCCCATAACTCTACGTAATAGATTACGTATAGCTCGTATTATTTCTCTAGCCGCAGAAACCCGCTGTCCTTTAGCTGTAAGTCGCGCTACTTCTTTTCTAAACTCAACGTTGGATTTGAACTCAGCCACAAACTCTTCTAAAGATTGTGCGCCATAAGCGGTGCTTAGACGGTTTTTCAAGCTGTCATATATAGTCCGTAGCCGCTTAACATGAATACTACCGGGCTTATTACGTATGGTGTCTAAGGTAATAGCATGGCCCATCTCATGCATGATTGCATGAGCGGTAACACCCTCATCTGGGTTAATGCTAATAGTATTGGTGGTAGGATCAAATTTACCCGGTACAGGCTTGCCTTTAGCGTCAACTAGCCCCGGAGTTAATTGTATTTTTGTAGTCCCTACATTCTCCATAAATTTACGGATTGTGCGGGCAAGCATTTTATTTGGTGTGCTTTGTTGCAACAAATCTAACGTAAGCCTTAGATCTCCAGCTTTCAATGCTTGATACACGCTTGGGGGCACAAGCGCCTCAGATGCCATCAAAGCGTTGTATTCCAAATACACTTCAATTCCGTTGTCTGCTAATACGTCTTCAATAGCTTCAAAGTCATCATCAATAGGGCCAAACGTATCTCTAGCCTCTTTAATTAGCTGGTCCGTTTGTTCATCGGAAAACGCAGCTACGTCAATTTCGCCATCTCTCTTCTGTTGCTCTAGCTCTTTTATGACATCTTCTTCTTTTATTAAATCAATCTCTGAGGCTTCTACACGCTCGGCTCGGCTTAGAGGTTGGCCGTCTTTAGCCTCTACTTTTTTATACCGCCCCAGTGCACGTTGCTCTCTTATTACGTCTCGTATTTCATCAGTCTCAAAAGCGCGGGTAATAGCTAAGTCGCCGCCGTATATAGTAACCACATCAGCAAAAGAAGGCTCCCCTGCTAGCTTAACGGTGTCGTTAAGCACGATAGCTACAGCCAAATCATTGAGTCCTTCCAAGAAGCCACCACGAGCTAGCTGGCTAGTAAGCAAGTTTTTACGTTCGTTCTTGCTAGCTACTGGAGTTTTAGCGCCTAGTTGCTTACGTAAGTTTTCAGTTTCTTTATTAAGCTCAACTACTCCTTCTGCTGCTAGCCTAGCGTCTTCTATACGACGCTGTTCCACATGATCTACAGCTTCTGCTGCTGCGTTAGGCTTAATAAACGCATCAGGGTCCATATTCATGTTGTTGTAAGCAGCGAGAATAGTTAGGCGGCTGCGACGCCATGCCGCTAAACGCTCAGAAAGTAGGTTCCTAACTTCTTTACTTCCGTATTGGCGTAAATACTTAGCAGCGGCGAGTGCTGTGGGCCGATGGTATAGCCCTCTGTTAATTTCTCGCGCTTCAAAATACTGTTCACTTTCGCCTAATTCTCTACGCGCTTGATCCTGTAATTTTTGAGATATTTTACCTTCAGGTTTTCCAAGGTGCTCCCTTACCTGCGCTAAGCTAATTGTTGGTTGGGCTACCTGATCGGTGTATACGGGAGCAGGAGCTTTACCTTCTTCATATTTTACTTTCTTACTTAACGGATAAACTATGTCGTATGCGATGTAGTTAATTACATCTTCAGGACGATCTGACTTAGACGCATAGATACGCAGAGCATTGTAAGGATTTAACTTAGCATCGTTAGCGTCTGGGTAACCGCCGTTTCTTGCGTTGTCTATTACTTCTGTGTCTGCTTCTGATAGGGCATCGGGGACTACATTTGCGTTTTCTAGCTGTTCAGATTTATCTTTGCCTAACGCTTTTTGTTCGGCGCGTAGCCGATTCGCTATTTCGTTAGTACGTTTTAAGCTAGCGCCGCTTTGAGAAAGCCTTTCTTGTTGCCCTTCTCTAGCTTCAGTTTGTAAAACATCTAAATCTTGCGTAGCGTTATCAAGCGCAACTTTTTCTGCGGACTCTTGTAAATAGCTAGCCGCTTCACTATCTAGTTGTTCAGGAGTAAGGCTGGGTTGTAGTCTTTGTATTAAACGTCTGGCTTCTCTGGCAGCGGTGTTGTATTTACTCGCCGCCACTTGTTTTTTCTGACGAGCGTAGCTAACAAGCCCCTCAATGTTGGCTATACGTTGATTTTCCGGAGTAGTCTCTTCTTCCGGCGCTAGACCTAATGCGGCTTTTTCCGCGTTTGGGTCAGTAGTGTCTTTAAACTTAATTTTAGACGCTTTAGCTTTTTCTTCTGCTTGCAGTTCTTTAAACTCAGGACTGTTAACAACGTCATCCAGCTCGCCTTCCCGCGCTAGATTATCAACCACATTCTGTTCTAGCAGTGCCTGCGCTTCTTCAACAGTTTGGCCAGTTTCTTCTGCATATTCAGCAAGTTTTTTAGGATCGTTTAGCAGTTCGCGGCGTTTGTCTTGCTCTTCTTTTACACTCTGCTGCTCAGCTAACACTCCACGAGCAGTTTGAGTACGAGTCGTTTCTACCGTAGTCTCACCTTCTGGCGTAGTCCGCTCAATTGTAGTTTCAGTAGTTTTTGGTTGCTCTCGCTGTGCTTCAGCGTCTTGTTCCTGTTGTGAACGCTCTTGCTCAAGCAACGCTTCTAAATCGGAAACCCTCGCTGCTTCTTCCGCTGTCTTTTCTGCTGTTATTTTTTTCTCAGCTTCTTTTGTTCGCACTCTCGCTTCTTCTACGCCCGCGATAGCGTTGTCAAGTTTTGCCTTTAACTCAGGCTGCGCTTCAGCTACCTGTAGCTCCGCTTCTTCAGGAGACAAATTTTGGTCAACAACTAACTCACTTATGCGAGCGTTATACTCTGCTTGGGTAGCATCTAGTAAAGCATCCGCACTATCCGCGTCTTGTTTAGCGGCTCCCACTTCTGCATCGGCCACGGTGGACTCAGGGCGGAGTTTTGCAAGCATTTCTTCTGCTGTCGTTTGCCCCGCTGGCGGTGCCTCTGGTTCAGCTTCAGTTGTGGTAGCTCCTTCAGGGCGAAGTCTAGCTAGTAGCTCTTCTGCCGCAACCTCTCCGGGGCCACGATCATCAACTACAGGAGCTGGTTCTGCAGGTGGTGTGGATGGCGGGGGTGTAGTAGGAGTTTCGGGGCCACGAGGTATACCGGCTATACCACCAAGCGGCGCGGCAGCGAAACCTTCCATAGAGGCTTGAGCCGCTACACCTGCACCTAAATCAACATCAAACCCTTCACGTTGCAATGCAAGATTCTGTGCAAATTTTTCTTGCCCAGCCTGAATAGATTCAGGAATTGCTTCTGCGACCGTGCCTTTTGCTAGGCGTGCTGCTATGTTACCGGACAGTTTTTTTACTAAAATTCTTTCGAGCGGCCCTACTGCGGCACCTGCGCCAAGGAGCGTACCCAAAAGAATTTGGTCTATGTTTTCGCCACCATAAGCCTGTGCTTGTTCTGCTGCGGCGGCAGCGCGTTCAGGGTCCACCCCTTCTTTTAATAACTCACTTTCTACAGCGTCATACACGCCACCTTTTACAATACCTGCTCCAGTTACAGCACCGAGCCCAACAAGCGCGGGTGTCCCTAGTAAGCTAGTTGCAATAAAAGGTATGGCGCTACCGCCAGCTTGCGAAATAATTCCACTAGGATCTGCGGCTACCGCTTGTAAACCCGCGATAAGCTCTTCTTTAATCCCTTTACCTTCTGCATCCGCGATGATCTGTGCGGCGCGTTCGGCGTCAGCTTGCCCTTCGGCGGATAGTAAAGCGGCTAAATGCTTATCCGCTCGCTTCATAAATTTAGATGCGTCGCTACTAGCACCACCAAATGCGTCAATAGCTGCGTCAACTATGGTTAAAGTTCCCCGCTGAACTCCTATACCAATATCCGCTAATGATTCACCAAAAGAAGCATCGGACTCTTGTACCCGTCTAAATTCATCCTGCGCGGCTTTAGTTCTTGCTTCAGCAGCGGCTAGGTTTTCCTGCATCTGCTGATCTATGGGATCTACAGAATCAGTTGCGGGCGCAGACAATTGTTGATTAAGTAAAGCAGCTAACTGAGCATCAGTAGCACCTTCGGGGCCTTCTACATCAAACTTACGTCCGTCTTTTAACGCTAATTCGTAGATTGGCATACGTTCTCCCTATGCCTACTTAACTCGTGAGCTTGCTATGTCGCCCGGAGCAACAGTATTTGGTAATAACTGCCTCTGTATTCCAGCGAGTTCATTTTCTCGTTGTCTCAATAATCTATTTAGCCCCGACGTTCTTCTCTCAATTTCTTCATCTAGTTTTGCTTTCAGCGCTTGGTACTCCGCAACTACTTTGTCACTCGCGTCAGGAGCACTGGCTTGCATTTCTAATTTTGGTAGTTTCAAAAATTGTTGTGAATTTCTTACGTCATCGGCAACGTCGTTAATATCAGTTTGTATTTTTCTTATACCCTCTAGACTGCTTGATCGCGTAGAGCTGAGTCTAGTAAGTAGATTAGCTTCAGCCTGTCCTTCCGCAATGGCTTGAGTAGCAGCGGCCTTTTTCATACCAACACGTTCTGTAACATCAGCGCTATACAAACTCGCTGCAACTGAATTGGCATTAGTAGCCAACTGAGTCGCGGTTTGACGTATAGAGTTAGCACGTTGCCCGTACACTTGAGCAAGAAGCCTATCTGTAGCTGCCTTCTCTTTAGCATCCATTTGCTCAAGGCTAAGACCGAGCTGTAAGAGTTCACGATCTTCTTTCTTAGCGGCTGTAATTGAATCTGCGTATTGCTTAGTAGCTGGAAGTGCGGCTTTACCAAGCGCTTGCAACGCTGTTTGTCCGCCACCTTGGCCGAGCATGCCAAGCCCCGCTTGCAATAACGCCATGCTAAACGCTTCTTTCTTAGCTGACTTGAAGCGTGCGTCACGGTCCTTAACCAATGCTTCCATTTCTTTACGGAACTCGCCCTTGGCCGCGGGCTTCATAATTTCTTCAATCTTCTTATTAAAGTCGCCGTCAGCCTCTGTAAGTAAAGAATCAAATTTGTCGGTAATTGCTTTGCTTTGTTCTTGAATAGCGGTAAGCGCCGCAGACGCTGCTGTAGGATCAGTGGCTTCAACCTTCGGAGCATTAACTTTCTCAACCACCTCCTGAACATTATTTATTTGATCTGAAACTGATTCTGATCCTGATTCAGTCTGTGCAGCGGCTCTCAATTCCGCTTCTTTCTTCTCTAGTTCCGCTACTTTTGCTAGAGCCTCATCGCCTTTAAGCATTGTGCCTTCTTTAGGTACAAACGTGCTTTCCGCTTCCGCTGCTTTAGCTGCTTGTTCAGCTTCAAATTTAGCTCTAACGTCGTCACGGGTAGGCATCCGATCAGTATCTTGGTCTTGGAATCTACGACCTTTTAACCAATCTGGTATAAGACCTACATTAGCTCGTCTTTCAGACATCCGCATTACGTTGTCTTGCATTTCTTGTTGAGCAGCAGTTAGCGGTACAGCATCCACCCCAAAATCTCTAGCCTCTTGCGTGCTTGCTAGCCCCGCTGGAGCCTCTGTTTGTTTAGGAGTCATTGCACGAGTTTTTCCTAGGATAGCTTCTGCACGAGCGATGGTGCCCTCATCCCCTAACCCAAATGAACCTATACCTGCAGGTACATTAGAAGCTATCTTTTTGCCCTGTTCCACCGCGCCTAGAAGCCCAGCATCGTCCGTGCTAGAAACTTGACGCTGTAGCCTTTTAGCGTCCTGTGTGTCCGCCCGCATGTTATTAAGGTATGCATCGAATCCGGGAAGGGTAAATCCAGAAGATTCTTCGACTGGAGCAGTATCCACAGGATTAGCGGCAGCGATACGTGCTTGCCTTGCTGCCTCTCCGGGAACTGCCGCTGGCTCAGCGTTTTTGAGTTGGTCAAACAGGTTCGTTTCAGTAAGAGGCGCTGCGCCGGTGAAGCTAGCGTCTTGGTTTAGACGAGAGTCAGTTACAGCCTGTCCGCCGGGGCTAGTCACGGCGCCCATTTTTTTAATGTTTTCTATCTGAGCGTTAATCTCAGCCCGTTCTTGAGCACTGCCAGCAGCCATATATGCTTGCCCAAGCTGAGCTAGTAGCTGTTCTTTACTTAGTACGGCTCCTTTGCTAAAGCTAACAATACCACCCGGTGCATAATTACCTTCAACGTAGTCAATAGAATTAACACCGCCGCCCATAGCCATACGAGGCATCTGTTGTGGCATGCCCATCTGAGGTGGACGCTGAGCCATCTGCTGCGCCTGTGGCGTAGCCGCCATACCCTGTGGTGGCATCTGTGGCTGTGGGTTCATAACCTGTTCAGCGACGGTAGGCTGTTGAGCTTGCTCTTGCGCCGCTGCGTTACGCATGCGGTCGATAAACATACCTGCCATAACTGCTTCAGTAGGAGCAATTAACCCCTGTGCTGCAGCTTGTTGAATTTTCTTCTTGTTACCACCGTACTTCTTGGCGATTTCTTCAGGAGCTGTGATGCTATATGCGTTCATCTCTTATCGTCCCAAGTTATACAGACCAAGAGCAGACAGTCCGAGACCACCTACCTGCTGTAGCATTGATGGAGGCTGGGCATACGCAGTCTGCGTAGAACCCATTTGTACTGGCAAGCCACGAAGAATCGAGCTGTAGAAGCCAAGCTGTTCTTGCGGATAATCACGCTGGCGTAAGAAGTCAGAATACGACATATCCATACGCTGTTGGTCAAGCGCACGTTGCTCACCGGCAGACGCAGCCTGTGCCTGCAACCGTTGTAGGTTTGCGGCCTGTTCTTGTGTACCTAATTGACCAAGCTGGGCGCCCATTTGGCCGACTTGCCCTAAACCCTGCAGTCCAGTCTGGATGCCCTGTAATCCCAGTTGCGAACCAAACTGTTGTGCCTGTTGGGCTGCTTCAAAACCTTTTTGAGAGCCAGCCGCTTGGATATTAGCAAGTTGTGACCCTAGATTACGTTCTCTTTCGGTCTGTGCCAAGAGTTGTCTTGCACCGCCGTACGTTCCTTGTCTAGCCGCCCCTAGGCTCGCACCTAGTTGTTGCTTCTGTGCATCACGAATAGCAGATTGCTTTTGTACGTCTACAACATTCTGCATATAAGGAGACATATAAGACTGGATCTGACTTGGATCGGTAGCCATCTGAGCGTACTGCTGACCAGCGCCCATAGCCTGTGCGCCCGCGCCTAACGAACCTAGCCCTGCGGCTGTCGTCATCTGATTAGCGCCTTGGAACTGCCCCGGAGTCTGCATACCAGCAACTTCGCCCTGTACGGCTTGCTGTTCTGGTGTGAACCCAGCAATACGCTGACCTTGGTATGGCGTGTAATCCCTGTAGGATTCAGCCTGAGTCCGTTGCAAAAGATTCTCAAAATACGGACGAGCGTATTCCGGCAGGTTAGTCTGCGTTACTGTTTGGCTGCTTGGTTGTGAAGGTCCGCTACCCTTACCCATATTTCCGCTCCTCGACCTGTACGTCTACAGGTAGTTCGTAAGTCTGCCATAGCGGTTTGTAGCCATCAGACTTGAATACTTTACTCCATCCTACCCTTCCGGTGGATTCTATTCCGTCACAGTCGTTGTCTTTTGACCAACGCTGCAATAATTCTAACATTGGTCCTTGCCAAGTATTAACTTCAACGCCACCGCAAAACTGCATACATAACATACGCTTACGAGGGTAATCGCTAAAATTTGTAACAACTGCACCTTTTATACCTTCTTCAGTAAACGCAATCCACAATGTGTAATCATAGTCGGTGATTAAGTCCAAAATGTCGCTAACTTCGTAGCGTCCATAAGTGTAATCAGCCGCACCCTGCATATACTCTGTAACGTCCGGCCAAACCTGTTTGACGTATTCAGCCGGTACAGCAGATACTTGCATTAAGCCACCAGTTGTTTCAGCCCTGTGCTCTGCCCGCGTCCATTCTTCTTACGCGACTTTCGAGCTTGTTCCATAAGTGCATATAGTTTTTTCTCGCCAACCTTGAGCGATCCACCACCGTACATTGCTACAGCATCTGGCGGCATATAAACCTCATCACGGGCAACCATTGCTGGCTGCATACCGTCAATATTCGCTGGGATAGAGTCGCTAGTGCCGTCACCCGGTCCCATAATAGGCTGTCCACCGATCCGTGCAAACCGCTCCATGCCCGCATTTGAGCTACCGTTACCGACTTCAGACACAGTGTGTGCATCGACAACAAAGCCGTTATTGTGCATGTCTACTTCGCCACCTTCTGCATAATAACCATCAGCGCGTAGTTGTGGGCCGATCTGTGGGTGGTTTAAAAAGTGATTTATTATAGAACTTTGATGTTGTTGCCCTGTTAAATTAGTACCGGCAAACCCTGTACCACGCCCAATCTTACCTTGCGCTTGTAGATCAGCGAGGCTTTGTGTTTTATACCCCGGTAACCCACTTACACCTTGCGTTTGCATTTGCCCTTGTACTGGCTGGGTAGACGGTACGTTAGCCATAGGCTGGAAGCCATAATCAAACTCGGCGTCTCGCCCTGCTACATAACTCGTTGGCGCTATCTTAGCCCCACCACCTTCTGCAAAACTATATAGGTCTGGATTCTGCTGGTAGTCCCGCATGCGCTCTGGATCAGTCGCTATTTCTACTGGGATACCTGCAAAGCGCGGTGCATCTGGGCCGTACGTATTCTCTGGGAGTGGCGTACTAGAAGCCATAGGCTCAAAACCCGGTGATGGGTTTACAACGTCAAAATACTGGAACTCAGAAGAATCAGTAGGATCACGTTCAGGGCCGGGGTAACGCACCTTGCGCTCTGTAGGCTTATACGGACCGTCGTAGTTGTATTCATATTCTTCTACTTCAGGCATTGGTGCTGGTTGACTTAGTGGTCCCGCCAATGCGGCTCCGGCTGTTGTAGCCAAACCTGTACCACCACCAAGTTGGGCCATTGCTGCGTTACGCGCCGCTTCTTGTGTAGCTGCCGTACCCGAAGTGCCAAGGATATTACTTATACCAGATCCTGCTTGAGCTAAATTACCCATAGCTGTTGTTGGAGCAGCGTAAGTAGCTGCGCTAATCGGAGTAGCTAAACCACTAGCTGCTGAACTAGACCCCGCTTGCATTGCGGTTTGAAGCGCGGAAGGGGCCGCTTGAGTTGCTACTGGACTAAACGCTGAACTAGCCCCTGTTGTTAAACTGCTTTGAAGTGGTGTTGTAGCCAAGCTAGGAGTTTGAGTAGCTGCAGATTGTAATGCGGTCTGCCTACCCGCTTCTGATGCGGCCATCGTACCCGCTTGATTACCTGCGGCATACGCTGCTGAACCTAGTCCTGCGCCACCGTATGCACCAAGACCAGCCATTAGACCTTTACCAAGATCACCAGTACGCACACCTTCTACGCCGCCAACAATCAGGCCAGCAGTCAGTGGATTGATCGCGCCACCTGAGAATATAGTGAGACCAGCACCAATCAACGTAGGTAATAAGGATTTGAGGAAGCCAGCTTCAGGTAGACCCGTTTCTGGGTTTGTGGATAAGCTACCGCCGTAGGCCATCGCCAACTGCTGTAGTCCTTTGACCTCACCGGGGGTCATGTGGACAAGCATTGTGTCGTCGCCGCGTCCCTTACTTCGGACTGCTTCTGCTGCGTATTCTAGGCTCATAGCTTAATTATCCTCATTTACGGCGGTGTTGCAATGGTAAACCCACGTGTGCTAGAGACGAAGTTTACCGCCATTACGGCTGATGCAATACCCGGATAGGGCGCAGATGCTGCTGTAGAGTCAAATTTTAAGTCTAAATTATCAGCGGCATAACGTATTTTTATGTAACTACCAGCAGCTAAGTCGATGTTAAAGTTCCAGTTTACTTCCTCATACGCGCTGTTTGAGCTGATTGTGTAGGCATGCGCTGAGAACCCAATATCTGTACCATCACGGTTAATCCATATCTGCATAGTCTTAGCGTTAGAACTTGCACTAAATAGCTGTGCGGACAACTGGAAGTTGTAGATGCCAGTACGAGTCGCATAGATTTCTTTACTGTTAGTCAGCGTTAGCTCGTTCTCAAAATACACATTGTTGTAAGTCAGGTCATACGCTGTGTCTACGACAACAGGGGCTTGGTCTTGAGTGCTGTAATACAAAGCGGATGGGACAGTCAGCTCATCACCACGGCCTTTGAAATATTCAGCCTGTAACGGGGTCTGTGAGTCTAGCTGGTTGAAGTAGACCTCAAGCACACGGATCAACTGGCGTTGTGTTTCCGCATCGTACTCTATGGTAGGGTTCGGCAGTGGTGCCGCCCTAAACTTCTCCATCGCCATTAGCGTTTGCCATCCGTTCTTGCATCTAAGCGTGGAGAGCCAAGCTGCCACTGAACTCCGGCTGTGTCTGACTCCACCCTTAGCGCCATCTGCCTAGCACGGGCGCGAATAAATACTTGGTCGGTGTATGTGCCTACAGAAGTTCTAACAATACGGCGTCTATCTGCGCTATCTGAAGACAGTGCGCCGCCCGGGAAGTTACGAGTCTTGATCTCCATGTCAATCTCAGGAGTCAGGGAAGTGGACTCAATAAACTCTATGTCAGGAATAATACGGCGTGTAAGCGCGAAAGACTCGCCATCGCCAAGATCAAAGTCGGAAGACTCAATAAACGATGTCATTGGCCCAGTATCATCCTCGATGCCATTCTCATGGTCGTAGAGGTAACCAACAGAATCAGTGCGGCTAGAACCAGCAGCGATTGGGAACTCACGGTTAGGTGCATCCAGCCAAGCGGTACGCTCAATAGTGCCGAAATACCAGATCCTATCGAGGTAGTTATAAATGACGTAGCGGTCATTCCAGTTATTACCACTACTTTCGCTTGGGTAGAACCACCAGACTTCGCTCCATTCCTCGTTAGTACCACACACAATCTGGTCAGCTTGAGTAAAGTCGATGTCAGAAAATACGTAATTACGTACGGAACAAGGCAGGGTGTCTACACGACCGGTGTATACATAGAACTTATCTCGGCCCATCCAGAACGTTGCGTTTGCCGCAGTAGCCACAGCACGTGGACTAGCGATGGAAATACCGTCAGCGTATTCCTGCAAACCAAACACATCAGTTGTTCCTAAGAACTGCAATGCATACAGGTGTGTGTCAGTCCAAACCAAGACTTCCTGACGAGTTGGTAACGCCCGTACAATCTTCGACCCACGTGATACACGGATAAAGCCAGCAGAATTAGTAACTTGTGGCTCCCACTGCCCCGGTGCATCCTGACTAGCCCAGCGGATAAGTAGCGGATCAAAGTCAGCCGCAGATGTAGAGCCATAAGGAACAGCGCCAAACGCTAGTAAATGCTTGTCCTGCTGAGACACAAGCAACTGTCCGACCTTAACCGGCACATCGTTAGCGTCATATCCATCCGCAGTAGCTACAGACTGTAGTGTTACAGCCCGCGCACTTAACGCAGTGTCAGGCACAGAAATAGTGCCCCGCGCCCAGTAATAGGGTTTGCCGTTACGGATATTCAGAATGAGGTCATTATCAAAGTTGTCAAAGAACCAATCACGTTGCGGTAAGTTTACAGGTTCAAACGTAGCGGGGGCACCAAGGCCCCAACTGCCCGTTCCCCACGTGACCACTCCCCAGCCATAGCCTAGAGTAGTGTCAGGGTTACCGACTTCTACTTGGAACTCTGCGGTGATACCTGTTCCGCCCCCGGCGGCTACAGTAGATGTAGCTGCTGTAGTAACACTAATAATAAAGCTATTAGCATCAACATATTGCACCACATGCTCTGCATTGAGTTCGTCAGCAGGTACACCTCCGACAGCAGTAGAACCAGAAAAAGTAACGTAGTCGCCATCGCTAGCCCCATGACCAGTGATAGTTACCGTTACATCTGTAGAAGTATTTGTAGTCGCAAAACAGTTATCGGTGTCCGTAGATGTAAACGTAGCCCGTAAAGGAGTGATGTCGTACAAGTTACCACCAGCTTCAATATAGACTTTTTTATGCGTACCTATAGCTAGTAAGTTATCCGAGTACGAAGTAATCCAGTTGAGCAGACTACGTGCTACTCCTAAGTAAGACTCAGATGTTGCCTTGATCCAGCCACCAATTTTCTCTGGAAAGCCCGCTCGAAAGCGTATCTTGTCACAGTCATACCACCCACCTTCGTTCGTGTAGTTAGCCTGATCGCGGTTAATACCCGGTTTGAACTGTAACTTGATAAGAGGCATCTGAGTATTCCTTATGCAACGTTCTTCATGCGCTCACACAGGCGGCCCGCTCGGTTAGGTACTTGATTGTACCACTTGCTATCCGCCATCTGGATAGCAGCTTCTGCCCAATCGCGTGCGTCTACCGCTGTCTTCATCATCTTAAACTGACTCAAACGTGGACGGCCCATGTTAAACATCATGTTGGCGATAATTAGCTGTACTTCTTCTGGTAGGTCATCCCAGTCATCATAGAGCTTCTTGCACTCACCGATAGTGATCTGCACATCCTGCTCAAACACTTCTACTACACGGGCCTCGTCTACAGGAGTACCGACTTCTTGCCCGTTCTCTGGATCATCTTCAGTAACTAAATGCCCAATACCAAACGTAGGCAGTCCAAGGTGATCTAGGTAAATTTCATACTTGCAGCCTTCGTCGTACTCCAGCTCCATGCGTAGTTGGTCGATATTCATCATTGCTTACCCTTCTTCATAGCCATGAGTTTGTCTGCGCCCTTAACGCCAAATGACGCGCTGACCGCAATAAATAGTAAGTATTGATACCATTCCGGCAAGGAATTGAGTGCGCTAAACGCCTCGTCCATACGAGCAATAATGGCTTGGTCGTCCATCGCCACGCTGTAGGCAACAGCGATCAGGGGCGCACTGAGGATCAAGCTGAACCATTCATCCTTCCAAGATGACTTGGTTGCATCAGCCATAGATGCTTCCCAGTTAGCATCATTGTTTATCTTATGGATCTTGGCTTGCTGAATTGCTTTCTTCTCTTCAGCCTTCCCTTTGATAAAGTCTTTGCCTAGCTCAAGTGCTGGGCCTAGTAGCATGTTAAGCATAACGTTACCCCGCTATTAAAGCCGTTAAAAAAGAAATTGAAGAAATAACTGCGACGAATTGGACATCGCTTAGACTAAGCATTTTTATCACCCACTAATAGCCAAATGGCAAATAGACAAACAATTAATCCAGATACAAACTCCATATTAACTGTCCTTTTTCTTCCCTGCGATTGCTGACGCCCCAAAGAATGCGCTTACTAATACGGCAATAGACGCAAAGTAAGTAGGAGCGATGTCAGCGATTAGTTGCGCGGCAGTACCCATAGCGAAGGCATCAGCAAGAAAAATCCCAAATGGATACAGTAGAAGACCAATAAGAGCAAACCAAGCCATCTTACGGATCGAGTCACGCTGGGCGTCCTCGTCTTCCATCTTGCGGCGCATGTCTTCCAACATGATTCTGCGTTCTTGTTCATCCAGCACACCGTCGCCATTGAGGTCGTACTTTTGCATTTCTTCTGTCATATCAATATCTCCAACACATTGTTCTTCGTTTCTATGACTTGGGCATTCTTTCCGTATGTTATTGATTCTATTGTGTATTGATTCGAGAGCCTCTGCCAGTTTATATATGGAAGTTCCTTTGACTTCTGCTGGTACTCCGTAACCGGACACCATGCGTCGGGCTTCCTGTAAACGGGATGAAAAGGACTTATGAATAAGTCGCTCATCCACTACTTACCTTTAAGACTAATAACCCACAGTAGTAAGGCCACGGCCCCGCCCACAGCACCGAGAACAGCAATGCCAACAGCACCATACAAAAATCCATTCTGTATGGCTTTTTTTCTAGCCAGTTTTTTAGCTTCTGCACGCTTACGCTCGTTCTCCCGCATTTGCTTACGGTTGGCTATGAACTTTTGGTAGTCATCCCACAGTCCCGCCCGACCGTTGTAGATAAACATTTGCTTGACTTCAGCCTCATGACGCTTGATGTCCTCTAGAGCCCAAAAAGCCTGCATGTCACCATCTTTAGCATCTTTCTCTAACTGGTCTTTTGCGTCGGCTAGCTTAGTTAGATCCTTGCCCATTTCACCGACGGACTGAACATGCCCTGCAAACTCTTTAATTGCGCCAATAGCCTCGTTCGCTATCTTGATCGCTGCTATGGCTTCAAAAATCATATCTAGGCTCCATCGTCGCGGCGCACAGTGAAACTTGTACCGCCATTGTGAGATGTGTTGATCCCTGTCACTGTTCGACCCGAATAAAATCTAACCTGAGTCCCCGGAGATGCTGTGCCAGTGAAAGTGCCATCGGATGACACCACCCTGTAACCTTCTTTAACGTAGACAGTATAGGTTGTGTCTGTACCCGGCCCTTGCGTATATCCTTGAGAATGAAATGCGTCTAAGGATTGAAACGTAGATAGCATGTTTTCAATATCAGCAGAGTCAGGGGCTAGTCCACCAGTCATTATTGTTGTTTCAGAGCTAAACCCAGTCAGGCCATGTATTTTTGTACCATTAACGTTTATGGTGCCCGGAGAGTTCGGGCTAGATATAGTAGTGCCGTTGACATTTATAGTGTCCTCGTACCAGCGCTTAGTATCTCCGTCGATAACTAAAGCCATAATTAGTCGCTCGTATAGATGTTGACGGTGCTACCACTCACTTCTACACGTATTGCACCGCGTACACTTGATGTAGCATACGGAAGCCGCGCACCTGCTACAGTGCCCTGTGAGATGTTTGAACCGCTAAGTTGGGTGATGTTATCGCCTGTGCCCGCAAGAGTTACACCGCTTATCGCGCCACCTGTGATACTAACGTTGTTCGCGTCTTGAGTAGCAATAGTGCCTAAAGAACCTGTGGCCGCATCGACATAAGCAGTTGTAGCGACTTTAGTTGAGTTATCAGAAGCAGACTGTGTCGTTGCGGTTACTGAACTAGCTAAGCTACCTGTAAGCCCTGTGACCGCTGGTGATGTCAAAGTCTTGTTAGTCAGCGTCTGGGTCGCAGCTTCCGTTACAACCGGATCTACTGTTGCACCTATTGTAAGAGACGTAAGGTGTGTAGTTACATCTACTACGTTAGACCCAGTCGAATAGACCCACATAGTCTTACCAGCAGGGACAGATACCGTAGAGCCAGTCGAGTTAGAGATAGCAACGGCATCAGCACAGCCGTTGTTAACAATGTAGGTTTTCTCGATGTCAGGCACGGTCAGCGTACGCGCTGTTCCGCCAGTAGTACCCGTCAAGTTGAGACGTACGTTACGTGCGGCCTGTGTCGCATTGGAGTTGGTAAGAGTTATAGAGAGATCTGAGCTAGAAAACGTCACATCAGCAGACCCAACAATTGCTTCTTCTAGCGTCGTACCTAGGTTTGTGTTCGTGATCGAACCCCAAGTGGTTGCTTTCTCACCTGTGGTAATCAGCTCAAGTTTCAGATTGTTACTATATGTACTCGCCATACTTCACCTACGTTTCTATCTCAACCCACGTTACCGTGTTGCCATCATCCACGAGCGTCCACGTGGTGCTTTGTGAATCATCTACGTCTACCCAGCTCGGAGTCTGGGCGTCATCGATTTCGCCCCAAACAAACGCTACGCCGAGTTCGCCTGCGGCCACCACACCAGTTGGGGTTATCGTAGCATCTGCAGTAACTGTAATGCTACCAATTGCTGTAGTAGCTCCAAGCCCAGTCTCAGTAACTATGGCTTCCGCATCGACGCCTTCGTCCCCTACAGCGGTATTAGCAGCTACACCTGTGACATCTAGTGACGCATCCGCAGTAATAGTTACATCAGCAACCGTGGCCGAGCCCTGAACACCCGTAATGTCTATAATCGCGTCTGCTTCAATAGTTACGCTGGCTGTGGTGGTAGTAGCAGAAACACCCGTAGGACGTACATTGATACCAATACCAACGGTTTCGTCGCCTATCGCTGTGCTGGCCTCTACGCCAGTTACTTCAACCCGTCTACCAGTGGTAATTTCTACAGAGCCAACCGAACCTGTAGCATCGACTCCAGTTACGTCTGCGTTTGCATCAGCATCAGTGTCTTCTATACCAACAGCGGTGGTAGCGGATACTCCGGTAACATTTAATACAGAGTTGGCGGAAACGGTTACGACATCGACAGTAGAAGTTAATTGAAGCCCCGTTTCATCTACACTGGCTTGCCCATCAATAGTTACACTAGCAGCGCTAACAGTAGCTGAGACACCCGTGCCTGTTATGTTAGCTTGTGCATCAATGCCTTCGTCGCCAGTATTAGCATTAACAAAAATACCAGTTACGTTAACAGATGCTTTTGCGACTACAGATACTGTTCCTACAGTGGAAACAGCACTTAACCCCGTTACTTCTACCTCAACGCCTATAGGAGCATGCGAAAACGCACTTGAAGCAAACGGGGTATTACCGAACATCAGTCATCCGCATCCTGTATGGTTAGCTCACCCGCCTCAACCTGACGCATGATTTCTGCGTAGTGGCGGTTTGCGGGGTCGAGTGGGACTGACAAGGTGATGCCGTCAATGGTTGCTTGGACTAATGTATTAACACCATCTATGTCTTGAATGTACTGCGCTGAAGTA
>Ga0070745_1000113_pt1 | contig 53120 bp, 49 predicted proteins | sample VirMetDEL_Mar_4_FD_77438 | JGI IMG/M metagenome (GOLD analysis project Ga0070745, IMG submission 77438) | Aqueous microbial communities from the Delaware River and Bay under freshwater to marine salinity gradient to study organic matter... | ecosystem: Environmental > Aquatic > Marine > Coastal ...
ACCCACGACTACCACTACGAGGCGGCTTCAGAGTTCCTCACGTTCAGCAAGACGCATGACGTAGCCGTATGGCTCAACATGCACGCTGTTACCGAGGCACAACGACGCAAGGGTGAAGACGGTCTTCCTGTTGCTCCATACGCTGAAGACACAGAGGGAGGCGGAAAGTTCGTAAACAGAGCAGATTGCTTCCTCACTATTCACCGAAAGGTTCAATCGCAAGACCCTAGCATCCGTAAGCTCAGCGAGTTACACGTTCGCAAGGTTCGCGAGGTAGAGACAGGCGGTCAGCCCACTCCACTGGACGAGCCGTACAAGCTGGTCATGAATCTTTCGCACACTGGATTCACAGGTTGGTTGACCAAAAAGCCTCTGTTTCAGAGCATTACGATCAGCGAACCCACACAGATGCCCATAAATATGAGCTTCTTGAGTTGACATTGTGAGTCGCCATGTGTAACTTCGCTTTCGTGAAGAAACAAAAGGCACGAACAACCAAACGTCGTTCTTCCCGAAAAAAACAGCTAGGCCGTTACGCAAGCAGTCTTGAGAAGTACTGCGCGGATCAGTTAAAAGAATACGGGTTAGCTTTCGACTACGAGGAACACCAGTTCGAGTTGATGGACCGATTCAGGTTCCCCAACAAGTACTTTAAGATGACTGCAAAGGGTAAGGAGATGACGGACCGATCTGGGTCTGTCATACTCCCTATCACTTACAAGCCTGACTTCGTGGGCAGAGACCACGATTGGATTATAGAGACAAAGGGGTATCTACCCTCCCACCATGATTTCCCAATGCGGTGGAAGCTTTTTTTAAGGCATTTAGTTGGAACTCAGGCCAAAACGATTGTATTTTTAGCCAAGAACAGCGGTCAAGTAGATCATGCTATTCAGGAAATCCTAAAATCAATCAAGAATGGAGAAATCTAAACTGAGCTCCTACTACTACCTGGCATGTGACCGCATCCATCAAATCGTAGACGATCTGTACGAGGCGGTTCATGATGAGTTTGGAGGGCCAGTAGAGACGTCTGATGAAGTGGAGAAGGCATTGGGGGAGGTGAAGACTCTTATCTGGCACGAAATAGACCTTATAAGAAGCGCCGTCGATGAGCACTGTGAGCAGTAAGAGACGGTCTTATAGCTCAGCAACAGGAAGGATGGCTGAGGTAAGATTTGTTAGGGCAGCAAGAAACAAAGGACTGCTTGTAACTAAATCCTCCCACACGGAGGACATTCACCAGCACATAGACTACTGGCTTGCCATGAATCACGACGGAAGGAAGTGGGGCGTGGACGTGAAGGGAAACAACCTTCCTGATGAAATCTGGGTAGAGTTTAAAAATGTAAGAGGAAATGATGGTTGGCTCTATGGGGGTGCAACCATTATTGCTTTTGACATGCCCGAAGAGGGTGGGTTCGCGATCGTCGATCGAGAGGAACTCGCCTTTTTTTGTGAGAAGCATGTTCGCGATGAAAAGGTGACGAAAAAGGCCGAAGCATACCTAAGAAAGTACACTCGAAAGGATAGGCAAGACGTCATATCTGTCCTTAAGTTACACGATCTCAAGTCTTTAATGTCATATCGCGTCTGGGAATACGATCAAAAGTATTGAGCTATCTTTAGCTCCCCATGAAAGTAAACAGGCACAAGAAGATCAAGATGAACATTGACAGATTGCTCGAAGCGAACGCCAAATATCAGGCGAACAACGTGTGCGTAACCAACACACCTGAGCAGCAAAAAGAAATTAACGACTACTGCAACGAGAACTTTATAAAGCCCATCGAGGATATCGACCCAGAATGGTTCGGTATTATCAAGAAGCAAAGCGAATAGTTTGTATATTTGATTTGTTACACGGGTTAGTAGCTGTGGAACTTCGCAATCTGTGGAGGGGGACGACATAATGTCCCCCTCTTTTCATTTTCGTACCTTTGGCGTCGTAGCCACAAGAATTATCTAACCCACTTACATGAGAAATTTTATAGTCTCCCTCTTTCTCCTGGCCCCTTATGTCGTTGATTCTCAAGAGTGTATGCAGCTCGAACCAGACGTCAAGACAATGGGGCTTTCTTCTCGGTCAAACGTAAACCTTGAGGACATGGATCCAGTTACCCTGCCCGTTGTGTTTCACATTATTCACAAGGGCGAAGGTGACGTAACCAACATTTCTGACGAACAGGTTTTGTCTCAGATCCCTGCTCTTGACACTGGGTTCCGATGGGGGCCTGGCGTGGACACTAAGATTCAGTTCTGTATTGCGTCTCGTGACCCTGAGGGCAATCCAACGAACGGGATTACTCGTCACAACGGGGTCCAACTATTTGGAGACCTTTATGACACTTGGGGGGTGTCGACATCTTCCTTTGTGTCTGAGGGGGTAAACGACAACACACTTAAGTCAACTGTGGGGTGTTGGAATCCAGATGAGTATATAAACTTCTATGTCGTTTCTGAAATTAACGGAAACAACGGAGGCGGTGGCATCCAGGGGTATGCCTACGTTGGAGGTTATGCCAATGGCCCTGGAGGTGGCTGCGGTGACGGGATTGTTCAGCTGTATAACGTGACTGGTACTACTGGCACGCTTAAGGCTGGGAGGTATCAAGGCGAGACGGCAGTACACGAGATGGGCCACCACCTCGACCTGTATCATACGTTTGATGGAGGTAATTGCAACGAAACAAACTGCGAGACTCAGGGGGACAGGGTCTGCGACACCCCGCCTACTGGAGTGAACAACGCATGTGACCCCGCACTTGGAGACTGCCTGCCTCCTCCTATGACCGAAAACTTTATGGACTATACTTCAGAGTCGTGCAAGTATACATTTAGCGTAGGTCAGGCAGAACGGATGTGGGAGCACCTGCTCGAAGAAAAGCAACAACTGATAGACTCTTACGCCTGTGTAGCCCCCGTCCAGTACGACCTGGCTCTTACCTCTGCGTATTATCAGGAAACATGGTGTACCGACTTTCAGGACATCTGGATTACAATAACCAACCAAGGAAGCAGCCCTATTGGGATAGCAGAGGTTCAGCTGTTATGCAATGGAGAGGAATACAGCGAGACCGTCTTTGACATCCCTGGGGGGGCTGGAACGAGCATTCTATTTGAGGGCGTATTCGTTGATGGAGCTCAAAACTTCCAAGCCCAGATAATTAGCAATCTTGATGAATACGAGTTTAATGACGTTGGCTTGTTTCCAATAGAGACGGTTCCTGGAGATCTGCTGCAAATAGAGGTGTACAAGGATTTTTGGGGGTGCATCGGGTGGGAGCTTCTTGATCCCAACGGGGAGGTTGTTGTTGGTGACGACTACGATGCAGGCGAAGAATACTATATATACAACGTCTGTGCCTACGAAGGGTGCTACACCATTGTGGCCGACGACTGCGCTGGAGACGGGTTTTGCACTTGGGACATGGACGATGACGGTATCTGTGATATTGGCTCAGAGGGCATTGTCGGAACCGTGGGGCAGGATACGGTATTTGCCACTGGGTATGGACTGGAATTTTACCATTGGGAACAGGAGTGGTGCAATACGCTACCAGCATGTGCCAACGACTTAGACGGAAACGGTAGCATTGGAAATGGAGACGTTGTTGTACTCCTGTCTAACTACGGATGTGTGGGGGATTGCGAGGGAGATTTGAACGGAGATGGCATTGTGACTGTCCTCGATCTGCTGGAGATACTCACGTCTATCGGTGACTGTCCAGTCGAACAAGACTTCAGCATAGGGGCGTACAAGAACCTTACAGTAACAGGGGATACTGGAGGGATTTTTGGGGGCGGAGAACCAAAGATCTACGATCTAGCTGGCCGCAGGGTTAGGCAGCCATTCGAAAGCCTTGCAGCGGGCTTCTATATCATCAAGTGGAAGAACGAAACCAAAAAAGTTTTTGTACAATGAGAGGTATATACTGGATTCTGATTCCATTTCTGTACGCTAGTACTGCATTTGGACAGTGCGACATAGAGATTTACGGGTTCAACCCCATCTCTACAGACATGACCATCGTGGTCAATGGCGGGTATTGCGGCACTGAAGCCGATTCTATTGGGGAGTTTCTACTTGGAATAAGCTTTACGCTTGACTTAGACGGAAACTTTCCTGACGTCAGCGAGTTTGATTGCTTCTACGATAACAACTGGGCCCTCTTGATCTTTCCGCTCGACTTTCCTGGGTTTGACATAGGGGAGGGTCCTGATCAAATACTTCAAACGGGGGACACTATCTCGTTCACACTCAATGAGATACCCTCGTTTGGAAGCGGTACAGCTGATTGCTGGATAGACATCATGCAAAGCGGCGCTTACTTCCAGGAGTGCGTCATCATGAACGTTTGGCAAATCAATGACAGCGCAAACATTTTCGGAGAAGGCGGTCTTGGGGGCTTTCCGTACCCAGACGAAAACGTACTGAACAGCTGGATTAACTGGAGCTTGAACGGGGCTTGCGATCCGCCGCCCCCGCCCATTGTGTATGGTTGTACGGATATGTTCGCGTACAATTACAACTCAGTCGCCACCATGGATGACGAGAGTTGCATATATCAGGGCTGCATGGATGGGGAGGCTCTTAACTATTGTCCAGAGTGTATGGTGCCAGGTGACTGCATATACGAGCCAGACGACGGGGGAAGCGGTGACGATTGCAACGATCCAGCCATTCATGCCCCAAATACGTTTACGCCAAACAACGACGGCCTCAACGATTACTGGAGACCGATTACCATGTATGACTGCTGGTGGAGGTGGGAGGTGCGGGTGTACAACAGATGGGGCACGCTTGTGTGGGTGTCATACGACCCAAGGGACAAATGGCTAGGAAACAGGCTTGGTTACTTCGTGCCTGACGGGGTGTACACATACACCATCAAGGGAACTACATGGGAGAGTCAAAAGGTAGTGTCCATGGCTGGACACATAACGGTATTCCGTTAATCGCAGTCCTTCTGGCGAAGCTCATCGACCAAAACGTCAAGGTGCTCCATTCTTTTCTCGACGTGGTCTAGTCTTAGGTTCTGTTCTGCATCATCAGGCAGGCTGCCCATCTCTCCTCTAGGCCACTTGATTCTAAACTCTGAGTTAAGTTCGATCTCTTGGTTGTGGCGCATTGTTTCTATCTCAAGCTGAGACAGCGCAGACATGATCGTAAAGTACCCCCAAACAGCCCCGCCCACACCCACGATAATCTGGAGGAGCCACTTGATGTTTATGCCTACGCTTGTGCTGTCATCCAATTTCATTGAACCTGGTTCTTGGCCAAGAGAAGCTTAATCTCTTGGATGTCTGCCATAAGTTTTTTGAAATCAGATTTAAATTCTCTATTGTCAGCTTCGAGCGTGTAAACTCGTGAGCTAAGCTTATTGTAGTCCGCCTGGAATTTTAACCAGCCGCCGACGAGGGTACCAGCAACCACAAGAAATTCAAAATGTGATAGGTAGTCCGCCATGTTCATCCGCTACAAGATTCGCAATCCTCTGGATTGTCAATGTTGCAGGAAATCTCTCCACTCTCAATCTTTTTCTCCTGTTCCTTGAGCTTGTCTTGATCAAGAAAAGAGATGTCAAATTCTTCTTCGTGAATCATCTTTTGGCTTTTTCAATGGTTCTTCCTGCAAAGTATGCGCCGAATGCGGTCAGCATGAGGATCTCCAGCAAAGATACATAACTATCTTTTACGTTAAAGGGCAGGTTATCAAGGGAATCCATTACCATGGTAGCCATAAACATCGCCATTAGAGCTATCAAGGTTACTGGCCTGATGTATTTTGCCAGCTTTACGTCGCTGCTCATATCGGCCTTCCACCTTTCGCTGACGTTATTCTGAAACTGCACCTCCGCGTCAAGTCTTGCCTTGACTTCTTCGGGATCTAGGTCAGGGTATTGCTTGTCAATCAGGTTCTTTACAACGCCTAGCCCACCGCTGTTTGGAAGCAAGTCCCCAACGGTTTCAAGGACGGATGGAGCCTTCTCCCTGAGCCACTGACCAAGCTTGGTGTTCTTAATCTTTCTTTCCTCTGAGTTCTTCATGTCTTCTGTTGTAAATGGTCATAACCCTTCTTTGTCTCTCGTCGAGCTCGTACAGCCTGTTGATTCTTTCTGTTCTGTCCTCGATGTCCTTGGCCATCCTTCTTTGAGCCCTGATTGTCTTGAGGGCCTTGTTGGTCTCTTTGAAGAGCTTGTCTAACTCTTGCACGCCTGTGTATCTTCCTGGAGTGTACATGGGTTCTTTTTCAAGCTCTTTTTTAAGCTGTTGAATCTCAAAGGTGTTTTCTTTGTACCTGTCGCTGTCAAAGTATCTAGACGGCTCCCCGTATATCTTTCTAATAATCGGTATCTGACTGGGTCGCATTCTAATCCTGTTGTCCCCCTGGAACCCAGATGTCAGCTTCTCAAAGGCCTCAAATGTCATCCCCTCCTCAGCAGCAAGCCTGAAGGAGTTCTTAGACATCTCGTACATGTTTGTTGCAAGCTCCCCTGTGTTTCCAACGAATCTACCAGCACTTCCGATGTAGTACTCGTACAAGTACCAGATCTGATCTGGGTTCATGTCGAGAGACCCTGACTTGTACTTGCTTCCTCCCGTAGCTTCGTTCATCCACTGGAAAAACTCCTGGACCTGATCTGGAGACTGGAATGCCAGCTGAGAGTAAGGGGTGCTGGAAAACGGAAGTCTTTCTTGGTATACCTGAGAGCCGAAGTAAGTTTCGTTTGCTGCAATCTCCACGAGGGGCTTAATCAGCGTGGGTGCAGCCGCCTTGCCTAGGTATGTGGCAAAGTTCTTACTCTGACCGAATCCGATTGGAGAGAAGGCGCTGAATCCAGACATAAGCAAGAACATAGCCCCGTCCATGGCCTCTCTGTTTCCTGTAGAGGTCTCAGCCAGCACAGTTCCAAAGTTGTTGAAAATGTTGTACCCGTATGGTAGCGGGATCATGCTGTAGTTCTTCCCGTCCCTGTGCATGAAGATCAGATTCCGCTCCTTGTGGTAGTCTGGAATCTTGTTGTACCAAAGCTCGCCGTCATCTGGGTCGGTACCGCTCATGGCGATGTTCAGTGTTGTGATGAGGCCGCTAAATGCACTGATTGCAAACGCAATCTTCTGAGGCACGGAAACCCTTTTGTGCCATGACTCAAGCTCTCCGTTTTCTTTTCTTACGTCCTTCAGGTACGTCATAGACCTCAAGAACCTATAGTTGCCCTGCATCGCAGCGTTGAAGAAGAGATAGACACTGTTGAGGAACTGCCACTCTCCGCTTCTGTTGAAGTTAACAGTGATGTTCTTTGACAGCTGTGCTGCTCTTTCTCTACTGATTCCATTCTGCCTTGCGGCTATGTACGCAGCAAGCCTGGTAGAGGCTTCAAAAGCCTCGTTGATGCCCTCGATGTAGTTTGCGAACTTTTTGGGCGTGCCCATGATGATGTCAAACTCCCTTGAGGCTGGGTCGCCAGACAGCTTGGATGCCTGCTCAAGCTCGGCGGTGATGTCATTGAGAGACTTGGTGTAACCCCACCCAGTCTTACCCCCATCAGCCGACCACTCCGCCATGTATCCCTCCATTTCTGGAGTCATTTCAATGCCAAAGGCAGCGCTCTTAAACAACTGACTAGTAGAGCGATACATGTTTGACATGAGGTCTTTTGCAAACTTCTTGTGGCTTACCCCCTGAATGTATCCTCCATCCATCTCAGCCTCAGCCATAGCGTTGTAAGCTGCCGCCTGGATATCGCGGGCGTAGTTGCTGATCATGAAGTTCGGGTCATAGACCGTAAGCATGTTCCGCATGAAGCCCGTCATGGAGTTCAACCCCCTCGTAAAGATAGATGCCCTCTCAACGGTCATTCCGTTAAGGGAGTTAGCGTAGTTTTTGTTTTTGAAGTACAAGAACTCCGTCTTTCCGTTAATCCTAATCGGAACGGTGTGAGGGTTCATCTTCATTTCTGCAACAGACATGCCCTCCTGTTGGCCTTGCTCGTTCAACCTAGTGAGAGGGAAGGCGGACGTGTTGATGCCCCAAACGTTCGAATTGGGATTCTCCTTGATGAGTCGGTACAGGTGCATCATGGCCTCGTTCTTCCTTGCGGTTTGAATGACCATGGCGTTTTGCATCACGACCTGAGCCACGATGTTTGCCTTTACCTCGCTTTTGCGCCCTTTAATCTTTTTCTGGGTGCTTCCGTATACACTCATCCCCGCACCGCCTGTCGGGTAGGCGATGTTGTTCTCGTCCATTTCGTCAGTGGCAAGGCCTGCAAGAGGAACGTAGTTTCCGAACAGGGCCTGCCATGCGTCAATGGTTTCCTGAGTCTCAAGACCAAACTTAACCATGGTCTTTCTTGTGTTGTCGATGATTGAATACACAAGACCAGCCACGCGCTTCATCTCTGGCGTCTCCAGCTCCCTGACCGTCTGAGCGGCCCATATATCAGTTTGTCCAGATCCAGCCTTGTTGCCTGGGTTTTTAGAAGCTACGTATGCGTTTCTTTCTGGGGCGTGCTTGGCGTACAAGTAATCTGAAAGCTGGTCTGAGGTGATCTCCGACTGAGCCATCAGGTCCTTTATCATGTCCAAGGTGGTTTCGAGGGACTCAAGGTTGTCTCTCGTCTTGCCGTACATCAAGTCAAGAGCAAGATCGAAGTCTTGCCCAGCTTCGACGCGCTGCTGCTTGTAGTTCTCTACGTCGTTCTGAAGCATTATGACGTCGAAGTACTTGTCTTGCAGTTTAAGGGCAACGGCAGAAAGCACGTTTCCGAACATGTTGCTGTCAGACTTTTCCCACTGACCTCTTCCGTGATGGTAGATTCTTCCTGCTCTGCGCTTTGACGTCAGCCCTGTCAATCCAGACGCCTGAGATCCAACGCCACCAGTGATGGCTGTCGGGTCTTTCTTTTCCATCATTTTCTTGACTTGCTCCTCTGTAGCAAACTCATCAAAAACGTATGTCGATACAGCGCCAGTAACGCCGAATGGATATGGGTTGTCCTTGGCCTTGTCCGTTCTGAGGGCGGCAGACTTGGGGTCAACGACAATCATTCCAACGATATCTCCACTCTTAGAGTTTGCCGACTTGAATTCGTCAGCCAAAAGCGGTTCAAGGAACTCTTGTGTGTTTGGAAGCCCCAAGAGCTTTTTATTCTTTTTGCTGGAGAGGTGGTTGCTGTTAAAGAGCTTCTCCAGGAAGGGCTTGGCAACGGAGAAAGACAGCCTTCTTGTACCCGCCTTTGTGAAGTAGCGCTTAAAGCTTTCGTATGCAAGCTCTGGATTGTTTTCGTCGAGCACCAAAGAGTCGTCCACATTTAGCAAGCCAGTTGACTTGCCCATCTCATCTGTGGTCAGGTCTTGCATGAACACCCTTCCTCCCTTCTTAGGGACGGATTGCTTTATTGGCTTGGAGGGGATCATCTTGTTTGACTCGGAGTCATACGTTGGTTGCGTCCACCCCAGCGTCTGGGTACTTGCAAACTCTGAATCCAGAATCTTATTCAAAGACTTTACAACGGTCAACAAGGCCTCTTCTCTTTGGCTGGCAGGGACGTTAGCTATGGCCGCGTCAATGAGCTTAAACGCGCCCTCAAACACCTCTGGGGAGCCCAATGGGTTCTTCTGCTCAAGAAGCTTTACAAAAGCGATGTATACGTCCTGATTTTCGGCCTGAACTGGGAGCCTGTACTTTATTGCGTCGTACACCTCAGACTGCTTCCCTTTGTTCGTGTTTGAAACAGCCATAACCTCAGATGGGTTGGGAGACCTACCTAGTTGTTTTTCAAGGCGTTGAGCCTCTGCAACTGGAGTAAAGATCCCGCTGTTAATCGTGATGCTAACGGACTTGTCGCCTACTTTGTATGTTGCCTTTCCGTTTACAGTTGCTGCGTACTTTACAACACTGGCAAGTATTGACCCATCTCCATTCTCCTGTCTAACCTCCTCTACGGCGTCTACCGCGTTGGCCGCTCTACGCAAGGCTCCTTCATCAATCGCCTTTACGTAATCAAATGATGGTTTGAGCTTGCCCACACCCTCGACGTTTTTGTGATATGGGCGAGTGTTTCTTTTCTTGGCTCTATACCCAAGCTCTCTGCCCTTTCTGTATACGTCAAGGTCCTTGGGTACTGGCTCCCTGAAACTAATTCTTCCAGTGGCCTCGAAGTTGGGCCCAATTATACCGATGTCATACGTAGTTCCTGGCTCCTCTGAAATCCTAGCAAGGATCTGCACCTCTGCATGCTCAATGTCTGCGAGGCTGTATTCATCGTAGCTGTAGTCGATGTACTCGTTTAGATCAATGTTGTTTTCACGCGCTAGGTCTCGAAGCCTATTATATCTCTTTCTATTGGAAATCTTTGCGTCCGATTGAGCCTGAATAATTGCATTTCTGGACTCCATGAACCTGTGCTTGAATGGCCTTACATCAACGGCCTTCATGGTGCGCTTGGTTCCATCGCGATTGTAAACTGGCTTGGGAGCCCTGAGGTCAGCATAGGTCCCGTCTTCCCTCTGGTACGAGATACGGTCAAATGGCTGTGATCCGTTTCCAGTAATCTTAGCAACCCAGTTCCTGTAGTGCCCGTAATCCTTGGCCGTAAGCTCGAAAACTCTTGAATCGTAGTCCCTGATGTAGACCGCCTTGATTTTTTTGCCAGCCACAAAGTCTTTTCCTCTTTGCTTTGATCTTAGGCCCTCTGTTTCTTGAGACAGCGCATCCTCCTTGGAGGTTTCGATACCCTCCGTCCCCTTCAAAAGCTCATCGGCCTCCCGTTGCAGTCTTGCCCTGTAGTCTTCTTCTGACTCAGTTTCCTGCCTAGGCCCTGTGATTGGAGTCGGTACAACTGTTTCTGACAGGTCTGCCTGAGGCTTAACCTCTTTGGCTGGAGCTTCCGCCACTGGCGCCTCCTCAACAGCTGGCATCTCAGCCACGGCTTCTGCTGGTCTTTCCTTAAAGAGAGATGCTGGATCGAGCTTTTCTCTTTTTGGCTCTGGCCTTTTTTGTTCAGGGGCAGCAACCGTCTTACCCATCCGCTCGAATGGAGTCGGTACTTTTTCTGTAGTTGGGGTGAAGTTTGGTTGATCAGAAACAAATCTCTGGAACTTCTTGGCCACAGCAATAAGACCGTCTGTGTTCTTGATGTTCAATTTTCTGACGGACGGGTTTCTAATCGCCAAGAAATCCCAAAACCCTTCTGCAATGCTGTCTCTAACGCTCTTCTTTACCTCAATCTGTTTTCCAGCATCAGTGAATACATTCCACTCGCCTGATACGTATGCTTGGAAGAAGTTTTGGATAAGCTCCTCTTGAGCCACCTCATCCTTTCCAATGTCTTCTCTGGTCGATCCGTAAAGGTCTATGGTAGAGTTAACCCAGGCCCTAAACGTCTCGTTGCCCTTCATGTTGGCCATGTCGAGAATCTTCTCGGCAAGAGCTGTTCTCTGAACTGGATTGTCGTAAACGTCTCTGAGGACCACGTGCCCAACCTCGTGCTGAGCATCCCCCTTGCTAGACCCGTTGTAGATTACAAGCCTCGTAATCTTTCCGTCTTCGTTCCGAGCTGCGTATGCGCGTGGAGCTGACCCATCCCTGCTGATTGCTCTGGCAATGTCTGGATCGGCCTCGTATGCCTTCTCACTTCCGTAAGTGATGATAGTGAGATCTTCGCTTGCAAGGTCTGGAGCCACCATTCTCAGGAAGTCCATAACGCCCTCCTGCATTTTAGACTCATCAATGCTGCCCTGCTCCATGGTAGTCCCGTCCATTCCAGAAAGCATGACGATTTGATCGTCCTCCATGCTGGCGTCGTAGTCGAGGTCAAATTCCTCATCAAGCTCGTCCTGAGCCCTTGCATCCTCCTCGGTTGGTCTTCTTGCTGAGCTGAGCCCTTCAAGCTCTCTGTCTTCCTCAGTGGTAGTTGACCTGTCTGTAAACGAGGTCTTTACGTCGTTTCCGTCTCTATCTTTTACAACAATAGTCCTCTGCTCCTTTAGAGCCTCGGTCACCATGTCGTCAAGCTGTGAGCGCTCTGCAAGCGCCTTTTCTAGCTCGGCTTCATATATCTTTTTTACATCCTCATTGGCAGCCTCCCTAATCATGCTCGAAAGCCCAGAGATCTTCTGCCCAGACAGCATAATCTTATTGGCAAGAGGAGCGTCTTTTTCTAGCAAGGCCAAAGCCCTGTCCATTCTCGCCTTTTGATTCTTTCTAAGGGTCTTTCTCTTTTGCGCAATCTCCTCGTTCATGTGTTGCATGAAAGAAGGATCGGATGCTGCATCCCTGTCCTGCTCCATCTTAATGATGTCGCGAGCAGTCTGGTCGAGCCTGTCGTATTCGCTGTTGTACGCAAAGCGAAGCTGATAGAGGTTAAATTCCTCTGGGCTTATCTGCTGGATCTGACGCTCCTGCATTGCCGTTCCAACGACGCTAGTGGCCGACCCCAGCATTGGAGCCATAGTAAACCCGCTCAGACCAGCCTTGCGAACGCGAGAAACAAACTCATCCATGTTGAACTCTCTGTCCTCAAATCCAAGCTCTGCAGAATACTGAATAGCCTCAGTGATAGCTTCTTCAAGGTACTCTTCAGGCATACTGATGCCTATTGCGGCAAATGCACCCACAAGATATTGACCGATTCTCTTCTTTGCAGCCCTGTCGAGGGGCGTTCCAGTAGCGTACTTGCCAATACCCTTGAAGAATAGACCGCCAGCAATCTCGCCAGCTGCCTCGCCGCCTGCGTGAACGGTTGTATAACCAAGTATGGCTGCGTCGTTTCTATCTCTTGTCAGTCCAATGCTTTCAAACGTAGCGTTTGCATTTCCAAAGAACTGAGCCTCCTCAAGCATTCTTTGAGCTTCAATGGGGGATACCTCGTTGCCTTCGGCGTCGGTAAAGGTTGAGAAGAAGGGGTCGTCATAAACTTCTGCAAACTTGTCTGCACCGACCATGACGGCCATAGGGACTGATGCCCCAATAGACGACTTTCCAAAGAAGTCAAGAATCCTGGTTGCGGTTTTGGCATTCTTTGCCCCTCGGCCCTTAGTCGCCACCGCAAACGCCGCACCAATAAGGTTTCCAGTCTGTGACTGAGGAATGCTTGCTGCGGCCTCTAGCCTTTCCATCTTAGAAAAGGCGTCATCAAAACCTACAAACCCCTTGAGAACGGTGATTATGCTTTGCTGCTGGACCTCGTCAATGTCTAGAGACAAATTTTCTCCAGCCATCATCGCCTCGGTGCGAGTCATGTAGTATCTAGTCAGTCCCTGGTCGATCTCCTCAGCCGCACTATTGAGCTCCTGTCTTCTGCTCTTGAGCTCATCCATCCTAATGTCATAGCTCTCGTAGGTCTTGTTATCGTCGTTAATCATGAAGTCAAGCGCCTTGCCCATAGCATTGGCCTGAAACATGATATTGTTCCCAGTGGCTCTGAGCCTCATTGAGGCTGCACTCATGGTCGTCCAGAAATCGCCTTCCTTTTCGACTCCGATAGTGTTGTTGCCGTCGAGGTTGATGTAAAGACCAGTGTCATCAAAGATGTCCTGCTCAGCCTGAGCCATCTCCTCTGGCGTCATGTTTTTCAGATCAAAGACGTTTTCCCTTGCATACTTGGAAAACCATTCCTTCATGTACGCGGACTCATACGCCTCTTTTCTCTTCATCTTTTCAGAAAGAGCAGCTACAAAGGCAGGGTCGCTTGCAAAGCCGTCGTCGTTTCTTTGCTTATAAATCGTCTTCACCTGAGCCATGACATCGTCTGGAGATCCCGAGACGGTCACGGGGTAGTCTGATGTGCCCAAATTGAAGCTTTCGTCCATGGTCATCTTCATGGCATTCAGATAACCCTCGTCGCTGAGCATCTCTCTATGTATCTCTGCGTCAGTCTTTTGCGCAAAAATGTGAGTACCGAAGTCAAGGGGTGAGAACTTGCCTGTATTTCTTTGCTCGCCCAGCGCTGACTTCCAGCTGTAAGGGTTTACTCTCTCTGGGAGCTGAGTGATTGCGGCAAGAGAGTTGTCCATCTTAATTGTGGACTCGTAAAACTCTTTATTTTCATCCTCAAGGATAGCCTCTGCCGCCTCGTTCCAAGACTGTGCGTTGTAGTTGTACTCCTCTACCTGATTGTTGTAGAGCTCAAATACAGCGGACTGCTTCGTGGCCCTGTCGTTTCTCTTTTTTAGAGCCGCGTTGTATTCGTCAACCCTTTGATTGGTTTGGCCTGGAAGCATCTGCGCAACCTCCAACCCCATTCCCTTGGGCATGAGGGGCTTGACGAGCGGGTTTCTGAAGTCGTATTTAAACTCCTCGTATATCTCAGTAGGAAATGATGGTTCCTCGGGCTTTGGCCCTATTTGAGAAATAAGCCTCGACTCAATGTCGTCTTTAGGATCATCCTTGGGGTGAAGAATCGGTTCCCACAACTCAGGAGCAAACTCCTCCGAAAGTCTTTTTTCAAGCTGTTCGTCTGGTAACCCCTGTCTTCTGTAGTCCTCAATTATTGATTGTACCTCGGATTGAGGCGAGTTAATTCCTGAGCGTAGTGGCATAATGCAAATATAAGTTAGTCACGTCTTTCAAAAACCAACTCTCCGTCTATATAGTACGGGCGTCTCCCCTCGTTTATCTCTGGCATAATGACATTGATAAGCTTTGGGTCTCTTTGCATTTGCTCGTACCAGTAGTTTGCTTCCACGCCCGACGGGTCATCAGGATTGAAGAACCTTCGGAGCTGAGAAATAAGCCTCATGTCTGCGCTTTCATTCCCGCTGTAAACTGGGGTGAAGTCTATCAAAGTGTCTTCTGGCTCTCCTGGAAGAAGCTGAGAGTCTCCAACTTGAACGTTAGGCAGTCTAGACTCCTTAACGACTTCGGACTTTTCTTTTTTGTAGGTGTTGAACATGTGCTCTTTTCCAGCCCTTACAGCGTCATCTGCCTTCGGATCAACCTTTTTGCCCACCTCCTGGAAGAAGTTGTGCTGAATTTCCTTTGGAATCAACTGATACTCAACGCTTTCCAGCTCTGGTGCTTCCGTCAATCCCGCTGCCATTTGAATCTCTGTGAGCTCTCCAGGAACCATGGTAACGACTTTTGCAAGCATGTTTCCATCCCTGTCCATCGCGACGGCCCTAACCTCTGAATCAGATCCAGCCTTGAATTCGGTTGGAGGGATTTCGATCATTCTGTCGATGTTGTCAAACACGTCTGGAGAGTAAGCTGGGAAAACGCCTGGGAAGAATAGGTCTGCTGTATTCTGAAGAGTAGATTTTTCGTTCTCGTAAGCCGCATTGATCTTCTGCCTTTCAGACTCATTTTCCTTCTCAAACAGCTCAAACTTAACCCTGCTGTCAGCCTCGGCTGGGGAAACTCCAGAGCCAGCCATTCCACGATCGTCCTTTTCCTTTTCGTCGAGCCTTCCAGTCCACTCGGCAATAAGCATCTCCCTTCCAGCATCAACCATTTCCTGCACTTTTCTAGACATGGGGTTGTCTGAAAAAATCAGCTCTGATGCGTCCTCGTTGGCCGTAATGCCGTAAGTCTCCACTGGCTTCTTTCTGAACATGCCCTTTGCAGCATCATACTGCTTCCCCTCTGAAATGTAAAACGAGCCAAGCTGATTAAAGACGTCCCTTCTAAACTTTTCGTTAGTGAGAATCTCATCATTGTACCACTGAGCAACCTCACGGGCACCACCGCCCTTACCTACCTTTTGCGTAAGCTGAGTTGAAGAGGAGTAGTCCTGAATGGTGCTGAAGTTGATGTCAGAGAACTCTGGAAGGAAGGAGTTTCTGCCCTCGTCGCTTGCTAGGTAGTCGTTTACAGGAACTTCCACCCAAGAACTTGGCGTTTTGGGGTCTCCAACCGTAAGAATCCACTCAAACTTCTCATTGTACTTTCCGCCTAAAACCTGCTGGTCTGGTGACTTGCCCCTGTTCTTAGCGTTGAATCGGTAGATTAGGTTTTTTTGAGCCTTTTCTATGTCCTCCAGTCCGCCATCCATTCCCTTTATGATCAGGTCAGCGTCGTCATAAGGGTTATCTCCAGCGATTGTGGAGTTCATAGCCTTGGTGACCCCCCAAAACGTTGGGTCGGTTTCTTGAGATGAGGTTGGGTTCCCCACCGCCGCCTCGTAAGTAGCCTTATATCCCTCTGCATTTCTGCCGAGGCCTACGAGCATGTTGGTGTATTCAAGCTCGCCTATGTCCCCAGACATCCATGCGTTTCCAATCGCAACTCTTTGCTGGTCAAGCATTTCCGACTGCCAGTCCCACATTCCAGACGCATCAAAGTCTCTTGCGTCGTCTGCAATTTGAGATCGGATTTCAGCCCTTCTTTCTATTTCCTGTTGATTTCTTTCAGCCTTGAGTCTTGCCCTAGCGTTCAGGCCTTCGGAAATACTTTGCATTGCGCTCCTTCTGGAGGCGTCCAGCTGTTGAGATATACCCTGCGAAAACCGCGTATATTGTGATAAGTAGTTAGGCATTATGCTTGAAATCTTTCTTGTCCCAGCAAGTTACGCATATATGCGGCCAAAGCAGCTTCAGCCTTTTTAATTTCTGCAGGGCTTTTTTTGTTTTTTCTTCCCCCTCTGGCATACCCCATGGCGCCAGTTGGGTCGGTTTCCTTCGTAAGCTCTTCTATGTTGCCCGAGTCTTCGTCGTTAAACACAAGCTCACCACCAGTAGTAATAACCTGAGGCGGTACTGCTTGCATGAGCTCATCAAAACTGTTGACCCCTCCCTGATCCATAACCGCCTTCAAATCTTCTTGGTCAAGCAGCACTTGGTCGTTTCCTGTTTCTGGTCTGCTGGGGTCACCGTGATTAAACTCGCCCTGAGTCATAGCGGCTGCACCTCCGTTTTCCATGGAAAAGCCTCCGCCGAGTCTTGCTCCAAACTCAAGAAGCCTCAAGCCTCTAGCCGCCAAATCGTTTGGGGTGTCAACAGTTCCAGTAGTGTCGTTGGAGGAGTCGCCATCGCCTTTGTTGTCGTCATCATCGGACTTAGTTTTTCCTTTCTTGCTTCCCATGCCGCTCAAGGCATCCATGATGTCTTCGGTCGGAAGGGAAATCATCTTCGTGATATTGCTCGAAAACTGAGCCTGATCTGCAGCATAATCTGGGACCTTGATGCCTTCGTCGGCAAAAGGCTGGGCCTGCGCTCCCATAGCCGTATAATCATTTATAAACGAGGTGGTTCTAGCCGCAGCGGTAACGTCAGCCTGAAGAGGCATAACAGTTGACTGATAATCAACGCCGTACATAGCTTCATACTGGTCGTTAATCCTGTCGGTAAGATTTGTGTACTGGTCAGTCAAGAACTGATTTCTTGCCGCCGTGTAGTCCGACTCCGCCTTAAGCTTGTTGGCAACATTCGTCTTGTTTACATCCTGCTCCATTTGAGAGGCAAACTGCAGAGCCTTTTGGTCGTCTTGAGCAAGCTCTGTAGCACGCTGCTTGTCGTTCATCCTAAACTTCTCAACCGCTTTCTGCCCAACAAACTGCTTGAGCCTGGGGTCTGAACCAGCTTGAGCCAGCTGAGTAGACAAGGCCAGCGTATTTGCTTCATTAAAGTTTTTGTATGCCTCATCACTAACCGCCTCATCTACCGCGTCAAGGGCGGTAGAACTTGTCTTGACAAGCTCAGGCGTGACCTTGGCTATAGGGACGGGAACGTTGCCAGACTTGATTTGCTCAAGCTCCTCAAGCATGGTGTCAACGCGCTGTTGACGATCTTCGTTTTGATCTCGAAGCGCTTGTGCGGCCTGATCTGCAAGGTCTCGTTCTCTTTGGTTGGTTATAGCTGTACCTACAGCCCCAGCAACAAGGCCGATTCCAATTATTATTAGTGGCATAATCTTTCTTTTTGCAAATTTACTTCTTTTTTGGTTGTCTTGCAGCACTTGCGTTAGACATAGACTTGTTTCTTGAGTTGAACCCAACCTCGATAGAGAAAAGCTCTGAGTTGGGATCTGATGGAGAAGAAGTCATGGTCAGCTCTACGTTTCTTCCAATAAGCGGTTCTTTTACTGTCGTGAACAGGGAGTATATGTTTTTGTTTTGACCTCCACCCGAAATGAGGGCTTGCCACGCAAGCAAGTCAGCCTGCTCAGGCGTAACAGTTCCGTATTCTCCAGGCAGCGATTCAGACCCAAATTCAGTCAAAATCGCAAGAAGGTCGGCGGTATCAAATCCAGCCCCAAATGAAGAGAGAAAAGTCAAAATGTCGGTGATGTTTACACTTCCATCATCGTTTAGGTCGTACACAAGCGCGGCAGATGCAGGGTTGTAAGACGTGGAGTCTATGTAGTCTTGATAATTAGTTACATCCCATGTATTAAAGTAGAAGGAAAGAAGCGGTAGCACGGTAATTCCGAAGAATTCCGCAGAGCCTGCAGCTGCACCTCCTTCGAGGTCTGCGATGTTGGTGAATTCAAATCCCGTTGCGGGGAAGTTTGAATCATTAATCGCAACAAGAGCAGCTATCGCTAGTGAAGAATTTGTCATTTCGACAATGAGCTCTGTGATGTTTTCCCCAGGAGTAGTGGATTTTTTGACGTCCATTATTCGGTAGCCTGACAGCTGACCGACCTGATAATTCCTGGGGTCAGATCCTAGCGGAGTCAACAATCCGTCTGCTTTCTTTTCGTAAAGCAATGAATTTTTGCCGATAGCAAATGGCGCCTTAAACATAGGGTGAGACGACGGCATAAACATCTTTATCTGCACCACATTGTTCTCAAGCTTAATCTCTGGGATCTTCGAGATCCAATCACCCCTGTACTGGTTTTTAGGGAAGGTCGGTATGGAAGCTGGCCTGTTTGTTTTTAGCTGAGAAAGATTTGGAACGCTTACGCCGTCAATAATTCCGTAAAGCCTGTCGTTGTACCTCTTGAACCTGTCCGAGGGTATGGATGTGGATTCGTTTCCAGACTTAACGGCAGCAGCCCAAGGATACTCCGCGTCAACTATGACCGATTCAAACTCCTTAATCTGATTTGGGTCACCTCCAAAGGCGCAAGAAAGCTCGCTGTTGTAAGACTGGCCATAGAAGCTGTTTTTGCCTGCGGTGTCATCATGAATCCACGGCTGAACAATCCCCTCTGAGCCCTTATGGAATGAAACTAGGTTCTCTCCAAGCTGGGCCATAATTGGAGAGGCAAATGAATACCTTGTTTTCCAATTCTTCTTCGAAAGAAGATCAAACGACATTGTGTTCATTCTTCCTGCGTCCCCAATGGTCGACGGGAAGGAGCTTACAGCAAAGTCTCCAGCATTAGAAAGGGATATCAAAAGTTCTTCATTTTTCGGGTCATACCCCATAGATGCTTTGTATCCTCCAGAATTTATCCATTGGTCTACCTTTTTCTTAAAGTAAGACCTGACCCCGAGGTCGGTTATGACCTGTGGAGACTTTCCCCCCTTGAGCATGACAATTCTCTTTTTTGAGGCGTCAAAGAAGAAGTAATCTCCGTCAATCTTGATCACAGACTCTGGGTGCCCAGAAGTTCCTGATTCAATCGGAATTGCAAGCTCGGTTCCAAGAACCTTTGTGCTCGAAACAACCTGATCGGTTTCACCAGTAGAAAGAATGTTTCTCTGAAATGGAATTTTTAGAACTCTGTTTTCGTGGAACGAATTCAAAAACTGTCCGTCAAAGTCTATGGCGTCAATCTCACCAAACTCAAAAGAATAGTCCTTAAAGTTTCCTATGCTAGGGAACGAAAGCCATCTAGGTTGGAATGAACCCAACGACGTCTGCTCAGAAAAAGTTAGGGAATACTTTCTGTCCGCCTCCGAAGCGTCCCTATCTATAAAGTGGATTCTGCCGTAATCGTGAGTATTAGATATGAACGAATCAGTAAACCCTTCAGTTTCAACGAAGTATGGGGTAAAGTTGCTTTCAGAGGTGTCGTTTGTTGAGCTTCCGCTTATCAAAGACTCAAAGTTCGAGTTGATAATCTTTTGGACGTTCATAGGGACCGCCCTAAAGTACACGTCTCCACGCCTCATAACTATCGTGTTGTACTGGTGAGTCTTTTGGCCGTTAGCCGCAGTGACCACAAGTCCTCCGTAGTTTGTTTCGTAGTACGGTGCGTCCTCCCCGAGAGGAAGCTTTGGCCTGTACAGCTCGACTAAGCATCTGTGCGTCCAAAAAGATGACCCAGTGCTTACGGAACCAGAAGCAAAGTTTACGTTGTCGCTATTGTTTTCAATGACCAAAAACTCACCGTTTCTTCTGTTGTCTGTTTCTGGGGTACCAACTTCCTCCTGTTCTTCCGAAAACAGGGGGTGGTCGTCCATAGACGGAATAAGATTTTCAACCCCCAAAATTTTGTACTCAAAGGACTTAGAAAGATAAACTGGCTCTCCGCTTGTGTCGGAGTAGCTAATAATTCTTAGCTTGTCTCCAGGGGCAAACCTGTAAATCCTTTCGCTTCCATCTTGCTGACTTACAGCTCCGTAGGCATTGGTGTAGGCTATCGGGCTAGACTGCAAGTGGGCAAGAGACAGGTATATTTTGTCCGCCTGTGCTTGATCTGGGGAAACGAATGCGTTTGCAATGGTGTACTGAAAAAACTCTTCAACGCTAGTGTTCCCAGCATATACAATCCTGTAGTGCTCAGCCCATTCTGGCGGAGCGTGATTTATTTCTAATCTAACCGCAACAGAGCCATAAAGCCCAATGGATCTTTCGGAGTCGTACCCAGGAACGTAAACAGAACCTATGGGCTGTACCGCCCCGTGTCTACCCTTTTTGTCGTAGTACACAATTCCAAACTCGTGAGAAGCCTTTGTTTTAAATGACTTTCCGCCAAGCGCCGCACTGTCCGTATTTGACTGAACAATGTTTTGAATCATGGCCGACCCGTTCGTAGCGCCTGAAAACGGGATGACTACGTTTTTGGGGAATCCAGTGCCACCAGGAAACATAAAGCTTCGATAATCGGTGGCGCTTAGGTACCCTAGAAAAGCAGAATTGATTCCCAGGGTCGTAGTTGTCACCCTAAGAAGCTCGTCAGAATAATTGAGAATCGGTCCTTTTGACTCCTTTATATATGCTATACTTGTGCCTCTGTTGGTTGCATCAAAATATCTAGGTGGGTGGTTTCTAAAAGGGTGGTTAAACTCTCTACACGAGACAGCAAGGTCGCGTAATTGGGACGCTGGAGCGACACCGTCGAGAGGCGTATTTCTAGAAACGTTTTGAAGTATGTATCCAGGAAAGTTGTCAGTCCAACCGACAAGGCTAAATGCTGTTACAGACCCCTTTACGTTAGCATTTCTTCCGACGACGTTTGAGTCAACAAAGCTCCCGTCGTGAGTTCCCATAGAGAGCGGAAAACCCCAGCCGTCACTCAGTCCATCGCCTCTTTCCCCTAGGTTTCTTGTCCCTGCGTTAAAGGCACCGCCTGGACCCATGTCGCCATCTATAAGCGAATATGGGCAGTTTGATTGGTGGGTGCTTACCGTACCAGTAGATGGCCTCGTGGTCCTGTATAGACCAAACTTACAGTATTGAACAGTGCTTATAGTCTGAGTCAACGTTCCTGAATTAAACGCTCCTGCCCAGTGCTCGGACACCCCTCTGATCAAAGTGGCTGGACTTCCAGTAATTTGCTTGTTGGTGGTAGTCCCGTTAAAGGTGAAGTTTGGCTCAGTGGTCATATCCGCCTTGTACCCGAAATTGTCCTTCCAGTTGGCGTTAGTTATCCCAGCTGGGCTGTCAAATACATACCACTCTGAAATTGGTGCAGGCATCCACGCCACAGGCTCTCCCTCGTTTTCTGCAATGTAGTCAGACCACAGGGTTTGCCTTTGCTTAAAAACGCCAGCATTGGCTATTGTTGGCGCAGTTATGGTTCCAGCCGCTGGGAACGGGGTGCCGTTGTCATCAAAGACAAATGGAACCGTCGTTTCATTAACGAACTGCCACTCTGGATCTACACTTCCGTTTTGTTTTGCAGGGCCATAGGCGGCAGCATCAGTAACGTAGCCATTTGAGTTTGCAACAGATGGGATGCTTAGGTTTCTCTCTATGCTTGGCCAAGCAAGCTTTATTGCTGTGCCGTCAGCTGTAACGTCGTAATCCCACAGAGACGTAGCTCTGGTCTGATACAACATGGCTTTTTCTCTATCCGCAGCATCAGAGAAGTTGTCAAAATTGCCAACTATGTTGTCTGCGGCGTTAGGAGCAAGTAGGGATCCAAACCCAGCCTTTGGGTTAGGGATACACGTTTTAAAATCAAAGTCCCTTATGTTGGCAAGAGAAAGCTTTATGCCATAGAGAGATCTAACGTCCCCATTTTCCTCTTCGAGTCTAAATTTCCCTAAATTGTCAGAATCCTCTCCAAAGTAATCAGGGACGCCGCCAGAAGTATTTCCCTTGGCTGGCTCAAGGCAAAACTGCATCGTAGCAGAATTAACTATACCGTATGCCAGTGGCGCGGGATTGACAGATCCAGACTCCTGAATCGAAACTATAAGATCGCTAAGCTCGCTGTTTTCATGGCTGAAGATATCGCCATCGTTGAGACCCTTGTTAAATGTGTGTGTAGCAAACCACTCGTCGTCAGTAAGCGGATAGTCCTGAGTTCCAAGTCCAGCCACAGCTATTGGATTGGTGGTTGGATCTAAGCCCCAAAGGGCGTGAACAAGAGACTTCATAAAGATCTCTTTTGTGGTGTCTCCAGTAACGGTTATGGTGGCAGAAAAGTTTAGGTTGCCTCCCTGAAAGATCAAGGGAGATCTGCACGTCTTTCCTAGGGTGACGTTTTTTGTTCCAGTGCTTGAGGTCCAAGTTACCGTGTTCTCTGACTGTCCGTCTAAAGAGACGTTTACCCCCTTGCAGTATTGGCCTATATCTCCCCCAGCCCCAGTGTTTACAATGTTTGGAATGGCAAAATCTCTTGATCTGACTTTTTGCCTAATAGAATAGACGCCATCTACGGTGCCTACAGGAGAGGGTGTAATTCCAACATCATTCGTAGGGTTTACGTTTATGTCGGGAACCGTATCCTGGAAGTCGGTATAGTAGGGTCCAGCGATGTCAACATCTCTGTACACGCTCTCCATGGAATTTGGAGAGTCCGTTTCCCCCAAGAACTGATGAAAGTTTTTTAGCGGAGAAAGCTGAATGTTTATCTCGTAAATGCCAGCTCCAACAGTATCTGGAACAAGCTTGTCGTCAAGTAAGAACCCAGCATTTGTTTGATATCTGTAAGCGTCTGCCGTGGTGTCAGTCCCAGCCATAAGGGTGGTTGAGTTTTGATCAGAATATCTTTTTGTGCGATGCCTAAAGAGAGCTGGGATAGCCTTTATGTCAAAGGCGTAGCCAGGGGGTGGTGCCTCCGCAAAGCTTACGCTAAGGGTGGTGTCGGTCTGAATGTTTGAGTATCCGTCAGTGTAGTTCCCGTAAATAACTCTGTCTCCAGCTACCTCCTGAGCCTTTGCATTTCTGGGCACCGCGTCAAACGTCTTCAGCCTGTCCGTTTCGCTCATGACAGACCCCCTTACGTCATTGTAGAAGGTGTAGAAGCCAACGTATGGGGAGGTCCCAGTGGCGTCTATAGTAAAGTTCTGAGAGCTTGAGTTAAGGTATATGTCGTCAATCCTTCTGGCCACGCCTTCATTACCCTCCCTTACGATAAGCCTGATAGCCTCTACTTCGTTGCTTTGCCTTGGTATCTCCAAGACACATGTGTTTTCTACTGTTACTTCACCAAGCGGCTTGTTGCCAGCAGAAAGTATAGCTGGCGGGACAGCGACATTTGAGTACGGGGCAGGGGCGCTAAGAAAACCTTTTTTGTATATCGCCTGATAAGAAAACTGAACGCCTCTGGAGTCAGAAAACGAAGAGTAGAGCCTAGACGGGTCGTTTGCAAAGTAAAAGGTTATAGGCGAAAGAGGGACCCTTGGGCATGCGTCCAAAAAATCCTGTTGGTCAGTCGAATCTCCAATAGGCGTCAGAACCGCAGCACTGCCAAGCTCGTCAAGGCACCTATCTACGTCCACGCACTTTGGTTCGCCCTTTCCCCCAGTAAAGAGGAGAAGCGTTTTTTCATTTGACTCCCCGTCTATAAACGTGGCCTTGTCTAAGCTACTAGCCATTAGTATCTTCTTTTTTTCTTGGTTGAAATGCCAGACTGGTTTAAGGAATCAGACCTCTTAACCGCTTCGTCTCTATCCCTGTCGGTAGACAAATTTAATGAATTAGAGGTACCTGAGGGTGGAGAGGACGGATCAGGCAAAGTTGACCTTTCTCCCGAGTCTGGAGGAGGGGGCGAGCTGGCAGGGTTGAATGGATCGCCATTTGGCGGAGGTGGAGGTGGAGTTACCCCTCCTGGCGATGTTCCAGTAGCATGAAAAGTGAAATAATCTTCCACCAGGTGAGCCTGCTCTACACAAAGCTTGTTGTTGGTGCCAGGTGCGTTAATAGCGTCATCGTTTGAAAATCCACTAGCCACAATGTTGTGAGAAACTCTCATCCCCATGGTTTGTGTCGATGAGGTGACATCAATGGATGGGCTAAGCTGCCCAAGGGTGAGGTAGTTATAAGAGAGCATGTGCGATGGCGTCAGCAGAAGGAACGATCCTGGAGTCATGGTTTGAGTAAACTGCCTATGAACCCCGTGGTTTATCGTGGGGCCAAAAAAAGTGCTTTCATAAAGAAGCGATTCATCCCTTGGAGAGGCCACGGCGAAGGAGCCTCCGTTTTGAACGTAAAAAGAACTTGCAAGGTCAGCCCATGCGTCGTGTCCAAAATTCATGGGGGAAAATTCGTTTCCGTTAATCCAAGCTTCTTCTTCGAGATTAGAACTAGAAAGGTAGCACCCAACGTAGGTCGTCCCAATACTTCCGCTTAGATCTTGAGGCCCTACCTGGCTGCTCACTTCGGTTGCTGTGTGCGGCCCAAAAACTGAATAATCCGCAGCAGAATATCCGATGGCATTTGCGTCATTGGCCGTTATTGTAACGGTGGGGGAGGGGCCAGAAGTTGTTACGCTAAGGGCGTAAAAACAAAGATGTAGCGGCTTGCCATTTATCCGTCCGTAGTGGTTGAAGGATAAATCATGGACCGTCTGCGCGTCCGTCAGGCCTTCGGCTCCTGCGTTTGCCTTATGCTCTAAAACGATGTTTCCCTTTGTGCTATAATTAGAGTTAAGATCTGCCTCAACGACTGTAGTGGGAGGCAACACACTTGCAACGCTTGTGTTGTACTCGGTTGGGTAGTATGTATTTATAAGGGGCGTGGAGGCATCAATGGACGCCGTTGAGCCCACGGCGGAGTATGCAACTGGGTCGGCATACGAGCCCTTGGCTACTACTACAAGCTCTGGAGCCGTACTCTGGATTGTTGATATACTGAACTGTCCAGCTGGAACTGTAGTTGCATTGCCAAAGCTTCCGTTGGGAGACGAGTCTATGTAAAGAGCACTTCTAATGGCCTTCCATATAGGGGCAGCAAGGATTTGTGGGCTAACACCAGTATTTATCGCTTGGTCGGAACTAGCCCAATACTGTGAAGCAGGAGTCTCCTCAAGAAACGGCAGTGGCCTGACCGCGAAGGCGGGATTGTAATTTTCGAACAAAAATTCAGGACCAACGCCAGATGAATTTTGCTTGGGGTAAACAAAGGCTGAAGACGAGCCCACTCCGCTGGTGATGGGGGCGGAACCAATCTCCCACGTGCCAAACGCCCCGTTGTCAACTCCAATTTCGTGAGGAATGAGGGGGTAAACCCCCATATCGGTGTTGCTCATCCTAACCCTTATGGTTGCAGTTGCTCCCGACTCTATTTCTATCCACGTCTGATCACCTTCAGCGGGGTGCCAGTCAAAGGCACTGTACCCAACTCCGCCAATGCCATCGGATCGGTATTGAAAAAAATTCCAAATACCGTTAGTGTCGTATGAATTCCCACCACCAGTAGGAGAGTCTGCAAAAGACTTTCTAAAGTTTGGCTTTATGCCAACCTGGGTTTGCTGTCCAGAAACGGTTACGTCAAAACTTACTGCATTGTAAAACGACTCAAAAAAACCCTTGAGCCGACTATAAAGAATTTCGAATGCGGTTGGGTATAAACCGCGTGCTCCTTTGTGAACAAGGTAGGCAGGATCCATGACAATGTTGAAGAATCCCGTCGCCTCACCAGTGTTTACCACGTCAAACTCATACACAGATGTTCCTCCCCCAACGAGCGCATCTTCGGTGACCCGATAAACTCTAGGCTCAATATTCATATCTTCATAGTGGATGCCGTCTGCAGGCACCACGTTGACGGGAGAGGGGACGTTTGCAATCGTGTATTCGTAGTCCACATAGCCCAAAGTGTAAAGAGGGGCGTCATCAAAAGATTCAACCTCCCCTGTTTGGCTGTTATAGGTGGTCATCCCAAATGGTTGACCTGTTTCGTCGTTGATAATTTTAAACGAAAGAATTCCGTTTATAACCTCTCCATCAAGGTTGTTGCTATCCCAGTTTCTACCAAAATAAACTGTCTTGGTGCATGTTGTTCCGCCCAAAAAGTCCGCCTCGGTGATGTCGAGGTTTATTGATACGAATGGGGAGAGCTGATCGGAAAGTATCTGGGCTGGGTCGGTGTACCACCCCTGATCGCTGCCTGGATAGTTTCCCTCTGTTCCACCAGGTGTGCCGCACCTAAGAGTCATAGGGGGCAAAAAGAAGGACGCATTTATGGGGTTCTGAAGAGTTATCTCGACATTAAAAAACCCTAAATACGAAACCTGTTGTGTTTCTGGAACCTCTATGCCGCTGAGCTCCCCGAAAGTATTATTGGCCGAAAGCCCAGTGTAAGAAGGCGTTGCAACTATATTATTAACGTCCCCGTTAAGTCCACCCGCAAATGAGGTAGGCGTAACAATCATTTGAATAGGGTAGGTGGGCTCGACGAACTGAAGGGTTATGCTTTTGTCAAAATCTTCCGTAAGGGGGGTGGGGTTGTTCGGGCCTGGCGTCTCCTCAACTAGGAAGTTTACAGAGTATGAAGCATCTGCTGGGTCAATATCTGCCGCAAACGAAGCCCTAAACTGAATTATACCTACCTGACCAGAATTCAGGGTCAAAGACATAGAGTCTTGCGAAGTTGCATCAAAGGTGAGCGCGATATTGTCTGCGTTGCCAGAGTTGAGGGACTGAGTAATCGTGACCTCGCCAGGCTCAGAGCCTATATTTTTGACAGACATTTGTCCGTAAAAAATCTTTTCAGTTCCGTTGTATATGGGGCTGGTGAAGTAGTTAGGCTGGCTTAGTACAATGATGAACGTCTGGTTGTCAACAACGGTCTGTCCATCGCTTTCAAACTGAAAATCAAAAACATCTGTTCCGTCGGTAAACTGACCAGAAAAAGAACCGTCTTGAGTGAGAAAAGAGATGTCCTTTTTAGGGGTCTTTATTACGTCTGCAGCAACGTATTTATCAAATCCAAGGCCAGAGTCTCTTAGAAGAAGAGTAATCTTCATTTCGGTCTCAGAAACGCGCTCGGCCAAGTAGACAGACTCAGAAGAGTCGCCCTTGGTGAAGTAGTATATTCTTTCCGAAGACTCATCTACCACGTACCCAACAACGTCCTCCGAGTTGCCGCCGTTGACCGAAAATGTGTTCGAAGGGTCGTTGGCGAATGACTCAATGTTTCCGTGCGCTTTTTTTATAATGCTTGCATCGTTTCCTTCGCCTCCAGAGGCAAGGACATTGAGGGCGTCAAGCATCTCGTCAGGCTTAATCAAAGAGATTTCAGACTCCTTGTTAAGCTTTCTTGGAAAAATCTTTCCGATCATAACTTAGGACTTTGCTTAAAGTTCTTTCTGATGATTCTCAAGGCCTCTTCTTTCGTGAAGTTAGATAGTCTAGCCTTGGCCTTTCTCATCTCATTATAGGCCTCCTTTCTTGCTCTAGCCTTCTCTCCAGCGGGTACACTTGACTTTCTTTCGATAAGCTTGTAGTAAGCGAAAGACCTAACCGCTTCTTCTGCGTAAACATGAACAGAAGGGTTTGCCTCCAGTGCTGGGTCACAGATGTACTCAAGGACAACCTCGCTGTAAGAGCTAGATGTATCAAGCTCAATTCTGTTCTGATCAAGATTTATTCTGTAGTCTCCGTACCTCTGGCCGCCTCCAATCCCGTAAAGCTGCCCATAGTTGCCATCAAGTAGATAGTTGTTGAACACGTAGTGGTCAAGATCCAACTCATCTGTTGGTGTTGAGCTAAACCCAGTAGTTGCGGTCTTGGAGTCACTTGTGCCCTGAACTGGCGCACCAGCAGTTCCGCTGTTGTTCATGGAGTAGTTTACATTTTTGTTTTCACCAAAAACATAAACCATTCCGTCACCACCAACAACGCCAATCTTCACCACGTCAACATAGTCGCTTGGCAGCACTACAGTGTTGTTTGAAGACACTTCGATCTTCATGGACTTCACTCGCTTATGGACGTCAAACTCCATTTCCCTTATTGCCCTCTTTAAGTAGTTGAGGATCAATGGTTTAGAGACACTTGAGGTGTAGTCGTCCTCCTGAACAGACAGAAGAAAGTCGTTTGCGAGGTTGTCGAGGGTTACGTAATTTCTAGCCATCAGTTATTTTTTGGTGCCTCTTTTGCCGTCTCTTCGGATACCCCATAAGAGTAAACTCCAGTCTCTTCGAGCTGAATGCCAATAAGCTTTGCCATCTCATTGACCACCTCAGAATGAAAGGCTGGGGGCAGGTCAAAGTTCAGGCTCGATGAGTCGTCAATTTCATAAAGAGATGACCCCGTAACCGTTCCAGAGGCAATGAAAGAAAGAGATGGTTGGGCCTCGTTTCTGCTTCCAGAATATCCAACTGAGCCTGGCGTTCTAACATAGCGAACGAAATACTTAGCTCCAGAGCCGCCTCCAGCTACGTGCACCTTTTCGTCAGAAACATACGCCACGAGCATCACGGAGTCGGTATCAGGCAACATGTTTATAGACGATACGTTGCTTTGGCGAAGAAGATTGAACCTTTTTAGGTCATATTCAATCTCAACCTCCTTAAATGAAGACGTGGTACTTATATAGTAATCATTAGTGCTTTGCTGGTAGGATATGTACTTGACGTAATTGCAATCACTTGGGAGCAGGAAAACCCCGCCAACTGTTCCTGTCGTTGAATAGTCTGTCTCGAAATAAGAAAGATGTTGCTTTGACCTTTCTCTGAACGAAGAGTCCCTTTGAGATCTAGACACAGAAGCGGACATTAGCTCCTTGGCTACTATTTCATTGTAAACGTTCATCTGTGCCGTCTGAGCAAAATCATTAAAAGAGTATGGGGTGATAAAACCCTTTTGCTCCTCATTGGCCAAACTCTTTAAAGTTCTGTATACAGAGGCTATGCTGATCATTATTAGATATTTGGGCAAATATACGAAAAAGGCCAGCACTAGGCTGGCCCTTCGTTTTGATACAGAATCGGTCTTAGAGGTCGAGTTGCTTTTCGATCTCCTCAACAGTTGAGGCTCCCTTTTCAGTGAGAAGGAATCTAACCATGATGTCTTCTGAGTCTTGGCCATGAGGAACCGAAACAATCAGGCTGTTGGAGTCAAACCATCTCACAGAGTCTTTGGCGACTCTAATAACCTGATAATCCTTCGCCTGTCGGACAAGAGCCTTCATTTTTACTGATGGGTCGTCAAACGCCTGAATGAACTTGGTGGGGGTCTTCTTTGCAATCTGAAGGAGATCGTACTTGATCTCGCTCATCTTTTTGTCGATGTTCACCTTAAAGTAAAGGGCCACAGCAAGAAGATCTTCTGTTTCTGCAGACTTAAGCGCAGCAACAGCCTCAAACTGATTCATCTCTTCGTTGAGCTTGGTTTCAGCGTCCTTCGCTTCGTCAAGCATTTTGAATACACGTCCACCATTGGAAATGTTGTCTGGATGGGAGTCAAGAAAGGCTCGAAGATTCGGCTTCTCCCTAGGGACGATAAGCCTTCCCTCTCTGAAGATTACAGCCTCTCTTTTTGCGTTGGAACTCTGCTCATCAACCCAAATTGAGGGCTCATTTGGGCAATAGCGCATTTCTCTGACCGTATCGTTTTCTTGGTCGTAAACCGTGACACCGCTTTGTCTAATCATGAATGCGATACCTCCGCCCTTGGGAATCTCATAGACCTTGGCTACGTGCTTATCTGGCTCGTTGCGCTTGATCGACACTCTTTTTTTGGCTGGAGGCGGAGTCGCTGGAACAGCGTTGTCCTCTACCTGAGCTTTTTTGGGGCGCCCAGGAGCCCGTCTAGTTGTTTGTGACATTGAATTAGAATTAAAAAACTATTGCAAATATAATCAATCTACGTAATCAAGAATATCCTTGTTGATGATGGCTGCGATTGAGTTCAGCAGGTCGATAATTTCTTCTTGCGTTGCTTGTCCTGGGATCAGGTATTCCAGCTTAGGTTCTTGGTTTTGCATTATTCTACGAGTTCTAACTGTATGTTGCAGTAAACGTATCCTGTTGATGTCATCGTTGCATTGTCTACAGCAAACATGCAAACAATGTATTCATCAGCTGTAAGGGCTGAAGTGGTTGTCACGGTGTGGTCTGCAGGGTAAGTGTTTCCTGGCGTGTTAAATGTGTAATCAGCCCTAAGGGTCATCGTAACCGTGCTTGAAACGCTTTCAAGCGGGAAACTCCAAATCTGAAACCGTATAGGCTTAGAGTAACTATTTGAGTTTGCATTTCTCAAAGCAAAGCTTGCCTTAACCTTAAGGCTGTCTGGGAGCTGGAACCCACCATAAAGCTGGTAGAACGAAGACATCGTAGTCGTAGTCGTGTCTACCGTACCGCCAGAAACTGTTGTTCCCGCAGACTGAGACCAGATGTAATAGTAAGGGCCGAACGCTCCGCCAGAGATAAGCATGTTGTTTGCGTCGGCAACATCGATTTGATACCTGCCGCCAAGGTTAACCCACGGGCCTACATTTGGGTTTGGAGAGGCGAAAGACAGGTTTCCACTTCCGTCAGTGCTAAGAAATTCATTGGCGCTGCCGTCTGCTGTTGGGAGTTTTAATGTGTACCCGCTTCCAGAGTCTGGGTGCTGAATACCGATGATATTGGATGAACTAGCGTCGGACACCCTTAATATGCCTGCAGCAGTTCCGTTTCCGTTCACGGTAAATCTGCCAGTTCCCTGGGCAGTGCCCGTATTAAAAATCTTAAACTTAGACGCAGAAGAGCTTTGAAGGTCAAGGCTGTTGGACCCCATCTCTACAACCCTGTTCCCGATAAGCGTAAGGTCTGTATTTCCAAGGTTCGTATCTGTAGGTATGGTTGGTTGGTCCGAGAGGTCGTTGTAGCTACCCGTAGTGGCCACTGTAGCGAGGGTGGTTGGGGTTGGAACCCCAGAAGCATTTCCGATCCATGCCTGACCATTTGGGATGTTGGGCACATCATTGGCCCTTCCAGACCCCAGTACCACACCAGAACCCGTATTTACGTTCGACTTGGTTACAACGCCTAGGTTTTGAATCAAGTTGGTCCCCGTGGGTTTTACGTTTGTAAACCCACCAGTTGCCCCTACGTAGATGACATCTCCAGGAGAAAATGAGCTAGTGTCCACTCCTGTTATGGTCCCAGAGATGATTGCCTGGCCCTCGGCTCCGTCAGCAAGCTCCTCATTCAAAACGTATGTGGCTGGCATGGCAGAAGCCGTGTCAGCTCTTGCGGCAATGACGTCCGCAACTGTACCCGTTACGCCAGTGGCATGAACTGGAGTTCCTTTATCAAGAGTTCCTCCGCTGTCGTTTTTTACCTGAACGTATAGGGTGTGTACGTCCTGCCAGCTAACGTCGTAGTCGGTGCTGGTGTTTTTGGTCAACACCTCGCCCTCCTCTCCTCCAGAGAGAATTGTTTCAGCAGGCCCCTCGGTTGTCGTGATAGATGAAATGCCAGTGATGCCCGCTACAGAAAACTCATCTTTTACGTCGTCATAAATAAGAACCGATTTGCTCGTAGAAGCTGTGGTCCCCACTATCCTGTTTATGACTTCACTAGCCTTTCCAGAAACGACAGAAAGAACAACCACCGTAGTAGCGTTCTTTCCTGATTTAGTTGTTTTAAAAAACAGGCTTATAGACGTGTCGCTCGTGTACTCTGTCCGCAGTAATGCTGAGGCTGGAAGAGACACAGACTCTGTAGCCGACTTGATGAATAGAAATTGCTTCACCACGCAAAGATAGTAAAAGAGAGGGAGGCCGTTTCCTCCCCCTCAGTTACCGATTTAGATTATGATGAAACCACAGAGGATCCAGTGCTCAAAAGCGCCCAGCCCTCACCAGTCCACATAAATGTTACGTCCTCGTTATCGGCAATAGTGTAATCCTCGTTGTCTCCGTCGGTGTGAAAATCAGTAGTGGTCACAACCTTAACAGTGTAGGTTGCCGTTATGTTTCTAACCACCACAATGGTTCCAGGAAGATCAGCATCACCCAACGTGAAGGTGGTGATGTTGGCGTCAATTCCGTCAGCAAAAACAAGACTACTTGTGCCATTCCAAGACTCTGTTGCTCCAGCTGCCGCGCCCAAAACCTGCGCGTCACCCTTCAAGAACAGAGGAAAAATATTGTTGTCAAGTGCCATAATTGAAAAGATTATGAAGTTAGAGAAAGCCCCGAAGGGCTTTCTCATCACTTCAGGTTAATTATCCCTTGAGCGCAACGTGCTGGTTAGCAGCTCTCGTGATCAAGTTGATTTCAGAGCGGTAGTGGAACGTAGCAGCGTCCTTACCGTCGTCACCGTTGTTGTTGAATCCGAGAACACCACCACCAGTCACCCAGTGCTCCATCTCACGGCTGTAGCCGTTAGCTGCCTTGTAGTTCATTTCCAAAGCAGGAGACTTGATACCAGACTTAGGATCAACAACTTGCGTCATTGGAACCATAGCGCCTTGGTAGACAGTTGACGCACCCAACAACGTTGGATCGTTCAACAACTTCCAGTCGTGCTTGTGGAAAGTGTAACCACCGCGAGTAAAGCTCTTAAATCCGAGCTGAACTGCCAAGTCAGGGCTGTTTTGGAATGCACCAAACTGACCAGCCAAGCCTGCAGTCACCTGCGTGGCGATACCGTTAGCGAGCAAGTCATCCATGGCCAAGTCTTGCGTTCTGTTGAGGTACATAGCGTACTCAGCAGGAGCGCCTTCCTTGTCCAACTCCTTGATGATGTCGTCGATGTCAGACATAGATGCGAAAGGAGAGGTAGCCAAACCGTCCTTCGTGATACCTCTGTCTTCGAGAGCAGCAAAGTATCCTTCAGAACCGTTAACGTTACCAATGATTCCCTGCAACTCAGTCTTGTCGGTTCCATCAACGTCCATGTTCGTAGCGAACAACATCATCATCTCTCTTCTGTCTTCGAAGCGAGCGCGAGTGTCTTGCTCACCCTTGATGTACCATCTGTAATCGCCGTTACCGAGGTTCACGTAACCGATGTTGGTTGCGGCTGAACCAGTAACCTCAAAGCGATCCTTGATGATCATGAATGGGTTGATACGTCTGACCAATCCTGGCTCCTGGAAAGCGAAAGGCTGATTAGAGCCCTGCTCGTACAGGTTACCAATGTGGATTACTTCACCTGCGCTGTTAGCAAAACCAGTTGAGGTGGTGTCAGGAGCGCCGCCGTCGAGACGACCAACAGCAACATTCGTCTTAGCGCCAGTAGTGCTGTTGATACCGCCAGCAACAACGATACCGACCATGCCAGAACGAGTGTCCATGACAACGTCATTGAGTTGCAAGTCGGTTACACCAGTCAAGGTAACAGAGTCGGTAGAACCAGTGCCTGAGCTGTTTGCAGCTGCAGTGCCAGTGTAAGCATGCTTCTTGTGACGACGAGCTTCTTCGAAGTAGGTGACTTCGTCTTGAGTGGCAGCAGCGTTGACAGCGCCAGTGAGCTTCAAGAAACCAGTGATACCTTGGTCTCCGTAGGTCTTGATGAGTTGTTCACGAACATCTGGCTTTGCGTACTCGCCAACGAGCGTGCCAATAGTCGTGTACTTGGATGGATCGAGCTGACCCGTTGGGGATACAGTCGAGCTGTTTGTGACGAGGGCGTTGTCTCCAGGGGTAAATAAACCAGTACCACTGTTTACCGAACCGCCGTCTACGGGGTTTGTAAGTGCCATAATTTTTAGATTCTAGGGTTGAAAGAAAGTCCGCTGCCCACGTTTGACATGATGTTTTTAAGTTGATCATTAACTGGGTCAACGGGATTTTGATTTGGGTTTGTCTGTGGAGACTGAACGCTAGAATTGGCGACTTTAGAAACAACGTTCTTTTGACCGTCGCTGATACCCTGTCGGTATGCGTTAGCAACAATCTTGTCGATGTTGTCTACTACAGCTCTGTGTGAATTGAGCTTGTCGTAATCCCAGCTACCGTCTTCACGGACGTAGGGGTCGAAGTAATCCTCAAGCTGAGAATTCTTCTGAATGAGTTGATTCCGATAGTTGTCGTCCAACCCGAACTGGAAACTGTTTCCGTTGCCGAGATCGAACTCCAATCCCGTAAGCGCGGATGTTTCGCGTCGCATGTCCGCCAACCATTCGTCATCGACGAAAGAGGTCTCTTCAGCCGCTTCTTGCTTTTGCGGGGCTCGGTACGTTTCCCGAATTTCCGAAATGCTTTCTCTGGCCTTTTGAGCGTCTACTTTCAGTTGGAGTCTAGAGAGCTGAACCTCTTGCTCCGAGTAAATCTCGGTGTCAAGCTTGTACTTGCTGTTAACGAGCATTCTAATCTCATCGTTAGAAAGATTAGGGTAATCCATTGCCGAGTTAACCATAACGACATTCATGTCGTCCATGTTCGCTGGATCTAGCCGCTGATAAGCAAGGTAGTCCTCAGGAGATCTTCCAGTTTCTTGAACGAACTGGGCAATCTTCTGAACTCTTTCGTCCATTTGTGGAGCCTGTTGCTCCGCGTATGTCAAGTCGTCGAAAGAAGTGATGTCCCTCCCCAGCCGCTCGCTGAGATATCCGAACATAGCCTCTTCGACCTGTTGATTCGTGTATTGCGGCTGCTCTTGCTGAGTCGGTTGAGCAGGTGCGGCCTCAGGGTCTACGTATGGTGTTTCCTGTGGCTGCTCAGGCTGAGCCTGAGTCTGCTGCATAGACTGAGCAAAGTCTTCCGCGTTGTCAAAGAACTGTACCTCTGGCTGAGATTCAACTTGAGGTTGTTCCACTTGTGGTTGCTCCACCTGGGGAGCTTCGGTAGTGATGTTTTCGTTTTCCATGTTAATTAAATTTCTTTTTTATCAGTCCGTGGGGGCGAGGTACGCAATGGCGTAGTCACCTGAGGTTCCAGTGATGGAAGTCCATCTACCGTATACCGTTTGACCCTTTGCAATGGTTCTGTTCGCTATATCTGCAAAATCCGTAGAGTTTTCACGTGTAGCGGCAGAGCAAACAAAGTCTGCTTCGATTGCCTGCAAAGCAACAAACACATATCCCGCTGGGGGCGTTACCGCCGAAGCAGCAGAGATGAGCTTGCTACCGTACTGACCGAATACAGCATTATTGTAAGTGCCTGTATTTGTAATGTTCTTTGCCATGTCTTATGAATTATGAGTATCTAACTGCTGAGCTATCGAGACCAAACACTGCGTACTCAACGAGTTGATCTACGTCGGTGCCATAAATTTTAAGGTTTGCCGCAGGGTCTACAGGCATAAAGCAAAACTCGCCTCCGCCAAGCTTAGCCAAGACTGGGTCGTCTGCAGCTGTGTCGGCAAATACGTATACGTACTTCTCTGACTCGCCAGAAAGGTTTTTGACGTAGATGTACGCTCTGTTGAGTTTTTCGTTAGCCTTATGAATGACCTGAGACGTCGCATCGTTAGCCGTTGCGACAACCTTAAGCCTGTTGATTGCACCGCTATCTGCCAAAATGGAAACGGCAGAAGTGATGTCAACAGAAGTTGGCATTACGTCCGTAGAGCTTACTCTTATGCTAGCTCTTACCGTACCCATTATGCTTCAAAAATGAGCAAGTACTCAAGAGTCATGGCCGTTGCTACGCTAGGCGTGACGCAAATGTCAGCAGCCGTGGTAGCGCTCCATGGGAGGAGCATCCAGTCGCCTGAGTAGAGTCTGCCCACCTCTTGAGGCGTGGCACCTCCGTCGCCGACAGAGACCTTAAAGTACTCCGTAGCCACCGTGCTTGGGTTTCTCAAGTAGACCTTGTGGGCCTTGTCAGCCGTGTACAGGCTTTCGTCGAACAATACGTCAAGAGAGGTAGACGTGTAAATCTTACGAGCAACTCCAGACGTTTGATCGAGGCCAGTGACTGAGTCTGCCTTCGTCAAGGTAGATGACGTAGAGAGAGACAAAGCGTCACCAGTCAAGTCTGAACTAGAGAGCGTAATGGTTGCAGTTGTAGTTGCCATTTGTGTTTGGTAGTTTTTGCAAATATAGTAATTATTACTTCTTTAGGACTTTCATCCCGCAGGCAGCACGAGGGGCATTCCTGCCCATGCCGACTTTCTTTTTCTGAGCCACAACTCTCCTCTTACCAGAGGGACCGAGTTGACCCCAGGTTTTGGGTGTTTTCTTTGAAACCTTTCGGGACGGTCGGCACTTCTTTACGCCCTTGTTTTTAGAGCTACCACATTCATTACCCTTCTCGTCGGTCCACTTTTCTTTAAACCAACGCTTAAGAGCTGCCCCCGCTTTAGTTTTTCTTGCTGCCACGGCCCCAATTTTTTACGCCAACCTTTCTGCACTTGGCTACAGCGCCAGATGCGTATGCGGATGGCCAGATCTTATACCTGGACTTTACCTTTTTGGCGCAAGCATCAAGCTTTTTCTTCTTAACCTTCATGAGTGCGACACAAGTTTAAACTCTGCTTTTTCAACGGCGTTAGGGTGAGGCTTATACGCGCCCTTCATAAGGAAGTACCTTCCGCGATCCTGCATCCAGTGATAACCAGACGGTGCGGGTACAGAAACCTTCTTGTCAGAGACATTAAGCTTACCCCCTTTGTTTTTTTTAACCGCATTCATTAGCACTTCCACTTTCTGAGCGCAAGAGCTTTGCGCGTGGGTTTGCCGTTCGGTTTCTTCATCGGGCCTTTTACGCCCTTCATGCGAGCACAAAAAGAACGCTTACGTGGACCGCCACCAGGCTGCGGAGCCTTCAGGTTAGATCCCGTCTCGCGATTGTATTTCTCGCGTCCAGCTTTGGTAAGCCCGCCTGAACGAGACTTGTGCTTACCCATCTTAAGCTTTACGTTCTTTTTCTTAACCGCCTTCATGTCACAAAGTTATGAAACTTGATATTTCTCTTTCAGGAGCCTAGCGAGCGCGGACGCCTCCTGTCCGTCAATAGCCTCTCTAAACAATCCCCACTCTGCCAGATACACTGTGTCTCCATCTGAAATGTTGGCCACAACGCCAGGGTCTGTTGCTGCGCCGTTCGTCGTCAGGGATGTGTCCCTTATTTCGCACTTTGGGCCAAAGCTGTCTATGTGAATGTCATCTTCACTGGAATCAAATATCTGACCAACCCCCTTTTTTTCATTGATAAAACCAAAGGCGTTAAAGTCATATATAGAGTAGTTTCCGTCCGAGTCTCTAGAAATGACCAAGATTATTGCATCACCATTTGCGGTGGTCATTTTAGACTGCCCCGTGGTTATCAAACTGTTCCCTGAAAATACGAAATCAGGATCGCCAACGGCTTGATTATCACCCCTTAAGGTAACTCTCAACGAAAGAAGTGCAGTTAAAACTGGGTTGGTGTCGTTTCTAGTGGGGCTGTAAACCCAAAGAGGTGACATGCCAGCCTTAGCAGCAGCCTTGTCAAAAGACATTACCGTGTACATGGTGAACTCCCCCTCAATAGTAAGGCGCTCACCATTGCTACCATCCTCGGCCACCCCTCCGAAGTGGAGGAACTTGGATTCATGGCCGTCTGGAGTGGCATCAGCGACAAACTTTATGGCGCCAGTTGTAAACGGATTGTTAGATCCGCCAATGTCAAAAACAGGCTTATCTACATCAGACCTCTGTCCAGGTTTTGATGGGTGAGACAAGTCCATGCCCGTCTCCTTACCGCTGTTTTCCCACGTTTGAACGACATCGCCGCTAGAGTATCCAGCGGTAGACGCGACAAACCTAATGTCCACACCTTCAAGAAGGTCGTCAAGCTCTACCGCGTTTCCGACAGTTGGAGTTTTGAATTTATTAGGCCTATTGACGCTAAAGTTTACAGATTCACCGTCAATGGTAGAAGAAATATCCGTTTTGGCCTGAGTCTCAAACTGAACCGAAACGTTTTTTCTGGATGGCTCTGTAAAATTGATTGCCATTATCTAATCGTGATGTCCTCCCTGACGGTGAATGTTCCAAAAAACCAAGTCTCAGTCGTAGAGTTGACTATGTGATTTGCGGCGAGGTCATATATGTAAGAGCCTGGAGGGACGTTTGCCATGGCCTCTCTCGTAGCTGAGACGGTCAATGTTCCATCGGCAGCCCCAGTTACTGAGGCCAAAAGCTGGTTTCTACCTCCAGTAACATTAGAAAGAACAACGTCAGCCCTGCTGTTTGGGTTGGTTGAAGATCTAACGTCCATATCAAAAGAGTAGGCGGTAAGATCTACCGCATCCCCATCCGCATCCTTGACCGTAATGTCAAAGCTCAAACTGTCACCTCTTTTAGCCGTGACGTTAAGCTCTTCTGAAGTGTCTAGGTTAAGTTCTGTTGCCATTTTGAGTCAGGTTTCTGATTATCTCTTTTGTGTTGTCTTGTAAAAGCTCACCTCTTTGGTCTTTTCTCTGGCTCATAAGTTTTGACTGAGCCACGGCCTGCTTATCTACCCTTTCGTCCTTTCTGTCCTCTTTGAGAACCTCGATCTTTTGCTTAAACTCCTGGTCGTCGGTCTTGAATCCGAGGGTGGCCTGGGCCTTAATCATCTCGATTTCCTTCTTGAACTCGTGAAGCGCCTGTGCAACCTGAATGTCTGCCTGAGCCTTAGCTTGAATCTTTTGCATCTCAAGCTGCGACTCCATCTGTAGCTCCTGCTGTCTCGCCTGAGAAGCCTGTTGAGCTGCCTGCTGAGCTTGCTGAGCTTGCATTTGAGAGTTTTGCTGAGCGATCTGCTGCTGCCTCTGCTGCTTCTTAGTGCGCCTAAGAGACAGAAGCCTCTCTGCTTGCTCTACATCCTTAAGCTCCCTAACCGCCATTGCGTCTTCGAGGTCAATGGCCTGCTGCTGAAGAGACATTTGAATAGACTGCTCAAGGAACTGTCTTTCTCTGTCGTCCATGTTCTTCATGACGGTAACGCCAAAGTTGAACATAGGAAGGTTTTCAAACGAAGAAATAACATTCATGTTTGACTTGCCAACCGCATTGGCGTATGCGTCAAAAATAACCGACTCCTTTGGAAGCACTTGAAGGCACTTTACAACGTCTTCGCAAACGCTTTGGAACAGAATTATAGAAGCATTGGTTATGTCGTAAATAGCGTTGTTTCCTGCGGCTATAGCCTGCTCCCGAACGCCAACCAATGCGTCTCCCTTGGGTGTAGAGGCGTCCATAGCCTCGTTTACACCCGTGACATCCCTGATCATGCGCATGTAGTGATTGTACAGGTTGACCAGCTCATTGATGTTGCGGATACTGTTTCCGATCTCTCTGATAGGAGGGTTCTGGAATCCACCCTCTGGGTTTTTGCTTCTGTAGTAGAAGACACCAGTCTGCTCATAGATGTCGTGAAGCTCAAGGGGCTGAAGCTCTCCTCCCTTTCCGAGCTGAACGTTTTCCAGTCCCTCGATGTCAATAATCAATCCGTCTGGCTTTGCTTTAGCGATAGCCTGCTGGATTTTAAGGTGGGTGAGCTGAAGCATGTCGGCAAAACCCTTGGTGCTGCCGATCATTGACTTCGGAACCATGTCGTCAAGATTCGTTGCTACGGCAGAGTAAGACATGCGCGTTCTGCTGAGATCGTGCATGTTTCTTGGCATGTTGGTCTTTATGCCGTAGTCAAAAAGGTACCCGCAGCCCATCACATAGATGCCCCCGTAAACATTCATGACGTCAAGAGAGTGAGGTGTTCTTTCATAAACACCGCCCTTTCTCTCCTTGTAGTTGTACCCCCTCACATAGAAGCCAACATTTCCGTACTTGTTCTCCCTTTCTTCGAAGTACATTCTGTCTGTAGAGAGAAACTCAAAGTCGAGAATCTCAACAATGTACTCGTCATAGCCATAAACCGTTCTTCTGGCCTGATTGTCGTAATAAGTTCTTCTTAGGGCTGATGCGTCGTTTCCGTGCTTAGATGCAGACTTTTCTGCAATCTTCTCAATCTGCTCTTCAGTGAGTTTGTCGCCAGCAAGCCTCTTGAGCTCTGAAATGGAGATTCTTCTTACGGCGCCAGCGTAGCTTATATCACCAAAGTTTGGGTCCTCTGTGTAGCTGTGAACAAAGTCTTTCGGATCGATGTAGTCAATCGAAATGCCGTATGATGGGTCGTTAATTCTCTTTACGACACACATTCCGCAAGAAACCAAGTCTGAAACTGCTCTCCTGAATGTTGTTTCGTTGAACTTGTTCCAGGTAAGAGTTGCTTGTGTTGCGAGCTGAGCGGCGACCTCAGCATCGAGCTTTACGTTTGTCCCCAAGAAGATTTCGGCTTCTTCGAGGGTTTCTGGAATACTCTCTGGGTCCTCGTTAACTACAATGCCGTGAGCCTTTTTTAGGTCCATCAGGAGTTGCCTGTTCTTGACAAGCATCTCGATTTTCTTTTTTTCCTTGTCCCTAAAGGAAGTAGAAAGAGGATCGATGGCCTCAATGTTCGGGTACATTTCCCGAGAAAGAACCTTGTTGGTTACGATTCTAGCAAACTTGGGCAGTACGGGGACAGGACTAAAGTCCAGATTCAAAAGGGTCCCGTCATTGTTGTTTGGATCGAGATTGTTCAGGAGTCTTTTGTAAATGTCGACATCCTGGGTACCGTTTGCGTACTTCCTATTTCTGTGAAACTCCCTATTTCTTCTATTGATGGCAGAGTCGTCTGGAGAAGATCCATTCCACTGCGCCTCGATCGCTTTTGCGTAGGCCATTCCATATTCCTGACCAAGCTTTTCTTCTTGCGACGCTAGGGGGTTTGGAAAGGACTTGGACGCTTTAGTTGAGCTGCCGTACATCTTTGTGGGTATACATTTTTGCAAATATAGTAAATGTGCCGATCACGTTAATTATACTTGTATCTCCTGAAGAACTTAGACTCCTTAAAATCAGAGGCTTCCCTTTTTGGCTTAACCTTTTGGGCGGCAAGAAGGCAAAGTCCAGAACTAATCGTCAAGTCAAACTTCGTCCTGTTGTCGATTTTGTATCCAATCCAGTCCTCTAGAGTTCTGTTAAAATACATCTTTCCCATTTCACCGCTTTCGTGGTTGGCCCCCACGTGATCATGAACGTATGCCTCAATCGCATGAGCATGGGCCTGAATGACATCCTGAGAGTTAGATGGGATACCCTTTGTTTTTACGTTCACCTTAGCTGACGTAGACGTCAGATGATTTGGCCTATTCATCAAGTATCCGTCGTAACCCCTTGTCTCAAAGTATCTTGCAATTCCATACTTGTTGTTCTCTATGAGTATTGGGTACCCGTAGAATACGGCTGCCATAAGCACATCTTCGTAAAAGATTTTAGCCAAAGGCGGGCGGGACGCATACTCTAGCACAAACATGTTTGACGGATACTGCATGTGAAACTTGTTGTACAGGTGTAGCGCTCCCTTAGACCCCCGTCCATCGACGGTGGCATCAAGGTCATAAGAGTCAACCCCGCCTACCCCCAGCTCTGCATTGGGCGCTATTCTTTTGTTTCTAAGAAACTTAGACTGATTCCTGAGCTCTGGAGGTGGCATCCAGGCAACGCGAAACCTGCCGTTTGGGTCTGGAGTAAATACAACCTCTGTATCTTTCTCTCCATTCTTCCAAACGAAATTTCCAGTAACAACGGGGTTGGGGAACAACTCATCATTGTACTGGATTTGCTCGTAAATCTTACCCACATTAAAAAGACTTCCTTCTATACTGTCCCTAAAGGCTTCGTCAGTAGTAAAAGGAAACTGCCTGATAATCTCATTCATCTCAGAGGCGTCGTGCTTCATGGCCTCTCTTTCGTTTTTGAGATAGCTACGGGCTCCTATTTCAACGTCTACACCGTCGATGCCCTCAATAGGGGACTCAGGGTCCTCGTGTACGGCTCTCCCATGCTTGTCAAAAAAGCCCTCCAGCGCCATATCAGCTGGAATAAAAAGTCGGTAGAGTCCTGATCGGGTCCTACCATTCTTGTTCCTCTCGTCTGGGTCTGAATCCCTCCAGAGGTCCTTGTACTCTTTTCCCCCTTTGTCCATCGGATTTACGGTGCTCCCCACCATTGCCTTTCCGACGATTTTTCGCCCGACGATCAAACACGTCCGTTGAATCCTCCAGGCGTCCCTTATGTCTGTAGGTCTTTCCCATTTACCAGCTTCATCTAGATAGAGCAAATGTAGCTTTTCTCCGTCATAGGCGTTGTTGGTGGTGTTCTTCCAGTTTATGACTGTATTAAGAGCCTCGCCCGTCTGCGTAGTCTTATTGTTCTTCGTGATTCTCTTAGACGGCTCGCGAAAAGCCAGCTCCATGCGCGGATTGGTCGTTCCATCCTGAATTGGTTTAAAGAAGAAGGGGTAGTGCCTGAACATCTGCACGACCTTCTTCATGAATATATTCTCTTGGGCGTCCTTACCAGTCTTTGACTGTATCCCCAAGAGCTTGTCTTTGACTTGTGTGGCTTCGTCTAGAAGCACGGCAGAGCAGATGTTGGTATATCCGCTCCGCCTACATTTAGTATACAGCTGCCCGATACATCGGGGGTCCGCCTCACACGCAGACAAATGTAAGAAAATTTCTCTTTGGAACTCTAAGTAGTCTGGATACCCGATGTCCATTCGGGTCCACTGAAGCATCATGTAATGCCTGCCCGTAATATATGTAGGGACACCGTCGTTATAGAACCAAAAGCCTTCACGCCTACGGCGAAACTCCTCCTCGATATACGGAGAAAACTTCTCTCTGAAGGGCCTGGGCGTCTCGGACCACTCATCCATACTCTTAATCCGAAGCAACTCCTGAGGCATAGGAATCCTCTCCCACAACTGCATGTGGTTTGGCTTTCCATATCCAGCAATCTCCTTTTTGGGAGGCTGAGCGGGAAGTGCAATGTCAAGCCCACCGATTTGAACAATCTCTCCTTTCGTACCGTTGGGGCAAATTGAGATAAAGTCCGTAGCATCAGTAGACTTGGCCATACCTATTGCTTCTGAAGCTAGGGGCGCCTGACTTTGGGTTTTTCAGCTCCATGTACTTGCCGCATGGACACTTGATGTCGTGATAAGCACCATCGGAGCCAAACTTAATTGACACCCCGCTTTTGGACTCTTCGTGCTTTTTTTCGCAATCGCAAATGTAATCAGCCATGATGATAGTGAATTGTATTGTACGCCTGACAGGATTCGAACCTGTGACCGTTTGCTTAGAAGGCAAATGCTCTATCCAGCTGAGCTACAGGCGCATGCCTTAGCCCTTGCTGTTTCGTTTCTTCGGCCTGTTGTTGGCTCTGTTGATGCTAGCTTTCAAAAACCCTTTAATTTTTGACCCAGAGTGGTAGGCGTCTTTGCCGTCACCGTTCCCGTAGGTCTTTTTCTTTCTATTGTATTTATTGAGAGCGGCGCGATACTTCTTAGCCGCACGAGACTTCCCGTACTTCCTGTACTCTTTTTTGTAGTCGCGCTTTTTCACGTACCAAATATACGATTATCTGCCTTGACCTCTGTACTTCTTTGAGTAGTGCTTAGAAGACTTGTTGTTTGAGTGCTTTGTCTTGGAGTGGATGTCAGCTCTTTTGATACGCTTCTTCTGGATGTAGGTCGATGCTTGTTTCTTCATTTGATTTAATTTGTCCGCAAGGTGGGGCTTGAACCCACATGTAACCAATTACTCTTTCTACAAGGTATAAGCTTGAGGAGATACTCGCGGTTAGTCTTCAAACTCTTCGTTCCAGAAGTCGTCCCAGAACTTGAAGTCTGTTTTGTTCTTTTGGTAAACAATTTCCTTCCAATCATTTAGAGAATCTTTCAGCGAAACCTCCGCTGTAGTCTTTTGCTTCTTCGATTGATCCATTAGTGCTAATGTCTTTGATCATTTGCTCCAATCGCTGTCTTTCAACGATTAGATCTTTACAATCCGTAGCTGTTTGTTTAATTGACTGAAGCTCTGCTTTTCTAGCGGCTCCACCTGCTTCTGGGTCGACAGGCTTTTTGACCTCGTCAATCATGTTGTTGATGGCCACCTCCATAGACGCCATAAGGCGCTGAGCGGCCTCAAGCGTGGTGAACTTCTTCTTCGACATAGAAAATATCAGTGTAGTCGACGCGGTAATACTCTACATCGTCGATTTTGAATCGGTAATCCATGTTCTTCTTGAAGCCCACGACATCTCCAACTTCAAGGCCAAGCTCCTTGGTCTTCTCAGACTCAAATGATACTATCCCCTTTGTGACTGGGTCCTCCTTGAGCTTTACAACCTCGATGACATCGGATAGCTTTTCCTCCTCTTGTTCTAGAGGGGAGAGCACGACCCACCCTCCAAGCGGATGCACCTCACCAGTCTCTTTCGACTTGTAAGCGATAGCTTGGTTGTTCACCACTGAAATGCTTGGCGGACAATATCTTACGAGGTAGTTGTTGTCCTCGCCAGTAAGAACCTGACCCTCATTCAGTACTACTAGGTGATGGAAGTAGAGAGTGTCTCCTGGCTGTGCGCCAGTGTCATACTTAAAAGGCACAGCAACCAAAGGGCCAGCATTAACGCGATGCTTAAACTCGTTGAAGCGGTTGTCCACATAGAGCTCAAGGCCTGACGAAGTCTTGATAGTATCATTGATCTGCTTTTCGAGCTCAACGACAAATAGGTCGAACGTTCTCATTGAATTAGAAGTTTAGATCGAACTCAAGCAAGCACGGCATGTCGTCGACAGCCTTCCACAAAACCTGAGAACCATCTTCTTCCTGCAAATATACGAGGTATCTCTTCTTGTTGTACCTATGCAGGTGTTCTTCGTCCATCAATATGGCACTAACATTGCCCCTTCCTGCTTTCATGCCTACGTAATAGGCCATGGCATCCTTCGGGTCTCGCCCGATGATGATCTTTCTAATAAGTCCTTCCATTTTAATTTAATGATATCCCCAATCCGCTGAGGAGATCATCAAGATCTGTGTCGTCATCGGGAGGGGTGTAAGATTCTTTCATGAAGTCGGTGATGATGTCAAGCTCATCTTTTGACTGCATGTTGTAGTTGAAAAAAGCCTTCATGTTGCTTTGATCTTCCGATAGTGGCTCAAGAAGACCCACCACAACAGCAGATATAACACGATCTTCCATGCCATACTTGTGTACAAGCTCCTGAATTGCTCCAGAAATTTCCTGGATTTCAAACCAGAAACCCTCTTCCTCCATATCTTCATAGTTGCCCATACCTCAATTATGCCTAAAAGTTCCGTATCCAAAAAGAAGCTCTTTCGAGACTTCTCCCGACTCCATCAAAGGTACGTAAAAAAGAACTACCTAAAGCACCTTCGATCCGTCACCAATGACTTCTGCAGAAGGTACGACATCTTTGAAAAAGAGCTTCAGTTCATGTTGTGGGCCTACGACCTAGAGTTTTGGACTTTGGCTTACGCGGCCAAGGATTACAACTACAACAAAAAGAAGCTTGGCGAACGCATTGTATATGAGTTAGTTAACAATGGTTACGTGTACAAACACTTTGATAGACTAACCCCGTCAGACACGCTAGAGGATCATTTATTCAGGGACGAAACGAAGTACAACTACAGGGTTAGGTATGCCCTTACCCAAAAAGCAAGGCTTCTCGTCCAGACATATTACCGCTGTCTAGAAGACGCTGGTACTTCCTCGGATGCACCGCAATCTTGAATCGATCCATGTATTCGAACTTTTGGCGGCTGAACCTGTAGCCAAGGCCTATGTGCTTGACTATATCCTCAATCCTTAGATCGATGTCATCATAGTCAACTTCTAGCACGTTTGTAAAAAGAGACCGAACGCCTTCAAGCTCTATGAGGGCCTGAGAAATTATCTCCCCGTACTGGAACGGGAAAGCCTCGCCTACTCCGCTCGGGAATTCTTTTTTAAGAGACTCGATAACTTCTAGGGGGTCCCTATTTATGATCACTATCGGTGAGTCTCCGTAAGAGTTATAAAAGTCTTTAGCCCACAGGGGGAAGCTGGAGTCAACGCCACCAATCGCCCCAAGAACACCTGGCCACAAATCACTGGGAAGGGTACCGTTCATGATTCTAATACCAGGCTCGTGCTCACAGCAAGACATGGTGTTGAGGTAGTGAGCCAGCCAAGCCCCGCGAGTGCGAGGCAAACCAGTCACGAAAAATGACTGTCGTTCAAAATTTTCCATTCAATTAGGTTGCTAATGCAGTGACGGCGATTTCCCTAGATATATTACCCGCCGACTCAACAGGGACTTTGGCGGCCAAAGAAATAATTATTGTTTCCGTGTCTGTAAGAGACTGAGGAAAAGAAACACTTTGCTCAACACCGTTACTGTCAATCCACTCGAACGTTCCCGTCAAATCCATTTGGACTCCGTTTTTATCGACCACATCGAAAGTGTCGTCTGAAACAAGCCTTACTGGGACGTCGCTTACAACTATTGCATCCTCTGCAGGAGAAATGGAATCAACGGTTACATCAACGTAGGATTCCGTAAGAATCGGATCACCCGAGTGGACCGCTCTCTCTGGAAGAGCAATGTCTTGACTAAACATCAGCGCACCCACGAGACCCTCCCCTTCCCTTCGGGTGTCACCTTTTATGGAATTGCCTGTGTGAAGACTTTTAATATACCAAGAAAACTCAAACTCTGAAGAAAAACAACCAGTAAATGAAAGATCTAGAGCAGTTTTGGACTGCAGCGATGACGAAGGTGGAAATCCCGATGGCTTAATAAGGGCTTTTCGGCCCGTAGTTAGAGACCTAATATCGTCATAAAGGCTTGCATCCAGAGTGTCTGACTCTAAGTTCCAAAAAGTAAGAACGTTCAAGGATGTGTTGGTGGGGACAACGGGGTTGAACTTATCAAGAGAAAGCTGAGTGCCCCGAGTGATGTTGTAAATAGTTGTGTATACCTCAATGTTGGTAAGAACATCCTCGGCTACAAGTGGGTCAACGTTCGATTCTGACTTTGTGCTCGCCGTCGCTATCCCACTTAAAGAAACATACTTGTCAGAACCTACTTCGGTGGTCCCAACTGCCCCCGTATTCACCCCAGTCAAATTTGTTGAAAAGGATGAAAGTAACGAAGTTCCTACAACGGGCGTTGCCCAAACAATGTTAGAAATTGTTTCAACCGCAACTGAGGGCTGATCTGTGTCTGTGGTTATTCCTAATCCAGGCATATCAAAGTGATTTTCCAAACATTACTTCGTAGTAAACCTTTCCTTCATCATCCCGAAGAGCTTTGAGGCAGCGACCACGATTAACGCCATCATGCACATAACTGACGTGAACCCAATCAGGATTATCTGAATCGCCAAATTCCCACACCATTTGATCAAACGTAACGTTTTCTTGTATCCAGTCGAAGATCTGACTGTTTGTACAGCGTCCAAAAACGTCTGCGTCAAGGTCGAGTGCTCTTCCTTCCATGTGTTGACTACGAAGCGCACCACCGATAGCACGGTTGAGCTCAGGGCCACGATAGCCTGACGACACGTATATAGGGCACCCGAAAGCGTCCCTAAGAGGTTGAAATACGTTTTCTGCAAGAGCCTTGAGATTTTGGATAACCCATTCATCATCTGGAGTGTTGTTGATTCCCAACCTTGAAGCGGTAGTGCTTTTTGTACACTCCTTAAGTGTCAGGTTTTTAGATAGTTGCATGTCTGTTAACGAATTTTTACGATCTAAAACTTGCACGGAATTGATTTTTCTCCGTACAATGAGATCAGCAAACAGCTCAAATTTACGAAATTCAGTTTAATCCTTTAATACTTACACAATGAAATTTACCATTGCATCAGCCGCACTCGCAGTAGTAGGCCTCCTCTTTATGGATGACGCAGCTTCAAAGCAAAACCGCTTGGAGCCACGTTACAATGCGACACAGATCCAAGACATGATCATCGCAATCAACCACTTGAATTCTCCAATGCCGTGGGAACGGGATTGATAGGATGTATATAGAATGAAAAAGGGGCGCAAGCCCCTTTTTTTTTAGTCGTCATCGATGCCCTTGACTTTGACGTCAATGCTGTGGAACTTTTTGGGTCCTCTTCCTTTGTTTCTACCTCCGAACAGGTACATACGGCCACCCATTTTTCTCTGGGCCCTTAGCTGTTGAATCGCGGCGGCAAGCTCCAAGGCACTGATCTGATCTCCTGAGTCCTCTTGGATTGTTCCGTATGGGCCTGTGGCTCTATTTAGCTCGGTGCTGCCAAGGCGATCAGACAACATTGGCTCAAGGGCTCCGACGTCAAATCTTCCAAGCCCTGGGTCAGAGGTGGGTACGCGCTCCTTAATCGGTCTTATTCCTCCTTGGAGTTCAGGTTCTGGTCGATTCACTGGAAGTGGCCCTGGGTCTCTTCTTCGCAGGGCAGCTACTGGATCGCCTGGGGCGGTCTGCATGGGTGGGTCTGGAATAATTGTCTCTGGAGTATCGACCTCTGGGGATACATCTCTTCTGTCCCCTCTTCCGAGCTTGGCATACCAAGTAAGATCGTCAGAATAGTCGCCCTTAATGCTTCCGTCACCCTTGATTCTTCTTCTGTTTGTCTGAAGAAACTCTGCGCCAGTGGGTACATCAAATACCTTGAAGTTGAATCTACCAGCGTCGTCCATTGTTCCGAGGTCTTTCGTCTCTGCAGAGAGCATAGCGCCAAGAGGAATCTTCCCCTCAACAACGCCTGTAGCAAAAATATCGCCAGCCTCACCGTCGTAACCTCTCTCAAGCATCGCTTGATCCATGACGTCAACGTTAAACTTGCCGCTGCTCATCCTAGAGTAGAGATTGGCAGTCTCTGTTGCCACGGGCAGATTAGCTTGTCTCGCCAGTCTAGTCAGCCTGTTGGTCTGTGTGTCGTTGTGATTGGGGTCAGCGGCCTGAGACAGCTGGTATACCGTTGCGCTTTCAATACCTCCAGGAACATTGTCCTTAAGCCATTGCGCCTTCTTGGGGTCGCTTTCAATTTGAGAGATAAGGCCCCCCCTCAGTGGAGAGAGGTTTTCTTCGATCTGAGACTTAGCAGAAGAGAAAGGACCTCCGTCTCCATTTTTTCCACCGTCCTCATAATAGGTGATCTTTGTTTTGTTGCGCTTTTCGTTAATCTTGGCGGCCTTGTTTCCTTCGTTGTCGTACAAAACCTCGTCGGCACCAAGGAGGGATCTGAGCTTACTGGTTTCTTTTCTAGTTCCAATAATGTTCCCTAAATCGTCATACACATTTTGCTCGTCTGAGCCCCTAAAGACGCCTGCGTTTCTTTCGGTTATACCTCCTTCAGCGTACATCTTACCTCCGCCACCGTATTGCTTGATGACCTTCATCCCCATCTCTGCGGCCTTAACCATCTCTTCCTTGGACATTCCGCCCATGATTTTGTCAAATGCAGCCTTCCCAGCGGGTCCTGAGTTTTTAAGTGCCTGTAGTCCTTTGTTCATGTTAGCTTGCTATAAAAATTTCGACCTGGCAAGTAGCTGTATTTGCTAGGGCTTCTATTTCGTCTACGTTTGTGAATGAAACAGCTGCGCCTGTTCCTGCGTCGTTAGCATCGGCAACCGAGTTGCCCATGATAAATGAGTCCCCAGCTTCAATCTTAACGAAGTATTCCTGAACACTTGTTTCTCTCACGCGAAGCGTGACAAAATTTGTCGAATCAAGATTCGTAATTCGAAGATGCTTCACAGACCCGTCTGCGATTGCCACCCCAGAAGCGGCTGGATCGAAGTTCACTAGGTCGATATACCCTGAAGTCGGTACAGTTACAAGCCTGTGCAGCACATCGCTCACGCCTGTAATCGTTTGCGTGTTTGTGGCCCCGTGAGCGGTACCATTCAGGGTGACCGCTTCTGTGATGGTTAGTGTCAGATCTGCCATGGATGCAAATATAGTCTATTCTAGTTACTCGGGTGAGAACATTCTCGCCGCTGCCCCGTACTTCATCTTGGCTCCAAAGCCACCACCTTCGGCCTCAGTGAGGTTTTCGAAAAGAAGGTCGGTGTCCAGCCCCATCTTCCTAAGCGCCACGAGGTTGGCGTTGATCTCATCGGTCTTGGACAAAAGGTCGCCACCTGCTACGAGGTTGGTGATCTTGGCGATAAGCTCTGGTGGCACGTTCTCGTAATCGTCCCCCATCGTCCTTTTAAACGCCTGGTTGTACATAGCCATCTTCTTAGGGTCAATGGGTTCCCCGTCATCAAGCATACCCCCTTCATCCATCTGTTGGCCGAGCTGAAAACCCTCAGGCAGTCTCTTTGGGTCAAACTGGCCAGCAACGATACCCTTTACGTAGTCTCTTGTTTCTTGTGGCCAGAAGTACCCATCGTATTCTCCACCTCCTTTAGCATCCATCAAGGACACAAGTTCCTCTGGGGTGTTTGGGTTGATGTTATACCCAGCTGCCTTAGCCGCGTTCCACCCCTCAACAGCTCTACCGCCTCCTTGGTTGTACGCGCTGTACGCCCTAGCGAGCCTAGAGATGTTGGTTTCGGCATTCTTAACCCACCCAGAGTTGTACATCTTGTCAATGTAGTAGTCCCTGACCTTCTCGTTAACCGCTGGGTCGTACACATCAGACCCCGCTGGCACAATACCATCATTGATTGCGTCCGTCAGAGCCCCTTCTGCAATCCCATAAAGACCGCCTGCATATCCAGAGTCGGCACTGGGGTTGTTTGAGCTCTCATACCAGCGCTGAATAACCTTCCTTTCCGCACTCGTAGGCATAGCGCTGCCACCCTGAGGCTGCTGTACCTGCGGCTGTGTAATCGGTTCTTTTATAGGGAGGGGGCCAGAAGATCCTTCGGCACGCCGCAACATCTCCTCGGTGACCACCGCATCATCATCGTAAGCAAACTCACCTTTAATAGGAGTGAATGCGGGGCCCTTTGACTCTGGCCTCTTGGGGTGGGACAACCCCTGGTACCCCTGAGGCTCCTCTTCAAAGAAATAGTCGTAAAGGCGTTCCAAATACCCCTTCTCTCTTTCGGGTGGATCGTCCTGCGTTACAGGAACCTGAATTCCGTTCTGAGCGAAATAGTCTAACGGGAGTTGAACCCTGCTTTTTCTTACCTGATAACCCTGTGGGCGTCTTGATCGTGTGAACATACAGCTAGTCTTGCGTTTAAAACAAAGATACCGATTCTTTCCTTTACATCCTCCAACAGTAATGAGGCCATTTTTGTCTTAATCACAATGACTTCGCGAAGTTATAAAACATTTTTTTAAAAGTCAACCGTCAAGTAAATGTTCATGTAACGTCGCTTACGGTTTTGATAATGAGTAAGTTAGAGTATTTTACCTGTCTAATGGCAAATGAGAGACCGAATCGAGATCAGTCGTAAAAAGGGGTGAGATATGTACACCGTGGGGATTATATACATACACACGCGCCCGCAAACGCAATCCGAAACGGATTGCCAGCACCTCCCCCCTGCACTTTAGTGCAGTTTTTGCTACAACTTTCAGCTTTTTGCCTGACTTTCAGTCAGTTAGCCTTGGTTAGTTCAAGCACAGCTTGAGACTAACTTCGCAGGCGTGTTGCCCTGAAAGGGAGGACAATCCCCCTTGTAACTCACTGAGTTACAAACATTCCCCTTCAATGGGGTTTTGCTGTTGACATTCCAACACTCTGTGTTGCAGTTGTTTCGGTTTGTTATTGCAATTTCAAACGGCAGAATACTTGTATTCTGAAATCTTGCTAATGCACAGAGGCAGTACCCTAGGAGTCAACTAGTTGACCGTTGGTACCACGACCTTTACTCTAACTAGTTAGAGTACTTCTGGCCAAGGTAGAGATATGTATTAGAAAGAATGAATTCTATGAATTCTTTCTAATACATTATCTCATAAACCATTTTGTGATGTCAAACTTCCAATTTTCCGACTGCAAGAAAGCGGTCAACCAAGCCCTCTTCCGTCCAACCGCTGAGCGTAAGGCCGCCGCAATCAAAGCTTTGCAAGAAGCTTTGGACATGGTCACTTCCTTAGAGGAAGTGAAAGACAAGCCGAAGGCTTCCAAGACGAAGAAGCGTCGTCGTAAGACGACGAAGCGGACACCTTCACAGAAGGTGGCAGATGCTCAAGACCGAGCCGCTCTCAAGACCAACGAAGTTGGTCCAATCAAGCCTTCTTCGAAGGCTCGGAAGGCCGACGTAGCCAAAGCCGCTGCTTCCGCTAAAGCGGTCAGCGTGGCCACTGGCGCAGCAGCTAAAGCTGCCAAGAAAGCTCAGCTGAAAGCTGAAGCTGAGACGGCTGACAAAGTAGCTTCCTTGGAAGCTAAGATTGAGGCCTTGACGCAGTGCCTGGCTCTGCACATGGAGACTACGTCTCTGCCTCCTGCTAACGAAGTTAGCACTGACGTTCCATTCTAATCTTCATCTACGATGAACTTCTACGACTACTTCGAATCAGTCCCCGTGTTCCTCTGCGCCCTTGTGCTCCTGCCTTGTGCGGCCTACGTGGTGTACGACGCGGTGGACTTCTTCCTCAACGACTGAACCCCTTAGAGGTCTTTGTATATACACTCTCTCTGAACGTAGTGAAGAGAGTGTATATACTAAGACACTCTTGGAAACGTTAAACCTTCAAACTTCAATCTCATGGATAAGCACATCCGCCGTCAGCTCATCGCTGACCTCCTCGACAGCCATCTCCCTATGGACATCCTCGCCAACACAGCGGCGTGGGACGAACTCACCTGCGACGAGCAGATGACGTTGGCTGACCTCATCGACAGCTAAGGCATACTGATGAGCGCTGAATGCGCGAAACACCACGAAAGTGGTGTCTAT
>Ga0070745_1000127_pt1 | contig 49527 bp, 73 predicted proteins | sample VirMetDEL_Mar_4_FD_77438 | JGI IMG/M metagenome (GOLD analysis project Ga0070745, IMG submission 77438) | Aqueous microbial communities from the Delaware River and Bay under freshwater to marine salinity gradient to study organic matter... | ecosystem: Environmental > Aquatic > Marine > Coastal ...
AGATGTGCTGAAGGAAGTCCAAAAGTATTCAATAAAGAAGTAATTATGCTTCACAAAATCAAAGCTATGATGCGTACTGATATGCTTAAAAGATATGATGGTACAAATATGGAAGTGAGGATTGCATGACAGATGTAGAGATTTTAAAAGAATTTAGAAAAAGATTTGAAAATTCAGTTTTATATGATATGAATGTTGGTAATTTATTAGAAATTATTGGTTTAGAAAAAATTAAAGAACATTTAAAAGAACAAAGAGGATATAGATTGGTAAAAATTAAAGATCATTGGAGGCATAATGATTAAATATCTATTTCTATTTTTAATGAGTTTTTCATTAGCAGCAAATGCTAATTCACTTTATAAAAGAAAATGTATGTCGTGTCACGGAAAAAAAGCCGAAGGGAAAAAATCACAAAAAGCCCCCAGACTTGCCGGGCAACACGCATGGTACATTGAAGATCAGGTTAAATTGATTCGAGATAAAAAACGCACAAGCGGTTACTCAAAAAGAATGTATCCATTTGTAAAAAAACTAACCGACAAAGAAATTAAAGAACTAGCTAAATATCTTGAGGAATTAAAATGAGTTATGATGTGCAAATTACTGTAAATACTGGTTTTGAAGATGTTTGCGTTGAAGAATGTGGTAATTACACTTATAATGTATCAGAAATGTATTATGATGCCTTTGATTTAAAGGAAGGCCTAAGAGGTCTCCATGATATGGGTTGTGAAAGTGCTAGAAAACACTTGGCTGATGCAATTGAAAAAATAGAATCAGACCCATCTAAATATAGAAAAATGAATCCTAAAAATGGGTGGGGTGATTATGAAGGTGCCTTAAACTTTCTAAGAAGAATTAGAAAAGATTGTGCAAAACACCCCAAAGCTAAAGTGGGGATATATTAATGAAAAAAAAACATATTGTTAAAGCAGTTCTAATAATTGGATTTTTACTTTTTTTAAATTATTTAGAGTCAACGGCTTGTAACAAAAAAGGCTCAATTGCTGATAAAATTAATTGGGCAGGCCATAACTGCCCCAAAAGTAAATAGCATATTTGATTTTAATAAATTTTATGAAATATATATTATTATTTTTTGCCCTTTAATTCAAAATGGGGAGCATCAAAAAAAGAATGGTCCTTGATGTTTCCATCGTCATTCCAATCAACCCCACTAACCAAGTCTACGCTCATAGCTTTGGCAATACCAAGAACTTTTCCAGCAAACAAAATAAATCTTTCACGATTGGACCAATCTATGGGGTAAGGTACTACGTCAATGGCATGAGAATAGCCGTCTGCCTGTTTAAGATGCTTAGAATTCATTGTCTGTGATTTTCCAGTTCTTACCAGCTCCTCTTGCTCTTCAACTGTTCTAACTCCTTGTAATATGGAACAATCAACATGTTTTATTACTTCATTAAAGACTTTCTGAATATCAGGATGGCAAGTCTCCAGTTTGGCCTTAGATTTGGCACTATAGCTGTAACCCATTGAAATCTCCTTTTTTAAGTGTTTTTTTTGGTGTTTTTTGAATATTAAAAATTTTTTTTATGTATTTACAAATCATTTGTGATATTATATAGTTATATGATAAAGATTACAATAGAAAATCCAACCAAATGCTATCTCGAAACTTTTACCAAAGAAGTTGTTGATGATTTGAGAAAAAGCCTGACTTATAGTGATACGTCAGCTCAATTTGCTTTGCAAAAACTCAAAAAAAACAGGTGGTTACAGCAAAACAAGCCTCATACCTATGATTTGAGAAAAAAGGAACTGGAATCCAAACTAAAAACATGTATGCTTAGAATGGAATCGAACCAGAAATTATACTTTCACCCCGGCTCTTTACCATATTTGTCTGGGTATAGTTTTGATATACACAACCGTATTAGCTATCCAGAGCCACGCAAAATGCCGTGGAGAAAGGCTTTGCCATTTGAGCTATATCCATACCAGAAAAAATCTGTAGAACGTCTTATTCAGGCAAAACATGGCTGTGTAGAGCTTTGCACGGGATGTCACGTTAAGGGACAAGAAATATTAATGTATGATGGTTCTTTAAAAAAAGTGGAAGATATTGTTGTTGGTGATTTGTTAATGGGGCCAGATTCTAAACCTCGTAAAGTATTAAAACTACATAGAGGCAAAGAAAAAATGGCAAAAATTATTCCAGTTAAAGGGGAGTCTTTTATAGTTAATATGGGGCATATATTATCCTTGCAAAGAACTAATAATCAATCTCAATATCGTATAAAAAACAAAAAAAGAAGAAGTGATTTTAAAGGTACAAATCCAATTGTAAATATATCAGTAAAAGATTATTTAAAACAAACAAAATCATTTAAACATAGATATAAACTATATAGAACAGGTATTGATTTTAAAAGCAAATTAACCGCTATCGACCCCTATATATTAGGTATTTGGCTTGGCAATGGGAATTCAGATGGTCCAGCTTTAACTACAATGGATTGCGAAATTAAAGAAAAATGGATGGAATACGCAAGGCAACTTGGTTTAATGATAAGAGAAGAAGTTATATCAAAAAACAATTTGTCTAAAACTTATTACATGTATAATCCACTTAGAGGAAAAGGGTTAAATGCACTAAAAAACAATCTAAAACATTACGACTTAATAAAAAACAAACATATTCCAAAAGATTTTAAAATAAATTCAGAAGAAACAAGACTTAAATTATTGGCTGGTGTAATAGATTCCGATGGATACTTAGGAAATAATTATTATGAAATTTCTCAGAAAAACAAAGAATTATCCGATGATATACTTTTTATAGCAAGATCACTTGGTTTTGCAGCTTACCAAAAAAAAGAAAAAAAGAAAAGTCAAAATGGAATCGAAGGAACATATTATAGAATTACAATTTCTGGTAATATTAATAGAATACCAGTTATATTAGAAAGAAAAAAAGCAAAACCCAGAAAGCAAGTAAAAAATGTATTAAGAACAGGTTTTAAAGTAAAGCAATTGCCAGAAAATGAATATTTTGGCTTTGAAGTTGACAACGATAATTTATATGTTATGGATGATTTTACCGTTACCCATAACTCAGGTAAGACAGCTATTATTTTGACACTAGCCCGTGAGCTAGGTCTTAAGACCGTAATAGTTACACCTAGTAAGTCTATATTTCTAGAAATTTTGGAGAAATTTGAGCACCATTTTGGCAAATCTAATGTCGGAGCTTATGGTGGCGGTAAAAAAAGATTAGGTAAATTGTTTACAGTGTGCGTGTCAAAGTCACTAACAATGCTTAAACCGGGTACTGAAGCCTATGATTTCTTTGCTAATGCTGATGTAGTAATTGGCGATGAATCTCACACACTGGCGGCTGAAACTCTTGAAACAGTATTTCATGGTGTACTAAACAATGTTCCATACCGATTCTTTTTATCAGGTACTCAGGTTAGGGGTGACGGAAAAGACAAGTTGCTAGAATCAATTATTGGAAAAAAAGTATATGAACTACCAACAAAGGAAGCCGTAGATGGTGGGTACATTTGTCCAGTAAAATTTTTTGTTTTTGAAACTACAAGCAGAGACAGTAAAAACTATACAGACCCACTAAAAGCCAAAAGAAAACAATTTTTGTACAACCCAAACATTGCCGATATTGCGGCTAAAATTGCTAACTCAGCTTGGAATCAAGCTCAGGAATCAACATTAATCTTGGTGGAGGAATTGGAACAGATTAGGATGTTGGTTGACAGGTTAAATGTTCCCTTTGAATATGTACATTCTGCATCAAAAGCTGATGCTGCTAGATTTGGTCTGGAAACTCGGAAAGTCGATGAAGCAGTTGAAGCTTTTAATCTTGGACAAGTAAGAGTTCTTATTGGTACAAGCTGTATTGCAACAGGAACAAATATGTACTGCACACACAATACTATAAATTGGGTTGGCGGCGGTTCTGAAACCAGAACTAAGCAGGGGGCTGTTGGTAGAAGTGTCCGTATTCTTGAAAACAGTAAATACAAGGGCTATCACAAGCCCAAGCCTTATTCAAAAATTTATGATTTTAGAGTAAGCAACATAAGTCTTTTAGAAAATCATTTGCAAAAAAGACTTTCTATGTATAAAGAAACAACAAATGAAATAAAATTTATAAAGGTGTAACATGAACAGAAAGAAGGTCAACGACCCGGTTTTCTACAATTTAGCAAACAGTATTGCCAAAATACTAGAAAAAAATAATAAGGGCAAAAAATTAAATAAAAAAGAGTTTACTGCCCAACAAAAAGCTCAAGTTGAAAGAATAATGGAACTGGAAGAAATTTTCAAAGAAACCATTAATTTTTATAAACAAAGCGACAAAATATATCAAAAATTTTTAATATTTATTAAAATTGAAAAAGGAAATATTCTTACAGCTAGGCCATATTTTAGAGAAGATTCAAAAACATTTGGCGAATTTATTTCGCCAGCATTTAAAGAAAATGATGTTCAGGAAATTAAAAGATTTCATATTAATTATAAATTTATGATGTTTGTAATTGAAAATTGGCGAGGTAACTTGCCAAAAAAAGCCGCCAATGTTTGGAAAGAACATCAAAAAGTAAGGCAAAAAATTATTGAAAATAGTATGCCATTAGCAATCAATATGGCTATGAAATTTTTTAAAGCTACACCTAAAAATCATTTAGGTCTTATGGATATGATTTCTTCATCAGTAGCCGGGCTTTGTACAGGTGTAGATAAATGGGTAGGGCCATTTAGAACAGTTTTTAGAAGTGTATGTATTGCTAGAATGAAAAGTAATATCATGGACTTATACAATCAAACTTCTCTTCACTATTTTCCATCTGACAAGAAAATTATTTATAAAGCTAACTTATTAAAAAGTCGTGAAAAGATTGAAGACCCTGAATTACTATTAGAAGCCATTAATCATTATCTAAAAGAATCTGGTGATAAAAGAGTTCTTCAAGATTATGAACTTAACGATATACTTAATGGTTCAAATATTTGTAGTATTGAAACTGAAGTCGATAATGAAGGGTTTACGGTATATGATACTTATATAGACAAATCAAGTAATGTAGAAACAAAAGTAGCTAAAAAAGACGCATTACAAACGGTTTTATATGCTTGTCAAAAATTAAAATTAATTGAACAAAAAGTAATAAAGCTTAAAGGAGTTGACTTATGAATGAAAAATCATCTTTTAATGGTAATTTAATTTTGAAACCTCACAAAAAAATCAGGCAACTTGAAGAACATCAGGCGGTCACAGGTTTTGCCATAACAAAACAAAAAGTTGGAGTTGAAGGGCTTGAACTTTTAGTTGACGCAGCTATTGAAATAGGCAATAATATTAAGTGGATTAATAAAGGTACAAAAATTTATTTTAAAGAAGAAACTTTATACACTAAGGCTTGGGCCAAACAAATTTTAGAAAGCGAAGAATTTCCTGACGGCTTTATTGTTGGTGAAATGAAAGATGTAATTTTTATTAAGGATAAAAATGACTAAGTATAAAAAAAGGATTGAAATAAATGCCAAATAAACACACTTTAAAGTATGTCAAAAATACTATAGAAAAAGAAGGGTATAAATTACTTTCCAATGAATACGAAGGTCAACTACAAAAATTAGATATAGAATGTAATAAGGGACATGTTTTTCCGATGTCTTTTAAGGTTTTTAAAGAAGGTCACAGGTGTTCTTATTGTGCAGGAAAAAGACAATATAACATAGAAGAAGTCAGGGGTTTTTTTGAAGAAAAAGGTTACAAACTACTATCTACAAAATACAATGGCAATAAAGAAAAATTAAAAGTTTTAGGCCCAAACAACAAAGAATATGAAACTACACTGTTTTCTTTTAAAGTAAATGGGATAATACCTCATTTAAAAAATAAAATATACAAAAACGAAGAATATTGTAGAGAAATATTTGAGGATATCACTGGTAAAAAATTTCCAAAAGAAAAACCTGATTGGCTTGTAAATGATAAGACAGGAAAAAAATTAGAATTGGATGGCTATTGTAAAGAATTAAAGTTAGCTTTTGAATACGATGGAAAACAACATTTTCAAAATACTGATTTTTTTAAAGAAGATTTTTTTACAATAAACAATAGAGATGAAATAAAAAACGACATTTGTAAAAAGAATGGCATAAAATTAATTAGGATACCATTTTATATAAAAGACAAAAAAAGTTATATAGAAAACAAAATAAAATTTAATAAATATTTATATGTAGGTGATCCACATTTACAAATAAATAATTTAAAAGATTGTGAAAAATTAATAGATTTTATAGTAAAAATAGCAAAAGAAAATAACGTATCTACAATAGTTTTTTTAGGAGATTTGTTCCATACCCACGGCGTAATTAGAATAGAAGTATTTGATTTTTGGAAAAAAACTTTTAAAAGAATACAAAAACAATATGACGTAATAGCCTTAGTAGGAAATCACGACATGATTTTAGGGCAATCAAAAAATGCTGGTTTAAATTCTGTATCTCTTTTAGATGAGCAATACAAATATAACATAAACATTATTGACGTACCTACAGAAATAGATAATATAGGCTATATGCCATACTATGAAGATTACAAAAGTTTTTTAGAGGATTGTAAATATCTTTACGAACAAGGTGTTACAGGTTGCCTTATTGCTCACCAGACGTTTACTGGTGCTCAATATGAGAATGGGTTTTTTAGTGAGGAAGGAATTGACCCTGCGTTAGTTCCGCAACAAGAAATTATATCAGGTCATATTCACAAAAGCCAGCAAGTAGGAAAATGCTTTTATCCGGGTACTCCTAAATGGGATACAATGGCAGACGCTAATCAACCCAAAGGAATTTGGGTATTTGAACATGAAGACACTGGTGCTGTTAAATCAAAAAAATTTTTTTCAACTGAAAATATAGTTACACCAATTACCTCATATGAGGTCAAAGAAGGTGAAGAATTACCAGCACTTAATCCAGATGCTAGAAACTATGTGGTGCTTGAGGGTAAAACCGCTTGGATTAATAAAGTTAAAAAAGAATTAAAAGGTAAGGCTAATGTCAAGGTAAAACCAACTGATGTTAGGGTTGCTAAAGATATTAAAGATACTTCTATAACACTTGAAAAATATCTTGAGACAGAGTTTCAGCCAATTGAGGGTGTTAAAAAAGAAAGTATAAAAGAGTTTTTGAGGGAAGTATGAAAACAGAAACCGTAAAAGCTATGCTAGAGGATATGAGAAAAATTACTATGCTAACTGGTGAAATCTCTAGTGTACATCAGGAAAGCCTGCAAAAATGGCCGTATATTGTTTTTGATGATGTTGAAGGTGTTGAGGTTAAATATGATTTAACAAAAGCCACAATGCAATCAACAAAACAAAATTTAGTTGAGTTTTTTGTTACGATGCCTAAAGGATATGAGAAAAAAGGTGTCATCGAAAATTTTGACGCTAGATGTAGAAATTTAGTTTCATGGGTGTGGCAAATGTTTTGGGTAGATATTGAAGTCAAAGTATTTGTTAATGGTGTAAGGCGTTATTCTATGTTCAAACCAAGTCAAGATAAGCTAAAAGCACAACCCCCTCAAATTGGGCCAAATGGACAGTTATCGGAGGAATAATGGATTTAAGTAAAATTGACAATGACTTTACAGATGAAGAAGTTAAAAAAATTAATACATTTGTTGACAACGGTTGTGTTGGACTTGAAAGTCTGGTTAAAGACGAGCATAAAGTAAATGGGCTATTTGGCCTTTATATGGCTGGAAAGACTTATGTAGAAATAAGTAAAATCTCCAGAGTAAAAAAAGACCTAGTTCTATATATGTCGGCCAAGCAAAAATGGTATGAGAAACGCATGGAGTATCTTAGTGATATTCAAAAAAATATGGTAAAAAAACTGACCGACACTAGAGTAGAAAGCCTCAATTTTATTGCCAATCTTATTAGTGTTCACCACAAATACTACGGCGAAGAAATGAATGAATATCTCAGAACTGGAGACAGAACGATTATTGAGAATTTAGACCTCAAACAACTTAGTCAGTATTTTAAAAGTATTGAATTATTAGAAAAAATTCTCAATCCTACTAATGTAAAAACTGGTAGTGGTTCAAATATGAATGTTAATGTAAATGCTTCAGATGGTGCTACGCTAACGCAAATAAATAAAAATACGTTAGAAATTAAACCGGGAAATACAGGAACTATTTTGGAGGCATTAGTTAAACATAAAGAAGAAAAAGAAAAAGAAAATTAACTTTTTGTTTGTAAAAAAAGTTTTTTTGTGATATTATACATTATACACGTACCTCACACAAAGGAGATTTTATGAGGCTATTTATTGCAATGCTAATGCTTGCTATTTCGTTAACAGTTAACTCAGCAGAAATTTCAAAAAAAGAAATTACCTTAACCAAAGATAACACTCTTGTATTGAACAATGCTTTTACCGGAAGTTCTGTTTCTAAACTGATTGGTCAGGCTAAAAAAATGAATGCAGACCTTAAAAGTGGATATCCTATCTATTTGTTTTTGGACACTCCGGGTGGAAGCATTCAGGCTGGGCTTGAGCTTATTGAATTTTTACAAGGCCTTAATAGACCTATTCATACTGTAACTCTTTTTTCAGCTTCTATGGGATTTCAGCTTGTACAACACCTTGGAAAAAGATATATTTTAAAATATGGCGTTCTCATGAGTCACAAAGCATCTGGTGGGTTTAGAGGGGAATTTGGTGGTGGAAACAGCCAGATTGATTCTAGATACGGTCTATGGTTAAGAAGACTTGGGATGATGGATCAACAAACAGTCGATAGAACTAACGGCAAAAAAACCCTTAAGCAATATCAGTCAGAATATGATAATGAACTATGGCTAAATGGAGATGAAGCTGTAAGAAATGGGTATGCAGACGAAGTGGTTTCTGTTAAATGCGGTCAAAGTTTGGTAGGGGTTAACAGTAAAAACATTAGATACTTTGGCTTTAATCTAAAATTAAGCTTTGACAATTGCCCAATTAGAACATACCCTGTAAGTGTCACGGCTTCTGTGAGAACTAATAAAGGATATGTATTGCTTGATGACTTTATGGCAAAAAGTGGTAAATTTGGTAAAAAATGCAGGGAAAATGATTCTGAAGCCAAAATAGGTTGGAATAACGAAATTGTTCAGGGGCCTAAAAAAGCAGAGCTTTGTTTGATGGACAAAAAGCTTACTCTTGAAAAAATTGAGCAAACAATTAAAGAGCAAAAAACCAAAATTGCAAATAGCAAAAGAAATATTGTCAAAATGAGTTTTAGCAACTTTATTTCGGAAATGTAATGCCAAGAATAGTCTATGCTTGTGGACATTGTGCTGCAATAACAAAAAAGTTTTATAAATCTTCTAGTAATATAAAAGATAACATAGAATGTGTATGTGGAGAGAGGATGGTTCGCCATCTCTCTTCCCCATCTCAAAAAAGCAAAATAGTTGTTGACAATGGAGTGCAAGCAAAAGCAACAGAGTTAGACAGAAACATTGTAGAAATTATTAAAGATAGAGAAGAATCTCAATTAAAAAGAAGAGGTGATTCTGTACTGGAAAATTTAAAGTGAGTGAAAAAACATATAAAATAAAATTTAAACATAATAATGAAACAGTATTTGTTGGCGAAAGTGTTGGAAAAAAAATACTTAAAAATAAAGAGGTTGTTACATTTAATGGTTTATACAAATATGTAAATGAAACCGATGCTATGTATAAAAGATGTCATTACACTCCAAATTTAACAGAAATTGAAATTGAAGAAGTTTCAACAGAGGAAATGATTAAACAATGCTTAAACTAAAAAATTACTCATTTTCAGGAATTGGTAGGTTTGTTGAAAAACAAACAGTTGACCTCGAAAGTCGAAGTCACCTAATTCAAATTGACGGTGAGAATACAAACACAGGAGGCTCTAGTGGAGCAGGGAAATCAACAACAGTGGAAGCACTCGCTTTCCTTCTTGGAATATCGGATATCCCTTCGACACAATTGCAGAGTAGGATTACTAAATCGCCTATCTGGGTTCAAGGTGAATTTGAGGGAGGGATTACAATTACCCGTTCCAAAAAAGATGGACTTACCATTGAAACACCAGAAGGAACCGTATCTGGAAACAGCAAGCTTGCTGAAGAAAAATTAGATGAAATTATCGGTGTAGACCGAAATCTATTAAAAACAATGTGTTATAAACGCCAAAAACAAGGTGGCTTTTTTCTCAATTTAACACCAAAACAATCCCATGAATTTCTTGTTCAGTGTTTGGACTTAGGTAAATATCAAGAAAAAATTGAGAAAATGAATGAGCTACTTAAAGAACAATATAAACCAAGAAAGATTAAGCTTGAAAGCAGTATTACTGAAATTAAACATACAATTAATCAACTTAATGATTACTTAGCACAAAAAGAAAAACCTCAAGAGCCTACATTTTTTACAACTGAAGATGAGATTAACCTAAGTATTGATGTACTAGAGCAGGCTATTCGCAATGAACATAGGCAATATGAAAATAATGTTGCTAGTTTAGGTAAAAAACCAGAGCCAGTAGAATCTGAAGGTAAAGCTCTGTTACTTGGTCAGGCTCAAAATATTGAAACAGAAATTTCACAATTAAAACAAAAAATGCACAATAATCTTGCTCAAAAAGAGCAAGACATTCAACAAATGACATCGGCCCTTTATAAAATTCAAAAAAAAATTGACGATGCTCAAAATGCAAAGTGTAAAGCAATTGAAAAAGAAAATGAAATGAAAAAACTTCAAGAACAATACCAACATATTGAAGCTGGCACTTGCCCTACTTGTATGCAAAATTGGACTTCGGAAAAAAAGCTTGTGGAAATTAGATATGCTATTGCCGAAATTGGTATGAAAGTAAATAAACACAAAGAAGAAATAGTTCAAATTCCGCATTATATAGAAATGAAGACAAAAGCTGAACAACTTTTGGAAGCTAAAAGAAACATTAAAGTAAATCAAGAAGAAACTAAACAACTAGAAACTCTTGAAAATAAAAAATCTGAACTTATTCAGCAAACTAATGACCTTGATAAAGAATATTTAAAAGCTATAAACGATTACAACCAGAGATATGCTACAACAACATCTCTATATAAAGAGAAAGAATCTGATATGATGGCTGAAATTGTTAAGCGTAAAAATGATATTCAACAAATGAAGACTATCAAAGACGCTTACCAAGATGCTCTTAAAAACTACGAAAGAGACCTTGAAAATATCAATATTAAGATTCAAAATTTTAAAACTGATCTAGAATCTAGGCAAAATGAGCTTAATGATATTGATCAAAAAGTAATTTTATCAGAAGAATCAATTCGACTAATTAAAAATTATACTTTACAAAAATTTCAAGATACGCTTGGTTATATTGGCAACAGAGCTACTGAAATCATCAACATGATTCCTAATATGGTCAATGCTGTAATTTCTTTTGAAAACGCTAAACAAACCAAAACGGGGTCTATTAAGAACGAAGTAAATGCTGTTATTAATCTTGAGGGCGATTCTAAAGTGCCTATAAAAACTTTGTCTGGTGGAGAGCGTACATCGGCTGATTTTGCTGTGGACTTAGCTATAGGTGAAATGATTGAAAGCATGACTCAAAAAGGTGTTAATTTATTAATTATTGACGAAGGTTTTGACGGCCTTGATTCTATATCTAAAATTGAATGCTTAGAGATTTTAAAAAATTTAAATACTGATAAAAAAATATTAATGGTTGATCATTCTTCAGAAGTTAAAGAAATGGTTTGTGATATTATAAAAGTAAAAAGAATTAACGAAGAGAGTTGTGTGGCATGAGTAAGGACGAATTAAAATATAGAATGGAAAAAGATATGAGGCAATTTCTTGAAGATATTGACAGCCAATGTTTTAAAGACCAGCTTGAAAGCCTTAGTAACCTTATGAATAAATATGTACATTTAAATACTTGCGATTACATAATGGATCATTTTGATTTACGATCTATCATTGGTTCTGCCAAAACAAAATTTTCAATTGATTCAATGCCAATTTTTCTTGGGCAAAAAAGAAAAAAGGTAACTCAAGAAGAGTTGCCGCATATGATGATGGTAGAGGCTACTATTAGATGGTTAAATAAAAATAATTGTTTAAAAAAAATACCTAAATTTGATAAACGTGAGGATAAATTGTAATGGCTAAAAAAACTATTGACGAAATTGTAGAAGAAAAACACCCTACTTTTGCAAATGCAATAAAAGAAATTAAAAACAAAGAAGAGCTTGATAAGGCTCTTGTTATTTATCTTAGGCAAAAACAAGATTTAATTGTTCAAAAAGCTAGGGATAAAGAGCTTATTGCACTGATGGCTAAAAAAGCTGAGTTAGCAAAGCCTTATAATCAGACAATTAATGCTTTAAAAAAGATGATGGATTGCATATATAAGTTTGGTCATAAATTTGAGGCTGAATTAAAATCTGAATTTGAAAAAAATCTTGTAGCTTATGCCAAACAGCTTGCCCAAATCAAAGCTGAAAAAGAGACCGATAAATCACTTAAAGCTGTTTCAGAAGCTATTGCAGACATTAATGAAGATTACAATCCAACAATTAAAACATTAGAACAAAAATGTGAGTATGTATCTTGGTATCTAAAAGAAAGGTTTGACGATAATGCCCCGAAAGTAGAAATATGATATGCCAAAAAGAAAAAATAAACCCAAAAGGTCATTGGATAATGTCCATGAAGAGTACGATGAAAATGGTCGCTGGAAACAAGAGCGTAATCGTGTAAAAGGTGCTCTTAGGCAATCGTTTAGAATGTCTCCGCAAATGTGGGAGACATTACAACGTGCTAAACATGAGCTGCCGCCTGCATTAAAGAAAGATGGGACACCCGGCAAAAGACCTCAAGTAAGATATAAATGTGCCATCTGCGGTAATATGTTTATGCAAAAGTATATTCAAGTAGATCATTTAATTCCGGTAGTACCTTTGCATAAAGTTGAAGCCGATATGACATATGATGAGATGGCAGATCGTATTTTTTGTGATAAAGATAACTTACAAGTTGTGTGTAGTACGCCTTTAAAAAAAAATAATGGTAAACCCAGTTGTCATAAGATAAAATCTGATGAAGAGAATTTTATCAGAAGAGAACTTGTAGAAAAATTAAAAGAAAAAGAAGAAAATGTCGATATTAAAGATGAAATTGAGTTACTAAAAGTAGAGTACCAAGTTTATGTAACTGAAAAAGAAAAAAAGCGATTAGCTAAAGAAAAAAGAAAAGCTGAACGAGAAGCTAAAAGAAAAAAGAAATAATATGCAACAAGACAACGAAATCGTAAAAAAAGTTAAGAAACTTAGGGACAGATATCAAGTTGAATTAGCCGACACTGAAGAAGAAACCATGTCTTTTCTTGATGAAATCAATGATTTAATACGGTCAATCTTTAATGATTCGTCCATGTCGGTCTATGATGTCTTCAGTCAAGATAATCTTAATAAGTGGAAGGAAAAAAAATTTGTTCGATGGTTTAAGAAAGTTGTATTGAACAACTATATGAATGTCTTTTATTTCGCACTGTTAGCTACCATAACCGGATTTCTTGTAAGTGAAGCCCTTGAATTTTATGCAATTGATGGGGCAATTGATACCAAAACATATGTAAAAGCAATACTCACAGAAGTTTGTTTTGTATTTCTATCTGGTTATCGTTCTGATAACAAATGGCAAGCAGCAGCAGTTGGTGTACTTAGAACATCCATATTCTGCCTGATGCTTTTTGTAATTACTTCAAAAACATTTATAGACAGTTCTAAAAATGTTGGGAATACAAATGCTATTACTCAACAAATTGTTATAGTAGAAAAACAAATTGCTCAAAAAGAAAAAGATATGGAATATTATCTTAAAAAAGATTGGCCAAAAAATTATTCTGCTACTCGATTAGAAAAAGAAAAACTTGTAAGCAAACTGATAAATCTTAAAGAACAACAAGCCAAAGGTGCCAATGAAAAAGTTTCTGAGTTAATCCGTTATAAAGCTTATGGAAAAGCCGCATTCCGTGTTTTGCTTTTGTTTATCTCAGTATTAATTACTCGTAGAATTTTTCACTTTTAATTTTATCTAAATTATGATATTATAGATAAAGAAAAGGAGAAACTCATGTCAATAACAACCTTGCGTGAAATTTATAAACCCTTTGAATATCCCAAGGCATTTGAATATTTTGAAAAACAACAAAACGCACATTGGCTACCATCAGAAGTTGCAATGTCAAAAGACATTAACGATTGGACACACAAGTTAACAGAATCAGAAAGACTTGTTGTTGGTCAAATTCTTAAATCATTTACACAAACAGAAATTAGTGTTAACGACTATTGGAGTACAAAAGTTAGTCGTTGGTTTCCAAAACCTGAGATTTGCATGATGGCATCGGCTTTTGCAGCAATGGAAAGTGTTCATACAGTTGGTTACTCATACCTTAACGACAGTCTCGGATTAGACGATTATTCAGCTTTTTTACAAGACCCTACGGCCTTAGCCAAGCTAGAGAATTTAAAGTCTGTAAAAGGCAAGAGCAAGCGTAACATTGCACGTTCTTTGGCTATTTTTAGTGGTTTTACAGAAGGTGTAAACTTATTTAGCTCATTTGCTATTCTTATGAACTTTTCTCGCTTTAACCTACTGGAAGGTGTTGAGACTATTGTAAGCTGGTCTGTACGTGACGAGTCATTACACTCTGAAGCTGGATGCTGGTTGTTTAAAACTTTTATTGAAGAAAACCCGGATATCTGGGATGATGAACTTAAAAAAGATATTTATGAAGCTGCAAGGGTTTCTGTTAAACTTGAAGATGAATTTATTGACCATGCTTTTAGTTTAGGTAAAATTAGAGGTTTAGACCCTGTTGACCTTAAAAACTTTATTAGAATGAGAGCTAATGCCAAGCTTTATGATTTGGGTTTAAAAAGTAATTGGAAAAACATTGATCAAAAAAGTTTAGATAAAATGGCGTGGTTTGACGAGTTAAGTGGTGGGCAAAAGTTTACGGACTTTTTTAGTAGTCGTGTGACCGATTATGCTAAGTGTGGTTTTACAGTAGATAATTTATTTGAGGAAATGTAAATGAGTTTAGAAAAGGAATTAAAAGAACTAAAAGAAAACAGGTTTGCTCCAGAGTGGATGACTATTGCCGGTTACACAACAATTTCAAAGGGTTACAGGCTTAAAGGAGAAACTCCTAAAGATATGTATTGGCGTGTAGCTAATAGTGCGGCTAATTATTTGTTTAGAAATATAAAAAAAATTTTTAATTTAAATAAAGAAGAAATGGCTAAAGTATTTTTTAAAGCCATGTGGCTTAACTGGATGTGCCCTGCAAGCCCTGTATTGGCCAATCTAGGCTTGGACAGAGGGCTTCCTATCTCATGCTATGGAAATGACACTGGAGATTCTATACAAAGAATTATGGAATGCGCTAGTGAACTTGCATTGCTTACTAAAGGCGGTGGCGGTGTTGGTATGAATCTTCAAAGGGTTCGACCTAGAGGCTCGTTAATTAAAAACGGAGAAAATGGTACTTCAGAAGGTATTGTTCCTTTTATGAAAATTTATGATTCTACTGTCATAGGTATTTCACAGGGGTCCACTAGGCGTGGGGCAGCTTCTATAAATTTAAATATTGACCATGGAGATTGGCATGAATTTGCTAGAATGAGGAGGCCAGAAGGTGATATTAATCGCCAGTGTGGAAATTTACATCACTGCACAGTAATTAACGACATTTTTATGGAAAAAGTGTTGGATGGTGATTATGACGCTAGGGCAAAATGGGCAGAGCTTATGAAAGCTCGTATGGAAACTGGCGAACCTTATATTATGTACAAAGACAATGTAAACAAAACAAACCCAGAAGCTTATAAAAAACGTGGGCTTGAAGTTGACATGACAAATATATGCTCAGAAATTACGTTGTTTACTGATGATGACCATAGTTTTATTTGCTGTCTAGCATCAGCTAATTTAGCCAGATATGATGAGTGGAAAAATAATTCTATTAAAGGACTAACGCTTCCACAAATTATGACTGTATTTTTGAATGGTGTTCTTGATGAGTTTATTGATAAAGGGTCGAAAATTCAAGGGCTTGAAAAAGTTGTAAAACATGCCAGAAGAGGTCGTGCTATTGGTATTGGTGTACTTGGGTGGCACACCCTTCTTCAGTCAAAAAATATGGCGTTTGAAGGGTTTCAAACAATGATGTTAAATAGTGAAATATTTAAATTTATACATGAACAAGCTGTAGGTGCTTCAAGATATTTGTCAAAAATATTTGGTGAGCCATTGTGGTGTTTTAATACCGGAATGTACAATAGCCATTTGATTGCTGTTGCGCCAACACGATCTAACTCAATTATATCAGGTGACGTATCACCGGGTATTGAGCCAATAATTGCAAATGCTTACGTTGATAAAACGGCAAAAGGAACTTTTACTAGAAAAAACCCATTTTTTATGGTAATATTAGAAAAGTATGGCAGAAATACCGACAAGGTATGGAAAGATATTGCTAGGCAACACGGCTCTGTTCAACATTTAGATTTTCTAACAGACGAGGAAAAAAAAGTATTTTTAACAGCTTATGAAATTAATCAAATGGCAATAATTCAGCAGGCAGCTCAACGACAAAAATTTATATGCCAATCTCAAAGTCTTAACTTGTTTTTTCCAGTTGATGTAAAACCTAGCTACTTTAATAAAGTACACATAGAAGCTTGGAAACTTGGTGTTAAAACACTTTATTACTGTCGCTCTAAAGCCGGTATTCAGGCAGATGTAGCTAGTAGAAATGACGAATGTTTGTCTTGCGAGGGATAACTTGTGATATTATATTTGTAAGACGAGGTATATTATGAACAATGACAAATTATGGGATAGAGAATATCCAACAGAACAAGAAATTTTAGAGCAAGAGAAATCTTTGTATGAAGAAGACGACGATTATGTTGAAATGGAATATGAAGAAATAGATGAAGATAGTTTTTCTCTGGATGCTTTTGATGATTTTGAGGAAGAAAAAAATATAATAGATAACGCTCGTATTCGACTTGAACAAGGTCGTCTGTATGAAATGCTTATTAAACATGATTTGTTTGATGGTGTTGACGCAGACCCTAAAGCTGTTTCAAATGTTCAGCAAGAAATTAAAAGTTTTATTATGGAAAGACTTGAAATTCTTCTTGGTATGAGAGCAGAAAAAGAAGTGGAAGTTTATAAGGTAGAATCTCAATTTAACGACATGGAAGTTCAAGCTCTTAAAATGGTAGCTTCTAAAGTTACCCAAGGTCAAAGCGCAAAAGTTCCAGAGCCTAAAAAAGAGCCTAGCCCTTTGTCTCCTGTGCAAAAACAGGAAAAAACAAAAGGGTTGAATACACTTGGTAAAAAAATAGGAAAACAACCGGTTCGCCATAGTTTAAAACCAAAAATTAATAAAAAAGTTGTTAAACAACAGCCAAAAAAAAGATTAAAAAAAGAAATTGTTGATACAAGCACTAAAGATATGAGTGTTGATGAAATTGCAATGAAAGATATTAAATATCTTGAAACACTAAAAAACATGCCTTTAGAAAAAAAAGCTGAAATTGTGGCTGAAAGACATAAAAAGCCCAAAACAAAATCAGCTATTGCCGGTGCAGGCTCAGAACAGCAGGCTCAGGATATTATCAATTCACATTATCAAACAAAAACATCTGTAAATCAAGAGGCTAGTCATTGGATGGCCTTGCTTAAAAAAGCTGGTAAAATTTAAAGGAGAATACTATGACTCAAGAAACTAAAAAACCTAAAGCAAGTGAAAAACTAAAAGCTCTAGAAAACCAACTAATGGCCACCGCCAGAAGAACTGGAGAAATGGAGCTTATTATCTACAACCTTTCAAGAGAAAATGAAATTCTTAAAGATGCACTACAGCTATTGCACGACAAACAAGAGTCTGTAATTGCATTGCTTAGAGAAGGGCAGGGGTTAAGTGATGATAATATTAACAATAAAGTAACTGACCTTAAAGTATTGGCTCTTAAACAAAAAGTAGATGAGCTTGTAGAAAATGGACAAGCTGTTGCAGTTGAAGAAGTTGGCGATAATTCACTAGTTGTTTCCCGTGAACTTAACCAAAAAGGTGAGGTCGAAAATCCAAGGCTTCAATTTTTAACCTCTAGACTTGTTGAAGAGCTTAAATCCAAGTTTGTCGGAAAAAAAGTTGGTGATTTAATTGAAAACGATGGAGAAACTCTCAATATTGAAATTATAGAAATTTATAATTTTGCAGAGCAAAAACTTGCAGGCGACCCAACACCTGAAGAGGTTCAAGAAGCAACGTCAGCAGTGCAAGATTTGGATATGCCTGAAACTTCTAGTGAAAAAGAAGTTGCCGCAATACAAAATAAAGAAACAGAACAAGAAGTAACTGCGAGGTAATTATGACTAAAAAATCAAAAAAACCCACTACAGCCGAAAGATTAAAACTAATAGAATCACAATTTTTTATTATTAATCAAAAATTAAATGATGTTTTACAAGAAAACAAAAGCTTAAAAACAGCATTAAAAATGGTTGGTGATAAACAGGAATGTGTGGTAGAATTGTTAAAAGAAAAAAAAGCTATCAACCAAAAAAATATAGACAAAAAAAATAATGAATTAAAAGAAAAAGAGTTGGAGCAAAAAATTAAAGGATATTTAAAGGAAGGAATTTTGGCAAAAGCAGAAAAGGTTAGTGAAAATTCTTTTTTAATTTGCGATAATTTAAAAGATAAAGTAAAACAAAGATTTGTAATGCTAAATTATACCGAAGAATTTAGGAAAAAATTTGTTGGCAAAAAAGTAAATGGAACAGTCACTTTAGATTACAAAGACAAAGAAGGCTCTGTAAAATTTAAAATTTTAGAAATTTATGATTTTACCACAAAAACTGCGGAGTAATTATGGCTAAAAAAAGTTATAACGAAGAACAAATTGGCTTTATTGTACATCAAAAAGTAGTTTCAAGAAGAAGTTTTGACGAAATTGCAATGAAATACAATAAAAAATTTGATGATGATTTAAACGAAGTTGATGTCAAAACAATTTACGAAAGATATAAAAATCAAAATGTTAAAGGTGGCGAAGAGCATAGTTTAAAACAACTTAAAGATGTTGCCAGAGTAAAAAAAAGCAACTCTATTACAGCTAAAGAAAACAAAACAATTTTACAACTTTGGAATGATAGAGATGACATACTTGATGCGGTAAGGGCAGCAGCTAAAGAAGTTGGTAAATTAAAAGTTCCAACGCTAAAACGTATTAAAAGCAAAAAGAAAAAAGGAATGACTAAAGAGCTTCTTTTATCCGACATTCATTTTGGAAAACTTATTGAAGCTGGTGATGTCGATTCTTTTAAAAAACCTTTTAATCTTGAGATATGTAAGCAAAGATTGCAAGAGATTGTAGCAAAAACTATTGGTGAAATTGAGCGTGATAGCAAAGAGTACAATATAGACGAAATTGTAATAGCCCTTATGGGTGATATTATTGAAAATTATTCAATGCACGTATTGGAATCTGCAAAAGGTTGTGAGTTTGGTAATGCCAAACAAATTTATGAAGCTTTAGTTAATATTTTTAAAATTGTTATTGTACCACTTAATCAACTTGGTATTCCTATTAGAGTTGTTGCTGTAACTGGCAATCATGATAGAGATGGTGTAAATAGAACTTATCACAATCCCGGTGAAGAAAATTTTACACATATTATATATAATACAATTAAAGATTTTTGCGAGATTGGTGGTCTAAAAAATATTGAATTTGTAATTCCTAAAGAGCCTTGGGCTGTAATTAAAATATATGGAAATACTGTTTTGTATGAACATTACGACAACTGTAAAAATGCTGATAGAAAGGGTTTAGAGGCCCTTATGGTTAAAAGAAGTAATCAACTTAGTATGCCTTTAGACTATATGCGTGGAGGTCACTTTCATGAACCCACAAGTTTTAGAAATGGAAGAATACAAATTAACGGTTCTTTAACAGGAACAGATAGTTTTGCCTCAGTTTTGGGGTTTAACGCTGAGGCTTCGCAAACCTTAAATAGTTTTGTAAATTCAAATAGGCGATATAAAATGTATAAAAGCTTTAATATTTTGCTTGAATAAATAAAAGATTTTAAATACTTACACTTTTTTGCTGAAAAAGACTTAATCTTTATATTGATGCTGATAGAAGGAGTAGATGTGGGTAAAAAAAATCGAAACTATACTAGTCAAGTATATCCAGAAGAAAAACAGGGTAATATTAAAGATGCAAATAAAAAATTAAAAAGTATAATAAAACAGTTAAATAAAAAAATTAAACAGCTTGAAGAAAGTAACAAAACTTTAAGAAGATCGTTCAACGAAAGTTGCGAATATATCAGCAGAAAAACAAAAGATGAAAGTTTAGAAGATATAATTCAAGATGTGAAAAAAAATAAAGAAGAAATATGCCCTAAATGTGGTAAAAATAACAAGGAAGGATTTAGCGTTTTAATTTTTCCTAAAGTGAAAATTCTAGAATGTACTTGTGGTTTTAAAGCAAGGAAAAATAGAGATGAAAGAGACTGAAGAAGTTAGAGAGTTAAGAGGGAAAATTTTAGGGATGGAAATGGAGTTAAATATTATTTCCAAAGACCTTGAAAAATTTGAAATTCAACTTTTTAATAATTTAAAAATAAAAAAAGAAATAGATGAAAACATTGCTTTCTTAAAAAAAGACAGGGTTACAGTTTCTCTTTTGGAATATAAAAAAATTAAACACCAAAAAGAATTAGTTGAAATGAGAATTAAATATTACAACAAAAAAATACAGCCTTTAAAAAATATTTTAAGTTATAAGGAAGATTTTCACAAAAAAGAAATAGAGCGTTTTTACGAAATTTACCGGATGCAGTTTAAAAACAATATATTGGAGTTTTCTAGTGACAGAAAAAAAGCATAAAATTTATAATGTAAAAGATTATATTGATTATCCTAAAGCTCAAAATAGTATAAGCAAACTTCTTGAAAAATACCCCGATGGTGTAAGCGATGAAATAATTGCTAAAGCATTAAATATTAGCGAAGAAGAAGTTGAAGAAATATACCAATCAGCAATCGAAAAAATCAAAGCCAAACTAGGCGTTTAAATAACCTTAAAATTTCTTTGTTTTTAATGGCCTTTCTCTTGAAAGGTCTTTTTTTCTATGATACTATGTGTTCATGCTACCTCCCTGTTGTGGGTTTGTAGTCGTATAGGGGCCGAAGTAGAGCACAGGTCGCAACTGTAACCCATAAGGACTACTAAAAAGGAGCATAGGGGTGGTCATACAGTGAGCCACCTCTTTCTATGATATTATAAGGTATAAGTATGGATTTAAAAATCGGAAATTATGCAAGCTATTTGCAAGTCAGAGAATTTAAAGAAGAATTCAAACCACTAAGAACTCAGGATATGGGCAATGGTATCTATATTGATTTTGATAAAGATGGTAGAATTGTAGGTATCGAAATTCTGACAGAAGTTAAGCCAAGTTACTATGATGACTATAAGGAAAGAAAATAATGCACTATTTAGGATTTGATTTAGAGACAGGCGGCTTTGATAAATATAACCATACAATTACCGAAGCTTATTTTGCTATCTGGGATAAGAAATGGAATCTATTAGATGAGCTTCATCTATATCTTAAAAATGACAATGGTAAAATACACGGCGAAGAGCAAGCTTTTAGGGTTACTGGTATTGATCCAGAATCTCAACTCCTAGACCCAAACACACTCACTTATACAGAAGGTAGAGCCAAGTTATTAGAAATGCTGGCTAAACATAAAATTCCTAAAAAACGCACTCATTTTCGTTATCTTGGTCAAAACATCACATACTTTGATATTCCATTCATGGAAGCTCAAGGCTTTCTAACCGAAGACCAAGCCAAGAAAGCTGGCATTAATCACAACCCATTAGATACAACAAATATTGTTACATGGCTTAAAGATATGGAAATGCTGCCTAGTAATGTTGGTAGTATTAGTAGTTTGATTGAATATTTTGAATTACCTAAAGGTAAGGCTCACCAAGCCAGAGATGACGTTCATATGCAAAAAGAAATTTATATTAGACTTTGCAATCTAATAAAAGATGCCAGTAAAGCCAATTTATTGAGTCAAGGTCAAGATAATGATTTACTTAAAATTGTGGAGTTTTAATGGTAAATAAAAAACCATATTCTGAATTAAATTTAGCAGAAAAAGTAGATTTTTGGAATAGTCATTACCAATGTAATTGTGATTATTACGACCTAAACTACGGTTGTTCTGATTGTCAAAACACTGGTTATGTTTATGACAGTATGGAATGTGATGTTATATTAAGCCTAGATTCTGAATTAAGAAAAGCAATAGACCTTTTAGTTGACTCAGCTAAAGGATTGGGTTACTATGGTGAAAAAGAGGCTGTCGATAAAATATTGGGCTTTTTAAAACAAACAGGTTATAAATATGAGTAAAATAGAAGATGGAATGGGGTTTAGTGGTTTGGTTCCGACTAAAGAAGAAAAACTTATTGAAGATCAAGCTATTGAGCTTCAAAAAAGACAAACAAGAATTTACAAACTAGAAGAAGCTATTAAATATGCTTTGTCTCAAAAAGAACTTGATTATGGCATGACAGGTAAAGATGTTTTTGAATTTAAAATGAGAAAAGTTTTTTCTATATTAGAAGAAGGCTTAAAAAAATGAAAAAAAATGAAGTGATTTCCAAACTAATAGATTTTCACGAAGAAACATTCCCCTCAGTAGGCAGGGGCATGTCTCAAAAAGAATATTTTTCTGAACTTTTAGATTTGCTAGTAGGAGAAGGTATGTTGCCTCCCCATGATGGTAAGGGAAAAATTCTTTTTGAAGATGTTCAATATATAATAGATCATTATAAATGGGAATCATAAAAAAGGTAAGTAAATGAATAACAGGCTTAAAGCGTGGATAGGTTTCAACGACGGTAAATGTGATGATGATACTCAATTACTGATTGATGATATTAAAGGGCTTGAGTCCGATTTTAAAGAAGCCAGACAATTGCTTAGTTCGTGGCAAACACAAGACCCAAAACACCACTATGATGAATTTGACCCAGATTCTTTAGGGTGTATAACCAGAGCATTTTTAGAAAAATTAAAATGAAATATTCTAAAATGACTATATTTTTAACTATTTTGTTTTATATCATAGGATATTTACTATATAGGGTTTTTCAATCATAAAATGGTTAAAAGGATAAGATAGGTATGATACTCAGAATAACGACTGACAAAGATTATAAAGTAATGAATGGAAAAGAGTGGGTAAGAACAATATCTGAATATGACTCTTATATAACAGAAGTAGCACCTGAAGCTAAAGATAGTGCAATTAAATATTTTAAAAGATATATAAATGTAAAACGTATGCCTAAGTGTTTCAAGGTTGAAGAAGTTGTATTTCCAAACGATAATAAGTTACATATCTTAAGAGGCAATGGAAATATGGTATATATTGTGTTAAATGAAAAGATAGTGTTTGAATGGCCTGATGACGCAAACACTAGTTGGCCCGAAGATTTAACGTGGGATAGAGAAATATCTTATGTATTCGATTCAGGCGTTCAGTTAGGCATAAAACTGGCTAAGTTAGCGATAGAAAAGGTATAAAATATGAGTAAAGAACTAACATATTCAAGCATATTAAAATCAATAGCTACTCTTAAAAACAGTGGAACTCTGTATGAGTTTAAAAAAGGCAGTACAAGAGAGTTTGTAGAAAGTTCAAGCTCTGGAAATAAGTTTAGTTTTGAAATGAATCTTTTGGGATATGAAAGAGGAATTTACCATGATATACACAGCATCAAACTTCCCAGAAAGAAAAGAAAAAAGCTATTAGTTATGCTAAAACGTAGAGTTAAAAATCTAAAAAAAGAAATAGCAAGGATGGAGTTTACAGATGAATGAGTTCCAAAAAGCACATATTAAAAGAATTGAAACGGATAATAAACGCAAAAAAACTATTATTGAAAAACTTAAAGTAGAAAACAAAAAATTAAGAAAAGATATTCTAATGTTTCAGACTAGATATATGGAGCTATTGCCAATTAATAAAAAACTGCGTGAATGTGTAGATAAATTGTGGGAAATAGAACCAGATAAAACAGAAATGCTAGATATATTGCAAAAATGCTTAAAGGATATTGATGAAGATGAGTAAATTTATAGGGTTTTTTTTGCTATTTATTGTCGCCTGTAATCCAGTAATTACTGAAAGATATCATTGGTGGTGTGACAACCATAGAGAAAACATAGGCGAACATAACTTTGGCAAAGGCCATTTATGTCTTGACGAAGACTGTAGAAGAGCAGCTACAAGAGAGCATGACTGTAAAGGCTGGAGAGCTGTAAAGGTAGAGGTGAAATAATGGAAGCATGGTATCCAGTATTAATTCCTATTATCTTAATAACAATGATTTATATAGCAGATTTAATTTTTTAAGAAATAAACGAAAATGAAAATAAAAAATATGTGGAAATCAATCAGAGTATTTATTGAGTATAATTTATACTTATACACAAGCCATTTTGACTTCCCTTCAAAATTTTTAGTTCGATACTATTTTGAAAAAGATCAAAGATGGGCAATAAAAGGTAAATGTATGAAAATTGCTCATATGTATGCATACGATTCTACTGTTACTATAGACAAATTAGAACTAATACATTCTGTATATGGAACTTGTACAAGAGAAAGGGTTAGGCAATTTTTGTGGAAATATATAAGATCAGTTAGAGCTAAATTAAGGAATAAATGAAAAACTTTGTAACACCAAATTCACACCCTTCTAGTTTTTTAACTGGCTCTACCGTAGAGGCTATGGTAGATAAGTTTAAAGAACTTGGCACTGGCTATTATGTTTGCACAGACAACGGCTATTTAACCAATGCACTTAAAGCATATAACCTAGCTAAAAAGAAAGGGCTTAAACCTATTCTTGGTTGTGAGATTTACGTTAAAGATGATTCGCTTAGTAGTAAAATTAAATACTATACAATTACTCTTCATGCTAGAAATCAAGAGCAATATCAGTATCTTGTAAAACAATTGTCAGATAAAACTCGTACTACTATTGAAATTCTTGAGCAAGAATATCCACTATTTAACATGAAAGACCTTGAGGCATTTGCAAAAAAAGGTTTTGTTGCCGTTGTAGGTGGGCCTCAGTGCATCGTGTCTAAAAATTTATTGATTGGTGAGCATGAGCTTGCATTAAATACATTTAAAAGATTGGCTGGAGCTTTTGCTGATAATTTTTATGGCTCAATTATTCCAATGAAATTTGACAAGAAGTGGGTTACTTCTAGTATTTTTACATTTGTTGATGGTAAAACAGTTACGCTTGATTCTACAATTATGGCTGAAACTGATTATGCCAAAACATTTAGAGTACCACTTAAAGAAGTAGCTGAAAAACATGGTAAACATAAATCAGTTAAAAAAATCTATGTTAATGGAATTGGATATAAAGTAAATAAAGATATTGCCTCGGCTTGTAATCACAAAGATTTTAAATTAATGGGTACTGATGTTTATGAAACCTACAATAAGTTTATGAAAGCTTTTTGCGAAAGATATAAAGTACCAATGCTTATTAATGACTACTCATATCTAGCCAAGAAAGATGATAAGCTAGTTCAAGATTTAAAACTTGGTGAAGAAATTAAACTTTATACAAACCACCATATATGTAATATTAATGATGTTCTACCGGTTTTAAGTAACGTATATGACACATTAGAAATTGAAAAAATGGTGCAAAATAGTTATGATTTTGCGTCAAAGTTTGACAATTTTGAACTTAAATATGACTATCAACTTGTAAAAGAACATGACAACCATCTAAAAGCTACGCTTGATTTAATTAAAAAAGTTGGTAGATTTGACGAATCTAATCCTATTCATCGTGAACGTCTACAACATGAGATCAAGGTAATTCATGGGAATGGCAAGATTGATCTACTCCCATATTTCTTTCCTATTAGTGGGATTATTAATTATTACAAAGAAAAGGGTAGGGTTGTAGGGCCTGCCCGTGGTTCGGCTGGCGGCTCTTTTCTTATGTACTGTATGGGAATTACCCAAATTGACCCGATTAAATATGGTCTTTATTTTTCTAGATTCTTAACTCTTGGGCGTATTTTATCAGGAAGCCTTCCAGATGTTGATGTTGACCTTAACTCAAGAGATTTGTTAATTGAAAAAAATGGTTTTTTTAACACTCATTATAATGAAAGATGGGCGCAAGTTTCTACCAGAACTATTATGAAACTTAAATCATCTATCAGAGATGTAAACCGTTTTAAATTTGGCAAGGTAGAAGAAGAAATAGAAAGATTTGCCAAAAACCTTGAAGCTACACCGCAAGGTATTTCTGATGCCGATTTTGTTTTTGGATATGAAGATAATGAAGGAAATCACGTAGCTGGATTGCTTGATAAAGACGAAAAATTAAAAGCTTATACTCAAGAAAGACCTGAAGAATGGGAAATTGTAAAAAGAACACTAGGTATTTCTAGGCAAAATGGAAGACATGCATCTGCTTTTGTTATTTCAAACAAATTGCTAACTGACATTATTCCAATTATGAAAGTTAGTGGGCATGAAAATATTACTCAATATGAAGCAAAGGAAGTGGAAGAAGCAGGTCTTATAAAATATGATTTTCTTATTATTAAAGTTTTAAATGACATTCAGCTTGCAATTGAAAATATTAACAAAAAAAATTATTATGAAAATGGAAATGTTGGAAAATTAGAATCGGGACATTTTTTTCATAAAGGCGACAGTGTTTACATTTGGGATTTGCCAGAAGAGCCAGAAGTATTTGACATGCTTGGCGAGGGTAAAACTGAAACCGTATTCCAGCTTAACACCACATCAGTTACACCTTATGTTATTGACATGAAACCACGGTCTGTTGAAGACTGTGCTGTTGTTACATCGCTTGTCAGGCCGGGACCTCTTGAATTTGTTGACGAAAGAACTGGTAGAAACATGGCTCAAGAATATGTTGAGCGTAGGCATGGTAGAAGTAAAGGTGAGATTCCTATTCTTAATGAACTTCTTCCTGAGACTTACGGTGTTATGGTTTATCAGGAACAAATTACTAAAATTACAAAAGAACTTACTGGCTGGGATGACGAAAAAGCTGAAGATGTGCGTATTGCCGTTGGTAAGAAAAAGCTGAGAATGATTGAGGAATTAAAACCTCAGTTTATCAAGGCATCAGCAGCAACCGGTAGGGTTGACACTTATACTGCCGAAACTATTTGGGCTATGATTGAAAAGTTTGGTCGATACGGCTTTAACAAATCTCATGCTGTTGCTTATTCTATGGTTGCATATGCATGTGCTTATTTAAAATACCATTACCCCCTTGAATGGTGGGCGGCTGTTCTTTCTAATGCAGAGGAAAAAGAAATTACTGAAATTTTATGGCCTTATGTCAGAAATATTTTATCGCCACCAGACATCAATTTATCAAAAGAAGAAATGGTTATTGATTATAATTCAGGTACGATTAGAAATAAACTATCTGTATTAAGAGGTTTAGGTGAAAAAGCGGCAAATAAAATTACAGAAAATCGCCCATATGCTAATATAAATGAGTTAGTTGAAAAAGAAGTTCTTGGCACAGCTCTTGCTGAAAAACTTACCCACATCGGGGTTTTGGATAGTTTATTTGATTCAAAAATGAATTTAATGGAAAAAATGCAGGCATATAAAGATGCTGTAGAGGTTTGGAAATACAAAAAAAAGATTTTTGAAAAATCTGAGGGTGAGATTGTGCTAAATCAACCACTTGAGAAATTTATTGAAGCTGCTAAAAAACATCCCAAAACAAGACGTTGCAAACATGAAATTAGAAAAGGTGTTATTGATATGAAATATGCTTTCATGAATCCAATGAAAGATTACATATTGAAAAAATCAATTTTCCCAACAATGCCTATGGTATTACATGATATTATTAAAGAAAATTCAAACAATGTAAAAATTATTGATACTGGAACTTCAGTTTATGCAATGAGTGAGTGTGGTAAAGAAACACGTATGATTAATGGCAAGACCTATCAAAAGATAAAGGAATTGCCAGTTGAGCAAGATAGTAGACAGGTAATTGCCTTTTGTGTTGCTGGGTATGTTGTTGAAAGCAAGGAGTTTTCTTACGGGCCAAATAGAGAGAAGAAAGCTTTAAAAATGAATGTTGATGTAGACGGTCATTTAGAAGAATTTGTAATTTGGCCAGATTATGACACTGGAATACTTAAATATCCAGAAAATTTAAAAAAGAATTCTGTAATTTTTCTGTTTATGCATCGAAAGATGGGAAGAGAAAGGTATCATACTAACATTGACAGTGTAATTGTGGAAGAAGTTTTAGCTTAATAAAAACTATGATATTATAGTTTTAAATAGGAGATTTAAATTGATTTTTAAAAATAAATTAGAAGAAATTGAAGTTGTTCCAAATAAATGTTATTTAAATATTTACATAAAAATGGATGAGAGTTCTTATGTGTTTGAAATTAACTACATGAAAGACAGGTTTATAGCTGAAAAAAATTTTCCAGTCAGTGAAAAAGGCGTAGCTGAAATGGAAGAAATGAAAAGCAAATATACAGATGAAGAAGATTTTCAAAAATATTTTAAGCTTATTTAAAGAAATTGCTCTTTTTTTTAGTGCTTTTCTTTTATGTAGCGTGATTTTTTTGTTTTATATGTTGGCTGTTTATGTTAGTATAATATATCTTTAAAGGAGATGTGATGAGTTTTAAAGAAATTTTGACAAAAATTAATGAAGAAAAAAAGATTGCAGAAACCGATTTAAACACTATAAGCCCTAGAGCTTATCCTTATAAAAAAGGGCAGGTTGATCGGGCTAAGGAAAATCTTGAATCGTTATATGTTGATTACAAAAATCAAGTGCTTAAAAATGCAGTGTTTATTTTGGTAACTGGTAGTCATTCTGATGAATTTGCCAATATTGCTCAAGATAAATTTGAGTGTTTTAATATTGATGCCAAGTCTTTTTATCAAGAAATTGTTGACCAATTAAGCCCTGAGCTTTATAAAGATAAAAATTTAAATTCATCAGTGTTTGACATTGCCGGCAATGTTTTAGAAGATAAAATGAAAAATCTAGATGTTGTATCGTATAATTCTTTGACGTTTTCATCTAAATATTCTAAGTTTGTAAAAACAAAAGCTGAAATGGTTGATATTTTAAAAGATGCTATTAATGATTCGGTTGGCGGTGAAGTGGTAGGTCTTGATGCCTTGGAGAAAGTTTCTAAAGAAGCTGTTAACAAAGAATATAAATCAAGAGTTGTACCAATTTTGCTAAGAAGTAAAGATGAGAATTTTCTACTAAATATTGCTACAAGCATAAGAACAATCAACCCTAGAGTTGTCATGGTTGTAGCAGGAGAAACAAATAATAATAATATTAACCCTTTATCTTCTATATCAGAAGTTAATGAAACAAGTGTTGGGGATGCCCTAAAAGAAATTGCCGCTAATGCATAAAAGGAGAATGGCTATGAAACTTGGAAAACCAAAACATGAGCAAAATACCAAAAATTATTTTGCTTTTAGAAAAGATCAAAACACTTTTACCCTAAGAATTTTGCCGCCCATGGGGGAATTGGCTGAGTCTGGTAAGTGGTCTGTTTATCACAGAGTTGAATTTGGACACACTGGAACTGATGGTAGAATGAAACCATTTTTGTCACCTAGAGTTGTAAACTATGACGGGATGGTAGAGGTTGAGTCTCAATCACATATTCGTCGTGAGCAACTAAAAACAAAAATGGAAGCAGCTAAAGCTTCTGGGGATTTGGCAACGCAAGAAGAATGCAATACACTGCTTAGAAAATATAATCAAGATGCAAAACATTACATGAATGCAGTTGATTTGCAAGGCAATGTTGGGCTGTTTAAAATTGGTCACAGAGGATATCAAGCTTTAAAAGCTGAAATTGATAGAATTAGAAAAACTGACGGTGTTGAGCCTGTAGGTATTGAAAATGGCAGGTTTTTTGTTTTTTCACGCTCAGGTAAAGGTAGAGATACTGTTTATACTGTTCAAGAGTATAAGCAAAAACAAGAAATGATAGGGCCAAATGGCGATAAAATTGTTGCCGATGTTACGTTCAACCATAGTGTTGACGAAAAACTTCTTAACAAGCTTGAAACTGACGCATTTGAACTAAACAAAGTGTACCCTACGGTAACTGCGGAGCAAGAAGCAAGGATTGTAAACGAAGGTGCTGTTGCTGTAGACGAAATTCTTGGCAGAAAAACACAAAATAAAACAGAAACAAATTCTGTCTCTACCTTTACTCAAACAGAAACAGCTCCAACTCCAAGTGTAACAAATGCAAATCAAATGCAGGTAAACAATGAGGTTGTAAACGTCACTACTGGAGAAGTTACACCTCAAACAACAGCTCAGGTAGAAACAGTTATTGCGCCAACCAATAGTGTTTCCGGCATGAGTGATGAAGACTTTTTCAAAAAGATTGAGCAAGGCGACTATTAATGACGCAAGAAAATAGTGGGGCGGCACTTGTCGTCCCTGCTTTTAGACATTGCCCAGAGCTTAAATTAAGCACATCTGGATGGGAAACAGCTATGTCTAGATTTCATGAAGCTAAAAATATTGTGCCAGCACAATATTCAAATCTTGAACTTTGTTTTCAGGAAGCATGGCGTGAATCTAAAAGAAATGCCATTGCTGTTGGTGATGCTATAAAAAAAGCAAAACAAAACATTGAAGAAGTTAAGGCCGATATTATTCTAGAAGAAATTCCTAAATTACTTGAGGAATTACCAAAAAGTGCTAATAATGCTGATTTTAGAAAAGCTGTAATGACAAAAAATTCCGATTATGTAGCGGCAAATGAGCATCTTAACAAACTTGAAGCAATGTTAGAGCATTTTGAAAGTCACATGAAAATAATGGAAAATACTTCAAGATTTTTAAAAAAACAAATGGACTATATTATTAGAAATGGTAACTATGGTCAGTAGAGGTAAATTATGAACGCAAGAAAAGCTAGAGAGCTTAGAAAAAGTCTTTTAATGACAAAAGAAAACCTAAGACAAAAAGAATATTCAAGAATTAATCCCGTTAGAAAAATTGTTTACTTTACAAACAGTAGAGGTGTTTTGATTCCACAAGAATCTGTACGATCTCAAATTGTTAATAAAAATCTACATTATTACAGAATGCAAAAAAAATTAATTAGCAGGGGGTTCCATAATGGCTGAAAATAAATGGCTTAAACAGCTAAGAAAACACGATGCTGCCGTAGAAAATGATTACGATGCATTTGCTATTGAAAATTGTGTATATACACCAAGCCCTTATATTAACTGGATTTTTGCAAATAAATCCCATGGTATTCCCAAAGGCTCTGGCGTTCTACTTTACTCAGAACCAAAAGCTGGTAAGTCTTTGTTATCACAGGCTATTGCAGGTCAATTGCATGAGGATGATGGTGAAGGTATTGTAATGTATTTTTCCACAGAATACAAAGGTAAATTCCAAAAAGGTTTTTTTGGAAACATTGACCCTGAAAGAATTGTCATGTACGACACCAGTGACCCAAGGGATATTTTTGATTATCTAGCCGAAGATGTTCAGGCAATGGTTCAAGATGGTATGCCGCTAAAAATGGTTGTTATTGACTCACTTACTGCTATTGGTGGTATTAAAGCCGAAGGTAAGTCGGTAGGCGATCACCTAATTGGCGACAAAGCTTTGACTATTACCAGAGGTTTAGACAGGGTAATTCCATTTTTTAAAAAACATAACATTACATATATTACTGTAGCACAAATTAGAATGAATATTGGAGCTATGTATGGGCCAGACACTAAGGCCGCAGTTCCAAAAGCTTGTGAACACAATCATGAGTTTTTTCTATCTGTAAAACGTGCTGGTTCTGCTGATGACAAAAAAGACCTAGCTGGCAATTCTTTTGAAGGAAATATTAAGGATGCTAGAGGGAACAAAGCCGTGACAGGACATAAAATTTATGTTAAAATGGAACAGAATTCAGTTGGTCAAGCTGGTCGAACTGCCAAGGTTACTTTAGATTACAAAAGAGGTTTTATAAATCAGCATGAGGAAATTTTTGAGCTGGGTGTAAATACCGGCGTAATTGATAGGCCTAATAATAGAACTTATACATACGAAGGCGAGACATATAATGGTAAAAATGCAATGGCTCAAGCCATTAAAGAAGACCCCTACTTGGGTGAGCGCATTTTAGATCAAGTTAAAATGATGGATCAATAAGGAGAAAAATATGTCAAAACTTGTAGATGATTTTGTTAGATTAACCAAAGCTCAAATAGAAATTGATGGAAAGCTTAAAAAAAATGAGCCTTTGACCAATGAAGAAAATGTGGATTTTCACGATCACATGGATTTAAATTTGCATGTAAGAGCACTTTTTAATCTTATTGAAGAAGGTTATACAAAAGATGATATTGTAGGTATGCTTGATAAATTTGAAGAATTTGATTTGGAATATTCAAAAATAAAATATTCTTAAACAATAAAGCGTTATGTACGGGACGCTATAGAAACACCAACTTGGCTTTTAGAGCGTGTGCCAACTTGAACACTAGGAAAGTCTCTAAGCTGTTGAGGGAGAGACCAAAAGAGGATGTGGGTTTAGACTCTTTAATTTCGCCTAGCTTGGAGGGTGGTGAGAAACCCGAAGCCGCACCATGGTCATGTAGTCAGAATAGGCCGGTGACTTATAGACAGGGTTTGAATCCCTGATAGGCGACCATTAAAAAGGAAAAACTAATGACTAAACTAATAAGACAGCTAAACAATCCAGAACTAGATGAAATCAAACTAAATTCAAGTGACCATTTTGAGCTTATCTATATGAGACATAGATATTTTAGAAAGTCAACCAATCCAGAACCTAAAAGATTGGCTAAATTTGAAAAAATGATCTGTAATATTTCAGACAAAATTTACTTAAGAAATATTGAGGTATTTAAAACAGTAGGTTTTGAAATGGAAGACCTTAGAAATGTAGGGCGTGTAAACACCGTATCTTTTATTTCCATGGACGGTCTTTATGAAAACCCTGACAAAATGGAAAAGTTCAGAAAACAACACAAGAAAAAATATAGTGAAAATTCTGAGCCAAAAGAAAAAGATGTGTTTTTAAAAGAATGTTACAATCTATCCAGATTTTTAAACCAAAGGCTTCAAGAAGTAGCTAAATTTTGCAAAAATAAAAACACAAACATTAGAGGTACAAAATCAATTAAAAAATTTTACGTTGGTGATCCCCGAAGAAACCCTACTGATAGAGAGCTATATAGTTATCCTGAAGTTTATGGTTACAAAAAAATTACAGAATCTAATTTTAAAAAGTTAGTAAAAGAAAACAATGCAAAAGGTAAACTAAGTTTTTTAAATAAACAAAATCAAATAGTTAGGGTTGTGTACATTAAAGGTTCTTTTTTAACAAAAAAAGATATTGAAGAAACAGATGTTGACCCAAGAAAATGCCTTTACAATGCAAATCCTGAAGACATTCTTATTGGAATAGAAGATTACAATAAAAAAGCGTGATATTATAAAGTATGTCTGACAATAATATAAACAAAAAAGAGCATGAAGAGTACGACAAAATTATACGTCAAGAGTATGAGCAAAATGTCGAAACAGAAAAACTTATTCAAGAAAATAAGCGTATAAATGCTTTTATATATAATAAAAAATTAAAAGTTCAACAAAAACAATACGAAAAAATGTCTAACATTCAAGATAGTCTTGAAAAAGAAGACTTAACTAAACGTGGATTTAATCGTGAATCTATGTTAAAAGAGCTTGAAGATCGTAAAAATGCCGTCACATTTTTTAACGAAGTAGTGTCTAAAGATTTTGTTGCAGCACCCGGCTCTTTGATGGTCATCCCTTCAATGACAAACAATGGTAAATCCACCATGACAGCTCACCTTGCTGAAGCATTGGTAAATGAAAATAAGCGTGTTCTTATTTTGTCAAATGAAGAAAAAGAGGAAGACGTTAGAGCAAGAATTTCATGTCTTAGAACCAATGTATCTTTTGGTGATTATAAAACAAGCAAATGTACTCATGAAGAAATTGAAAAGGTTTTGTTGGACGGAGAACTTTTGGCAAATAACGGCAATCTTGTTGTTATTTCTCCAAAAAATGAAGTGGATGCCTATAAAGTAACAACAGTTGATGGTGTTATGGCAACACTTGAAAAAGCCAAGGGTAATTTTGACGCAGTAATTCTTGATTATTATACCAATGTAAACATGAGTGAGTTTGGAAATATTGACCCTTGGCATGTTAACAACAGGTTAGCTTCTGAGCTTAATATTTTTAAAGACACTGCGCCATTTCCTATCATTGCAATGGCTCAATGTGAAGGTATTAGAAGTGAGAAAAAAGTTGAAGATAAAGGTGCGTTAGATTTTGAAAACAATCATGTAATGTACAGGTGGAAAGGTGGTAAAGGTATAATTATTTATGCTACCGATATTATTGAGCTTGTAAAAGATTTTGATAATAGTTGCTCTTATTTTTGGGCGCACAAAGTTCGGTTTAGCCACGGAGATTTGCAAAGAAAACATCATTTACCATTTGATAAAAAAATGCAAAAATTTGTTGAGTGGAGTCCTGAATTTGATGCCAAAGTTACCGCCTCAAAAGTAACTAGAGAAAGCAACGAACAAAGCAAAGAAGAACTTAAAAATATTTTTAATGGAAAAAATGAAGGAAACAACTAAAAATTTTTTAAATTTATTTTTTAATGAAGGTGAGACAATTTGCGTATCAGACTGTCAGGGTGGTTATCACAGCATATCCCAAGAAGAATTTGAAGGTGATATCAAGCTTGTTTCACCAAAAAAAGATAAAAAAAATAGATTTATAAAAGAAGAAGCTGTTAGATTAGTGGCAATTAACCCAATTAATGGGTGGAGAAGAGATGAAAACGCCACGGCTTATCGTACATTTTTAGTAGAGTGTGATGATATGTCATTGGAAGAACAATATAAATATATAAAAGATATGGGCTTTCCATATTCATACTGTTGTTTTTCTGGAAGTAAATCTTTACACTTTGCATTAGTGCTTGAATCTGACATTCCTAGCGAAACAATTTATAGACATACAGCGCAGTGGATTTTAAATATTCTTGACAAAGCCGATCCATACACAAAAAACCCATCACGTTCGGTAAGATTTCCAAGTGTCATTAGGCCAGAAACAGGAAAAGAGCAAAGAATAGTTGAAATGGGTTCCAGAATTAATATTGATAAACTTGGAAAATGGCTTAATAAATACCCTGATAAAGCACCAAAAGTAATGCAAATGAAACCTAGAAATACAGGCAATTTTAATATTAAAGGCGTAGGAGAATGGGCTAAAAAAGCTTTGGTAGAAGGTGTTCACAATTCAGAAGGTTCAAGAAATCAAAAATGGATGTCAATTGGATGTGAGTTTGCAATTAACGGTATGGGTCTTGATGAATCAATTTCATTTCTTGGTAGATATTATGAAGAACAACCAGATTTTAATCAAAAAGAGTGGTTAGAGGCAATAACAAACGGATGGAATTTTGCCGATAAGGTTAGTGTAAGGAGTGATAATGAGTAATGACACATATCACAAATTTAAAAAAGATGATGTTGACCAATTTATGGAAAATGACATTTACCTTCCTACCAGAACTATTTATATGGGAAGTGCCAGTACTGATGATGAAGGTTGTGAAAGTGGTGTAGATCACATGATGGCTGAACAAATGATTAAAACTCTTCATATTTTAGATAATCAAGATGCTGAATCACGAAAAGGAAACAAGCCAATTACAATTATTATGAATAATCCGGGTGGAGAGGTGTACCATGGGCTTGCTATATATGATGCTATTAGAAATTGCAAAAATCATATAACCATAAAAGTTTATGGTCACGCTATGAGCATGGGTTCTTGGATTTTGCAGGCGGCTGACTATCGTGTAATGACTCCAAATTCACGAATTATGATTCATTATGGGTATGATGGTGGAGATGCTCATTCAAAGACATTTCAAAAATATGCGCTTGAAGGCGATAAAATAAATAAATTGATGGAAGATGTATTTCTAGAAAAAATTGAAGATAATAAAATTACTCAAGAAGAGTATTTGCACTTAATTGGTAAAGACAAAGAGATATCCAAATTGCATTCAAGTTCAAAAAGAAAAATGATTGATATTAATAGAGAAAAACTTGAGTTAATGCTTAATTTTGACACATTTATTGATGCTGAAATGGCTTTAAAATTAAACTTGATAGATGAAATAGAAAGGCCTAAAGATGAGTAAATGCAATTTTTGCGATGTAGCTTGCGGCAGTTCTTGGTGCCCGGCTAAAAAAGAAGATAAGGAAAATAAAAATAAAGATGAAAATAGCACTGATTGACTATATATCCAAAATGGCTTGGTTTGACATTGTTTTTGTTTTAGCAGTGCCATTTTTCTTTGTATTTGTTGTTAGAGGTTTATGGCAGCAAATAAAATATGTAAAAAAAATAAAACAAAACAGGGATAATTTGGAAGCGCAAAAATGCATAGGCCCTCACACATGGATAAAAATGCCAATAATGGGGCAGGAAGTGCATGTATGCAAAGAGTGCTGTTGGTCGTCAAGTTTTCAAACTTATGTAAAAAAAGAATTTGTAAATGCTCATTTAAAAGAACAAGAGTTTAAAAATGCTTTGGAAGAATACTCAAAAAAAAGAAAAGTAGAAATTGCTGAAAAATTTAGACTATTTGATTTTGAATTAGAACAGCTAGAAAATGAAATTTACAGTATTAAAAAAGATTTTGTTGTTGAATGGTTAGAAAAAAGCCTAGAGGAAGTTTTAAAAGAAGAAAAAGAAAAAGAGGAAGAAAGTAATGAGTAATTTTGATTTTGGCTGGGGCGAACCATTTTGTGTTAGAGAAGCTTTAAAGCATTACTATAAAAGATCAATGACAAAACCAGTAGATATAGATGAATTACAATATTGTCTTGACGATGGAAATGAAGACTTGATTAATTTAACACGTTGGTTTATTAAAGAAACTACCGGAATTGAGTATAAATATATTGTGATTACTAACGGCACAACTGGAGCTATCAACGTAGCCTTGCGAGTAATGGCTAAAGAAGGTAAAAAAAATTGTTATACACATAAATATCATTTTCCTTATTACCCTGCAATTATTGAGAAAAATAATTATAAACATAAAATTGGCTTATATCGTAACCATGAAAAACAGCTTAATTCTTCTAGCTCAGTAGGTCTTGTGGACAGCCCATCCAATCCGGCAGGCGATTTGTTACTGTACTCTGACCATAAAAACAATATTATTTGGGATAGTGTTTATCACAACCCTGTATATGTCAATACTATACCTGTAATTCCCGATCACAGAGTCAATTGCGGCTCCTACAGCAAGGTTTTTGGCTTGACAGGGGTAAGGGTAGGCTGGATTGCTACCAACTTTCAGAAGGACTATGAAGCTTTTAGAGATGAAAATTTATACGAATTATGTACGGTCTCTGTTCCTTCCCAAGAACTTTTGCTTGACATTTTTGACAATATGGATTTAAATAACTTCATGAGGTCTGCAAAATATCGAGTAAATAACAACCGAGAAATGTGGGATAGAATTAAGGGATTGTTTGATAATCAAGAAGTGCCTGAAAACGGAATGTTTTACCCTGCTTGGGCTGACCCTATTGCATGTAAATTATTGAATAAACTAGGTTTTACTTATGTTGAAATGGACAGCAAAGGAAAAGATAAATATCTTAGATTTAATTTGGCTCAAACTAATGATATTACAAATCAAGCAATAAGATATTTAATAAAGGAAACAAGAGTATAAAGGGCGTTAAAATGGGAAAAGCAATACTTGAATTTGATCTAGATGATTTTAGTGATAAAAAAGCACACTTAAGAGCAATTGCAGCGACCGATGTTTTTTTAGCCCTTCATGATATTGATAATATGTTAAAAGAATATACCAAATATTCAAAAGGTATTGATATAGGTGATATTATAAATGTTAAAGATGGGCCACACAGGTTAAATGATTTTGAATCCAAATTATTACATAGGGTTTGCGAGATTATTAGAGGTAATGTTGCAGATATTCTAGATGTTCATGGTGTTAACATGGGATATTTAGAATGAAGGAATTTAAAGAAGGATTTCATAAATTTTTAGTAGGAATCACGCTTATATCAGGGGCAATGTACAGCTCAACTTGGGCGCATTATTTATTTGATAAAATAAACGCTCCTGCTCCAGCATCTTTTGTTTTTCAAATGATTGTATTTTTTTATATTTCTAAAAAAACAGTTTATCATACAGAGTTTAAATATGATAAAAAATAGAACATTAAAAAATATGTGTATTTTTTTTAAAAGAAAATTTAGAAAAAAAATAACAAATAAAAAAAAAATAACAAATAAAAAAAGATTAAAATCAGGCTATTGTTCTATTCATGAACTGGAATATTTGGCTAATAAATATAACGGAATTAACGGTGAGCAACTTGTTCTTTTTATCTTAAAAGAAAAAGGGGCACCTGTTAATGGTGTTTTGTTGTTGTCAATAGATACAATCAACTATGAGTGGTCAAGGTATAAAAAAAATGAATTTGATGTTTTTATTTGGAAAATCAAGGAGAATTTACCGCAATGAAAAAGCTTATTATTTTACTTCTTTTATCTGGATGCGCTCTTGATCCTGTAGTCACAAGAAACTACAAAAAACCCTATAAACAAAGAGTAGTTGAATGCATTGAAAGGTTTATGGATGGATTTGGCACTGATATAAAAAGCACTTATCAAATATGTAAAGACCTAGAGCGAGGTCAAAAATAATGTGGGATAAAATGGACATGCTAGACAAAGCATTTTATTTTCTTTTGGCCCTTATTTTAGGGCTTTCTGTGTCTGTAGGTGTGTTGTTATATCAGAAGTCTAAGCTTAAAAATGAGGTTGTAAATTGGAAAATAAAATACACCGAAACTATGTCAGACCTGTCTTTTTGTCACGCCGACCATGCAGAAACCGGTTATAAATATGGTAGATGTACAGATTCTTTATATGACCTTAGAGAGTGGTTAAGATGGTGCAAGCCAAAATGTGAAGCAAAAAAAAGCTTTAATAAAATATTAAAAAGTAGGAAAATATGAAGGTAAAAGCTTTTATTGAGCACTTGCAAGATTTTGACCCAGAACAAGAGATTGTTTTCTTGGAATTAGGCGGTCTTTATGATATAATACTTTTAGCAATTTCAGAAAGAAATGATAAGGTTGAAATTGTTGTAAAAAATATTTTCAAAGAAGAAGAAAAAGAAAGGAAAATACAATGAATTATCCAGTGCCAACACCAACACCCAAAGGCAACGCTAAATTTATGGACAATGTGCGTTTAAATAAGTTTATTAGTGAATTTCAGCAAATGATTGCTGTTGCTATGGGCTTTCACGGTGCAACGCCTGAGCAGCTTCCTAAGCGTATAAACGGCAATTCTTTTGGAATTAAGGGACATTTTAATCATCCATGTACTGTATGGGTAAGAAAAAACAGGTCAAATTTCTTACATATGTGCCGTAGTACACTGGAATTTCTTAACGAACATTATAGGCGTGGGGGCAAAGGTCATGTTAACGCTCGAAACAATATTAAACTTGCAATGGCTTTTGCTAAAAACATTCCTGCTGGAGCTAGGACAGAGTTTCCTAATTGTGCAGCACACGATAGTTTAGGTGTTAATTATAAACATATTAAAGATGTACATGTCGCATATTCGCTGTACATTAATGATCGTTGGGACTTAGATAAAAAAGAACCTAGATGGAGTTATAATGAATAGCAAAACTTTTTTAACAACATGTGAAGGTGAAAAAGTTGACGTAACTAAAGTAAAAACTTTGTTTGTAGAGATTCCTTTAAAAGAGATTCTGGGCTACAATTTCTCTGAAATCTTACAAAAATATATTCCTATTCATAATAGAGAAAAATTTGAAATTGCTTTTGATTACTATAAATATCCAAATGGAAAAATTGAAAAAAAAATTAGGTGGGAAACTATGGGTACGTTAGAAAAAGATATTAAATTTGATTTAACTACCGAAGAATATTACGAACAAGTTTGCCCATTAATTATGTGAAAAGGTTTGTATATGTTAGATTTAGTAAATAAAAAAATAATTGATGCTAAAAAAAGTGGAGACAAATTTACTTCTAATGTTTTTGTTTTATTAAAATCAGAACTTTTAAACAATGAAAAATCTAAAAAACCAATTGGTGAACTAGAGGTTGTTGAAAAATACGCAAAAAAATTATTTAAAACTTTAAAAATGTTTGAGAATACCGACAGATACGAAGATTTAGAAAAAGAATATGGTTTAATTAAAGAGCTTTTGCCGAAACAGATGTCTGAAGAAGAGACTAAAAAATATGTGGAAGAATATCTAAAACAAAATCCTAGCAAAGAAGTGGGCAAAACAATTGGTGCTATAAAAAAAGAATTAAAAAATGTTGACGGGGCTATTTTAGCTAAAGTAGTCAAAAATGTAATTGGATGATTTTAAGGTGTGTAAAATGGATAGTTTAATTAACGCAATATTAGAAAAAGGAATTCTAAAAGAAAAACAAAAATTTGTAGTTTTTTCTGATGATCGACAGGCTTCAAAAAATTTGCTGCAAAATGTATCGGCAAAGATACCATGTATAACTATGTACAGGCTTATAGATGGAAACTGCATTGAACTTAGCAATAAAACAGTTGTGCTATTTAGAGAAGAAGAATGGAAAAAAAATCCGTCTTACAAGTACCAGACTTGGGATCAGATTTTTGAAAATAAATGATGCTTGTAGCAGGACTCGAACCCGCACGGCCTTAGCCCAAGGGGTTGAAGCCCTCTGTGTCTACCAATTCCACCATACAAGCCTATTGTTTTTTATTTAAAACATTTTTATAAACCCATTTTGGCTTGTTTTTTTCTATAACTTCAGCATCTAAAACAAAACAAATAGGTTTTATTTTCATGCTGGGTAGTTGAAATTGAGCGTCTAAAAAGATTTCATCCAATATATTTTGCAATCCTCTAGCACCCAAACCTCTATCCACAGCTCTTTTAGCAATTAAATCTAAAGCATTTTCTTTTATAACCAAACTAACATTCTCACTTTTAAACCATTCTTTAAATGAATTTAAAACAGAATCTTTTGAATCAGTTAATATTTTTTTGTAATCATCAAATTCTAGCTGATGTATCTCAGCAACGGAAGAAAATCTTCCTAAAAACTCTGGTATCATACCAAATTTTACCAGACCTTCCGTAGTTGCCTCTTTTAAATCGACAAAAGCTCCTGAGCATATAAACATAATGTTTTTAGTATCTAGTTTTTTGTCACGCATTCCATTTCTTGAATTTGGAGATGTATAAGGAATTTCACTACCCTCTATTAATTTTAAAAGAGATTGCTGCACACCCTCACCATTTACATCTGCATTTCCACCAGATTGTTTTTTTTTTATCTTATCCACCTCATCTATATAAACAATAGATTTTGATGCTCTTTTTTCACTATCTTCACATATGCTCATTAATTCAATTACAATTTCCTGAACATCTCTTCCTTCATAACCAGAAGCCGTAAATTGTGTAGCGTCAACAGTTAAAAAATCTACATTTAGAATCTTGGAAAGATTTGACACCAAATATGTCTTTCCACATCCTGTCGGACCTATAATTAAAAGATTATTTTTCCTTATATCACAACCATTTATTCTTTTTAAGTGATTATAGGCGGCAACCGCTAGGTTTTTTTTAGCACTTTCTTGGCCTATAACATATTCATCCAGCTCATTTTTTATTTGTTCTGGAGTTTTTATTATATATTTTTTTTCTTTACTCATTATTTTTTATCCAATATTTTTCTTATTGGATGCTCTTTTTCTTGAAAATATTCAAAAAATATTCCCTTCCAATCTTTAAATGGTGTCTTTTTTATAAAATAAGTACATAAAAATTCTGTAATTTTCATGTTAAGGGTTTTAAACATAACCCAAGCCTTGAGTTTTCCTGATGTTTCATTTTTTTTGGTAGCACAAGAATATACGCAAGATATGGAAAGGGCTATTTTGGCCCATTTACTTCCGGCACATGCCCCAACAAAAGCCAAAGCTGCTGGTTGCATAATTCTTGACCAGTTAGTTTTGGCAGTTAAATTATCGTAAGTTCCAATGTGATTGATTAGATATTTCCAAATATCTTTGATTTCACTGTTTAAATTAGACATTTTAAAAAATGCTACAAATGCAATTAGCTGATCAGGGCTTGTGTAGTCATCTTTATTGTGATATCTTATGGGAAATTGATTGTAAAGGCCTTTTGTGTCAGTTTTACATAATCTTATGTAATTTTCAAGAGAATGAAAAAGCGCAGGATTATTTTCTAAAAGCAAATACTCAACAGACCATAGCGGAGCATTTTCTGCATTAATATCTGCAATTTTAGCATTAATTAATCCATATTCGCTTTTATAATTTTTATTAATCATTTTTAACTGCTAGGCTCTCTGTTTATTTTTATAAACATATTTACTACTACGTTTTTAGGTCTTGTTTCTTCGGAAACTCTTGGTGTGCCAAATGTTGTGTGTGCAAGAACATCTCTCATACCTGCTTGGTTAGAATATCCACCAACTACATTATCCCCGTTTTTCGCTCCAAAAACAGCAGTTCCAGTGTATAGTGCAATTTCGTGCTTGTGGTTTTGAAACGCATCAACCTGACTGTCACCAAGAACCCTACCTGCACCATCGGGATCAACAGTACCGCTTGTATCTAAACCTCTTAAAAACTGCCCTCTAGCGTCAGGTATATTGTGAGAAGTAACTGCATCACCTTCTTTTAAGATAGCATAATCACTACCAATAACATCTCTACCATCACATAAAACCCATGTGTCGTCATGTTCAGCCTGAAACTCTGCCTCTGTAAGAAACGACTGTTTTACATCGCCAATCTTCCAAGTTCCACCTGTCTCAATATTATTTACTCTAGGCGTTAAAGGATTTGTTGCCATATATTATTCCTCTTCAAATACAATTTCAAATTTTCCATTATATTCATTTACTATTTTCATTGTTTCAAAATCAGCAACAGGGCCGGGACCACCGTTATTTTTTTGGTATTCTTGAGCATCTTTATATTTATCAACTTTTGCTTTGATTTCATTAAATTTTTCGTCTATAAGAATTTGCTCTTCTTGACCTATGACTAGGCTATCTCTTTCAACCATAGCCTCTGTAGTTTCATCATATTCTTGTTTTTGTACTGTATTTTTAATTTTAACCTCGTACATAATATCCTCTTATAATTTAATTATATAATTTACCGCTACATTTTTGGGACGGGTTTCAGGGCCGGTTCTAGGAGTGCCGTTTACGCCATCACTCTTTGGTACACCTACTACATTACCGGGACCAGCAGAACCAGAAAGCTGATTGTAAAGCATATTTCCACCAGTACCAGTGTACATATTCCACGATCTCCAATTTGAGTCTTCTTCGTGCTTGTGACCTTGCATTTTATCTTCCTGACTACTACCCACTGCTCTTGTGGCAAAATCAGGGTCAACACCTTCTGTTGTATCTAAGCCTCTTAAGAACTGCCCTCTCATATCTGGAAGATTAAACGTGGTAGAACCGTCACCAACTCCCCATAATTCGCCAATTGCAGTAAATAATTCTGCATAATCAGTTCTACTGACAGGATCACCGTTGCATATTGCCCAGCCAGAAGGAGCTGTATCGCCAGCAAATGGCAAGACTGTTCCTGCTGGTACATAGCTAAATTGATCTGCTTTTGTTCCTCTTGATAAACTTCCCATTATTATTCCTTACACTACTTTTATTACATATGTTACGTTTGCGTTTACTGGTCTGGTTTCGTTTCCACCTGTATTTGAGACATTATGTGCTTGTCCTGCAAATTGATTTGAAATATATGGGTCTTCTGGGTATAGAGTACCACCACCAATACCACCGAAATAGGTTGCGTGGGTATGCCCTTCAAACACATCATCTTGCACACTTCCAACAGCATCACCAGAATTACCGCCCGTATTTGAAGGAGTTCTTGAGGCATAGTCAGGGTCTCTTAAAGCAGCTTCAGCAGGAGTCATTCCTTTGGTACTTCCACGCAAAAACCTTCCTCTAAGGTCTGGTAAATGGAAAGTTAAACCATCATTATTACCATATCCCCAAGATGTACCGATTACGGCAAAAAGTTTTGGGTAATCTGCAATGTCCACAATAGTACCATCACACACTAAAAAACCGTCAGGGGCAGTTCCACCAGCATGAGGCTGTATTGTTCCTGTAGGTGTTACTTGTTTTCTAAGTAAAGTTGTTTTTGGCATATATTATCCTATGAGTTTATTTTTATAAAATAATTAATTGCTATGTTTTTAGGTCTGGTTTCAAGACCGGTTTTAGGAGTTCCGTTTACACCATCACTAATTGGGTCTGCAATTAGGTTGGCTGTGCTACCGATACCATTTTGTTTATAAAGCATATTACCGATACTAGGCCCGTTACCTGACTTAGCGACTTGTTCTGCATAATTTTTACTTCCTGCACTTCCAAATTTCATTGTCATAAGTTAATCCTAATTCTGGCGGCATATTTATTTTTTGTCATACCTAAGTCCTTGTTTTTTCTTGATCATATCCTAGTGTTGCAACCTTGGATATACCTACTCTCTTCCCATGAAATTCTGCTGCTTTATCTGAACAGCCTTTAAATTTCTGATACATATCTTGTAGAAACTGCTGATACAGGGTAAAGGTAGGTTCCTCACCATTATCCATCAATGATAGCTCATGATTCAAGTATTGTGTGATTAGTCGTTGGGCCAGACCACAGTTAATTCCAAGTTGATTTAGATATCCGAAGTTGCCTTCGTCTACAAGGCCCCCCCGAGATCGGGCAGAAGTTGTAGCTTGGTCGAAGGCTTTTTTGATGTGGTACTCTTCTTCTTGGGCCTCGAATTCGGCTTCAGTTAATGTGTCGCCGTTTGTTAGTTCTTGGTATTGCTCGGTGAAATTGGCTAGTCGTCTGATTGCTGCGAGTACGTAATTTTTTCCTCGAACTAATTCTTTCTCTTTTTTTATAATTGTTAGACGTAATTTTTTTATTAGAAATACATCTTTTTCTTGAGAAATGTCGTATTTTAAGGAGTCAATATCTACTAAAGTTTCTTCATATTTAAAATAGGCTTCTTCTAGGGCAGATTCTATACGTTCAATTTCTGAAAGTACCTGTTGTATATTTCTATGCGTAGTTTGATGGGTTAGTACTAGTGAGGAGTCCATAAACTGAGAGTGTGATTTAAAGAAGGCTTTTTTAGTTTCTTCTATAGATTCCCACGAATTAGAAACTTCAGTAAGCATACCTTCATACTCGGCAGGGACTCCTAAATTAGAAAGTTCTTTTAGAACTAAAAGTTCATTACTCATAATAATCCTCCATTGGCATTTGAAGTGGCCCCATCACTATTTTGATAAGAACCTGCAGGTAAATCTCCAAAATACGACGCATTTCCTAGTGAAGAAAATGAAATGTAGTCTATGAGAGTATAAAATGCTGCTCCTACTCCTGCCGTAAATGTACATATTTTATCTGATGCTGCCCCTGCGCAAGATGCTCTAGCTACTGTGAGGTTTCCAAAAGATGAAGAATTAACTAAAGTATTCAAAGTAAATGATTCTAGTGTAGAGTAGTTAGTTAAGGGGCCGCTAAATCCTCCCCCTAATACAGCCGTGGTTTTGTTTGAATCTCCACCAATATAACCCCGAGATGCAACTAGGTTTCCAAAAGATGTGGCATTTGAGGTGGTAGCATAATCCACGTATTCCATTGTTGAAAATCCATTCAAACCCTGAATACCGCCCATCCAAAAAGCTCTAGTTTTACTTGTAACAGAGCATGGAGTCTCTCTAGCAATAGTTAGATTTCCAAAAAATGTGGCATTTCCTAAACTGGCTACGTCGATTTGGTCTATAATTGCAGAGTAGTTTGCTGCAGAGGTAACACCCCCTCCGACAATACCTTTACTGCCATTACACGACCCCCCATGCTCAAATCTCGTAGTAGTTAGGTTTCCAAATACTGAGGATGACACTGAGTTTTTTCGTGCAAAAGACTCCATACTGGATAAATGTGTTCCCGAGTATCCACCTGTATAGAAAGCCTTATTAACTGTTGAAAATGAACCCGGTTGATTTCTACTTACTGTTAAACTTCCGGGGGAAGTGATAGATGCGCCAATTGATAGATCAAATTTATACAGTGTAGCAGGTGAACCACCGTAAAATACATCTGGTGCTGCCTGAGATGCTATAAAACCGAATGGAAGTATATTAAAAGCCATAAATCCTACACCATACTATTGCTGCTACTTACAAAAACGTCTCCGTTAGAAGCAACAAGGGTAAAAATACTGTTTGTTGAAGCGTCAACATCACCACTAAAGGATGCTCCTTTTTTAACTGAAACCGGAAAGTTTACAGTTACCGTAGCACCGGAAGAATTATAAATATTAAGTATTACAACCCGTCCGTCAGTTACATTACTGAAGGTATAGGTTTCGTTTGTCGAAATTGTTTTGTAATAGGTATCAGAGCCGAGCCAATCAATATTTAGACCAGAAAGTTGCTGATCTCTTCCCTTCTTTAACATGGCTTCTAAAGCTAGAACTCTTTGACCAAAGGTTTTTAAGTCAACATTATTAGGATTTGCTCTAAAATTACTTTCTGGCACACCAGCAAGTGCGGCAACGGTTGGAACAATTGCGTCAAGCTGTCCAGCTAAATGCTCAATTTGTTGAAACGTACTAACATTAGCATTGTCAACAACTCCACCAGTTGTAGCTACCAAAATACCTTCAACACCGACAGAAGGCTCAAAAAATCTAAGCAAACTTGACCTGCCATCGCCATCAGTATCTACATAATAGTAGTTACCAGTAGTTCCTGACGAATCATTATTATCAGACCTAAACATCTGAATACCATCACGGAATACTATGATTTCTTCGTTCAATACATCAAACTCATATCCCATGTTAAAATCAGTTTCAGTATCTTGAAGTTCGCCTTCAACTCTGATTGTTTGCATATCAACAATAAGATTTCCAGTAATAAGTATATCAGCTACTTCAACCTCAAAATGTTCGTTTACAAGTGAGGTAATATTTTTAAATTCAATTCTATTGCCGTGTACTATGTATTCTGATTTTTGAATCAAACCTCTTGCTGAAGATGTTACAGTTACATTATTTTTAAATACTTGCAATTGAGCAGAAAGTAACGATTGAGAAGTAGGATTTACAAGTCCTGATGTTGACCATTCAGGAGGCGTTACAAGTGCATCAAAAGGTATTGTTGTCTCACCAGCATTAGAGAATAAATGCGCAAACGTAATGTTTTTTACACCTGTATGCGGTGCGTTTTGTTTTTGCACATTTTGTTTTTTGTAGGATAAATTACCTTTACCTTGTACACTCATATTTTACATCCTTATACTTGTATATCTTCAATCTTTATAAATATGTTTACTGCTACATTTTTAGGTCTGTTTTCGCCACTAACAGGCAACCAAGTGTTGTCACCACCCGGCCCTAATGGGCTTGAAGTCTTGTCGGTTGTCGAAGTTGTACCTGCACCATAAATACCGACACCCCCAAAAGTACTTGGCCCCCGTGGGTAAGCATTAATTAAGTTTGACGCTTGGTGGGAGTGATCTCTCATAGCGTCACCTTGGGCATTACCCAAATCTCTTTCTCCATCAGGGTCTTCATTACCATCTAATCTTGTGTTGTTTTTACCTCTTAAAAACTGCCCTCTCATATCTGGAATATTTCCACCAAGTCCATTAAGTATAAGCGTATCATACTTGCTACCTGTTACATCTCTACCGTCAGCTAAAACCCAACCAGCACCGTTTTCAGCAATAAATTGTTCTTCAGTTAACATCGAATGAATAACGTCACCAACCTTGCCTTGATCTTTATTGGATGTTCCAGAAATCTCAGATATATCATCTGTTCCAAAACTTCCAATCAATCTATATGCACTATATCCTGTTGGAGCAGAACTTGATAGTGAGTATTTAAGACTAACTGTTCCAGCTACAACAACAGCATATATATAGTATATAGTATCACTTGCTATTGCACCTGTGTCAATATCTGTGGCAGTATCTAATGTGAGCACAGAAGTCACACTATAAGCCTGACCTCCAATTCTAAGGTTAGAGCCAGAAGCCCACTCAATAGTTGTTTGGGAAGCTTTTGTCAAATCTTTAATGTCTTCTATTCCAAAAAATTGCATATTATATTCCTAATTTATAATTCGCCCCAAATTGATTGTTCTATATGTAGAGTTGTAACCTTTACGTTTTTTTTGTTACTTGTTTACCTTAATGTATTTGCCTAAATTATTTGGTAGATATTCACTAACATTACCTTGATCTTTTTTAAATATGTATGCTTCTCCAACATTACTTATTGTATCTGTTGAACCATCGTCATATGAAGCACCAACAACAATATAATCACCATCAATTGCTACAGAATAACCAAATTGATTGCCATCATTCTCATTCGGAGAATTTAATATTTTAATTAAACCCCAATTATCAACACCGCCTTGATCTTTTTTAAATATGTATGCTTCTCCAACATTACTTATTGTATCTGTTGAACCATCGTCATATCGAGCACCAACAACAATATAATCGCCATTAATTGCTACAGAATAACCAAATTGATCGCTAACATTCTCATTCGGAGAATTTAATATTTTAATTAAACCCCAATTATCAACACCGCCTTGATCTTTTTTAAAAACATAAGCTTCTCCAGCACCATATATTGTATCTGTTGAACCATAGTCAATAAGAGCACCAACAACAATATAATCACCATTAATTGCTACAGAATAACCAAATCCATCGCTAACACTCTCATTCGGAGAATTTAATATTTTAATTAAACCCCAATTATCAACACCGCCTTGATCTTTTTTAAAAACATAAGCTTCTCCAACATTACTTATTGTATCTGTTGAACCATTGTCAGATCGAGCACTAACAACAATATAATCACCATTAATTGCTACAAAATGACCAAATGCATCGCCATCATTCTCATTCGGAGAATTTAATATTTTAATTAAACCCCAATTATCAACACCGCCTTGATCTTTTTTAAATATGTATGCTTCTCCAGCATTATTTATTG
>Ga0070745_1000131_pt1 | contig 47336 bp, 61 predicted proteins | sample VirMetDEL_Mar_4_FD_77438 | JGI IMG/M metagenome (GOLD analysis project Ga0070745, IMG submission 77438) | Aqueous microbial communities from the Delaware River and Bay under freshwater to marine salinity gradient to study organic matter... | ecosystem: Environmental > Aquatic > Marine > Coastal ...
CACCAGTACCGTGGTCGTACGTCAGTACGTAGTTGTCCTGCCCAGCACCTACGGTCTGGTCTACGTTGAACACGTAGTTCCCTACCGTAAAGGCTGTGATGCCTGTCAAGGCTCCCTCTACAATAGCTTCAGTAACAATAGTACTCAGAGCACTGTCTACCCAAGCACTACCGTTGTAGTACAGAACGTCACCACTAGCAGCACTGGTGATAGTGACATCAGAGAGATCATCCACGCTCGCTATGCTGGCAAGGCTAGCGGCTGCTAGCTGAGCGTAGGTAACTGCGTCCTGATTATTAGTACCATCCGTAAGGTTGGTGATCTTGTTGGAATTCATGTCCAAGTTGGCACTCATCGTGTTAGGAGAGGTACCATCCCTAGACAGAGTATTCTCTAGTGCTGCTTCGATCAACGTATTGTTAGCGTTGTATGCGGCAGCAGCAGCGTACCCCGATACTAAGTCGGTGAGTGATAGCTTAGCCATTAGTTACATTCCCTATCTTCTGGTTTCATCGTACATAGTACGTCGATTAGTTCATTAAGTTCGGCCTCTAAGTAGGCCCGTACAGTATCGTCATCCGTATCCTGTAAGTCCCGCCGGATCTCCCTGATCTCTTGCTTAATAAGACGGATCTCGATTCTATCAATGTCAGCAGCCCAAGCGATGTTGGTAAATAACCACAACATAGCCGTACCTGTGGTTACTAGAGCTGCCCATATACTTGCTATGTTGAAGTCTAATTTCACGGTTTGATATCTCCGTGGTTCCACCTGCGGGAACCGTATATATCAATCTCCCTTACCCGTTCTTCCAGTGTCTCAACCCTACCCCTAAGGTAGGAGTTCTCTACTGCTAGCTCCGAGTGTTTGTCCTGATCCACAGACTGGTTAGCCTCTATCTGCTCTCGGTTATACGTCGTAAGCTCTGCTATGGGAGCGGTTAACATCGTAGCAAACCCACCTAGTACCAGTACAAGGACTGATACCATACTGACCATAGGCCCGAACGGGAACTGTCTGTTCTGGTGAGTCATGAGCTGGTCTATAGATGTCCTGATATATTGAATATCAACTTGCAGACCAGCTACGTCTGCTTCTAGACGTTGTACTCGTACCCAATTGTCAGCGTTCGTTGTCATGGTATTACTGTCCGGTGTCTGCATTCCAGTACTTCCCTGTTCTCATCTGTTCAGCTAGTCTATCAGCCCGCTTGCCTACTTGTCTAGCCCATTTAGAGTCCAGCATTTCCCTAGCTGCATCCTCATAATTGCCAGCCTTCATGGCTGCCAGTGCGTTAGTGAAACCTCGTACGCGAGACGGTCCCATGTTAAAGATCATCTCTATCAGTACGTCCTTACGTGGTTGAGACAGAGAATCGTAGAAGCTGTAGTTCCTAGCGTATTGCTCGGCCTTGAGGATAGACTCCTCAAGCCAGTGCTCAGCTAGAGCCTCGTCTATCTCCAACTCCTGTAGGTTCTCTCCATATCCTATGGTCCAGACACCCACGCTATCCTGATAAGCTTTGAGCCTCAGTCCCTCGTGTAGCTTAACCGATTCCAGTAGTTTACTCATAAGCCTTCTCGTAGATCTTACCCTTTACTAATTGATTAAACAGATCGTCAACGTCGATGCTGTCTACGTCAGTCCAGTCATCTTCGTAATCGTACTGCATCCCTGTCCCCTTGACAACGTCATGGTGAAGGGCATCGTCAGCATCCCACACGTACACGTTACCGTTGACATCGGTGATTACTCGGACTCCCGGTACATCATCTTCCCTAACGTCAGGTCTACGGTAGAAGTTCCTGAACTTATCACGAGCCCACTTATCAAACTCTTGCTTGGTCGGGTTCTTAAGTATGTCTATCTTTACAGGACCACCTGCACCCCCGGCACTGGTGGGTAGATCAACCTTATGTAGGCCATGATCCCATGAGCCTACCGTTTCCTTATTCTTCTGGAATCTTTGAAGATCTTGAAATGCTAGTTCATTGATCTCTTCATCCGTTAACTCCGAGTCTGACCCTCTCCACATCCTCTTCCTTTGATTGAAGTAGATGTCATCAGATCTAGGGGAGTAGGTCTGTTGCATACTACTGCCTCGTGCTCGGATGCCGTAGTTACCATGTATGTACTCATCCTTAAGAGTACTGATTCTCTTCCTAGTAGTAGGTACTTGAGACTCAGGGCGGTTCGCTGGTTGTCTACGTGCCTTCTTACCAAAGAGCTTCTCGATAGCTTTGTCTAACTTATAGCCTGCACCTCTGTCAGCTCCATCATCCAGCATATCCCATGCACTGTAGCCTAACGCTTCCATCACTGGCTCGTGCATACCTTTCTCAGCATCCCATACAACCAAGTCTCCGTCTGGTGTCCTTACCCAACGTACTTCCTCTATGTCTCGCCCTGCCCACCTGCGAAGCATAGCTTCGTCGGGGTTCTTCAGAGCTTTCATCTTAGCGTTATCTCCACCCCAGTTGATCCACTCCAACTCTATCTCACCTTTAGGAGTAGCCAAAGCTTTGTCCCTTGCTCTATTGACAGCAGCGTCAGCTATAGCCATAGGCTCTATCTCATCATCCGGAAGGTCTGGATCTTCCTTCTTCAGTGCTGCTCTCGCCTCTGCTAAGTAGTCCTTCTTGGGTGGTTCTTCACTCTGTGGGTTAGGTGTTTGTTTTTTTTTAAGGTAATTCTCTCGCTTGATCTTGAGCTTGAGTTCCTTATCCGATAGCTTCTTAGCCTCGATGCCCAGCTCACTGGCCTTGTTCATCAGCCACTCGTCAGACTTGTACTTCATAGGCTCACCGTGCAGCAGCTTGTTGGCTGCTTCACGCACAGCTCCGTTACCCGGTCTCTTATTGAGAAGCTCGTCTATCGCCATCTCCTCAGTAAGGATACCCTCGTAGTTAGAGTAGTGATCCTGCCCCGGTACCTCTACCGTGGGCTTAGGCTGCGCTGGGAACAACTCCTCTGGGGTACCTACCTGCTGTGTACCCTCGGGTAGACCACCGGGATTGACACGCTCCTCAAAGGATGAGTCCATAAGTCCACCTTCCGTACCCCCACGGGTACTCAGGGTACGCTGGGTATCCCGGCCACGGTCAAATACCGGGCCTTCAGGCTGGAGCGGATCAGAACGTGGGGCTTCCTTAAAGTCCCCTAGTACGGTTATACCGTCCTCTACCTCTACGTTCATCTTATCCGCCTCGTCCCACGGTGCACGTTCCGGCTCACCCTTCATGTAGGACTCCCACTTGTTACCCTCGGTAGCAACTCTAAAGCGACCATCGGCATCCTGTACCTGATTCAGACCCCTAACGGGAGCAGTCGGGTCATAGTCGGGGCCAAAGAGTCTCTCAATGTACGGTGGTAGGTCCTCATAAGTCCACGCTACCTCATTAGCGTACGCCCTAGCCATCTCCATACGTTTCTCTGGATTCTTTTCACGCATCATCCACAAGTATTCTTGCATCCTAGCGGCTTGCTCGTCACCCAACCTACCGTATATGTTCCTTGACATATCGTAGATCACTTGGTTGTCGATCTTCCGAGCAAAGATATCAACAGCTTCCTTACCTCTCTCAGAGCCAGCCACCATATTGATGATATTCTGTACATCGGCTTCATACCGATCTCTCCTAGCCCTATGGGATACAGACATAGCACCGTCAACCTCACCCCTAGCCATTGTAGCACCGTTTCGGATATAGGACCTCAGGAGATCCTCGTCTACATTACGGAACTGGCCCTTTAAGATGTCAAAGAACTGTGTAGAACCCACAACATCCACACCCTCCCGTGCGTACTGCTCTACTAGCAGAGGTATGGCACTGGAGAGGTACCCATTGACAGACTGCTGAATTAGTTGCTCGTAATAGCGGGAGCTTCCACCACCAACCCACTGGTTGTTTGCCGAGAAACCGTGACGGTACTCGTGTATCATGACCTGTTCCAGTTTATCTCGCATAGCTTGCTGAGACATGGGTCTTTGTCCGGGGTAGTCCCTACTGGGCCACCCACGTACCTCAGCCGTACTCTTCTCCCACTGGGGCTGACTCCTCATCACTGCCCCACCAGTACCCGGCTCTGCCCCGTTAGTGGATACCTGCCACCAGTTACCGTCCTTGTCCTGTACTCTGTAGCCACCGTTACCCATGATATCTTTACCATCGGGTATCTTCTCTAGCGAGAACGTGGTGTTGAAATCACCGTACTCCTCACCATAGATTTTCCTAAGTTCGGGGTGATCCCATATATCTCCTGTCCTCATGGAAACTATGGTGTGGTTCTCCGTTGCTGTGTTAGCACCTTCTATCAGAGCATCGTCAATGGCAAACCAGTTGAAGGAAGCCTCGCTAGAATCAACGAACATCTGAAGCTCATCGTTAGGGGTGAGACTCCAGCCCGTTTCAGCGATCATCTCAGAGTGGGTCATCTCGCCCCTCTTCACTAGTTCAGCAGCATACTGAGCATCGTTGTAGTTCTTGTGGGCGTTCCTTACTTGTTGGGTATCGTTGCCCAGTGAGGCTACGTACTTAGGGAATCCTGTCTTGGCACCAATGAAGATAGCGGCTTTAGCCGTAAAGTTTGCGGGTGGTTGCAACAACGAACCAGCAATCCACTCAAGACCCTCGGGTTCCTCTTCAAACACGTTCTTCATTATCCAGTCAGAGCTGACTGGGATCTTCTTGAAGTCCGGCATACCCTCTAACCAACTATAGTCACCCCCATTACTGAGCCCTAAGTTGTCAGTCACCCACCAAAAGGTGTGTGCTGCTATTACAGTAAGGTCTACAGGAGCACCCGCTATGCCAGAGACGTAAGCCTTGCCTGTTTTCTTCAAAGCAGGCTTAACATTGCGGGCTACATCCTCTGTCCAGAACTCTTTGTCCGATACTGCCCCGGCATAGTCCACAATACGGGGCCATACGTCCTGTTTCCAGTACTCAGTGTCGAATAAGGCACTCATAAGAGAGATAGGGTCTACGCTCCTATTAGGAGAGAACCTTTCTTGGGATTCACCCATAGCTTTATCCAGTTCACGGGAGCGATTAATGATCGCTTGATCCGTAAGCCGGCGTTCAGCGTAAAAATTCTGCCTATTAGGGGCAATGTCAGCCATTATTCACCTCGGTTAGCTGGAAATAGCAGGTCGAGACCCATGTTTTTGTACGTTATACCGTACGCTGGTACGTCAGCGTACTGATCTTTGTAGAAATCTACGTGTGCTTGGAACCTGAGCAGGTTATTCAGCCTCGTTTCAATGGCACGGGCTGCTTCGTCCAGTTCTCTGCGGGTACGACGCAGCTCTGAGGGGCTTGCACTCCTCAGGCTAGCCTCACGGTAGCGTGTGGTGTCCCTTGTAAGGACCTCATTCTCAGCATCGTTCCTTAGTTTGATACGTATCTGACCCTTATCTAGGTTTTCGTGCGATACGTAGACTAGGGAACTCAGTGGTACCCCACCAAACTTCCGATCTAGGTCACTAGCAAGACTAGCGATCTGCCCTCGCATCCCACCGTTAGGCATACTAACGATGTAGTCTGACAGTTCCTCACCTAGAGCAGCGATAGCGACAGCCTCAGGGGGCTGGTTCGGGTTAGCCCTGATAGCCACTACCTGATCTACCACATCGGTACCACCGTACAGCTCAGCTACCTTATCAACGGTAGACTGGGCGTACTGATTGCCCGTACGCAGCTCGTTAACGTGGGCTACCTGAGCACCCATAGAGGGGAAGAGGATGGATTCCTCGGGCCTACCAATCTCGGTGTACACCTGATTAGCTCCAGCGTCCATGATTACCGCTGTCTCCAGCTTACGGATAGCGGTCTGGCCCTGCTCCTGATCCGTACCCCCACCATAGGGGGCTCCCTCAGCGTTGTCCTTATTACGCAGGATACCCCTCCGGTACTCCTCGGGGTCTACCCTCTGAGCCCTGTCAATACCCTCAGCCCCAAAGGTGAGGGAGTCTACGATGTACTGTTCCAGTCCGTCGATGGTAAGGTCACCCATCTTGTTCTTCATCATTACGTCCTTAAGTCCGATGACTTCGGCGTACTCCAGAAGAGGACGGATCTGTTGCATACGCTGGACCATCTTGTCCTGCTGGGGGAAGTTCTCCCGCCACTTAGTCTGGCGTACCTCGGACTCAATCTGCATGAGCTTAACAAGGTCGGGGTTCTCAGCCATGCCTTCGAAGGCTGCCTGCCACCTGTCAATGTACCCTATCTGGTCATTGAGCATAGCAATGGTGTTCTTACCACGATCCGAGTTACGAGCACTCGGGGGTATGTTAGCCTTAATCATCTCAAAGTTAGCCTTGTACTGCTCAAAGCCTTGGATAGCTTCCTGTGCGCCACCCTGTTGCCACAGGTTATAGATCTCCATCTCGTCAGAGGATGCCTGACCGTTAGCGATCTTCTTGGCAATGCCTGCTATCTCTACCCCTTGGGCCTGTACGGTCTTAAAGTACGAATCCACTGCGTTAATGTTCTTACCGATGGACTCCTGAAGTACCGCTGCCCCTGTCTCCAGATTAAACTCTGCTCCTACGTCGATAGTGTTGAGCATAAAGATCCGGTTGTTCATAAGGGTATCGGCATCTTCCTTCTCAAACCACTTACGTACGAACTCGGGGGAACCAAACGGAACGGAAGCCGGGATACCGAACCCACCCTCAGAGGGTCGTCCGTATCCCTTCTCAAAGATCAGATCCATCTGCTTCCTAGACTGAGCACCGAGGCTACTAGCCGACTCATCGTACATACCCAGAGCATCGAGGTCTGGGTTGAGTCCCATGAACTCGTTGAACTCGTTCTTGAACCTATCGGAGAGCGATGGGTTCTTCTTTAAAGCCTCGTACGTGAGCCTTTTGGCCTTGTTAACTACGGCAGCACGGACAGACCCAGTAGCCTGAGAGGCTTGGGCCTGATAGCTACGGAGCTGGTCGTAGAGCTGCTGCTCTCGCTCTCGTCCGAACACATAGCCCAGCTCTTCTTCTGCTGGATCTGTGACAACAGCTAAGCCATCCTTAGCAGTTGCCTCTAAGTCTCGTGCGAGTTGGTCTTCCTTTTTCTGGGAGTAGATTGCACTGGCTGCTGCCGCTGCTGCGCCTACACCAGCCGCTATATCAGGAGCATCGTTCCCAGAGGGGACCGAGCTCGTCGGTATGTACTGCGGTACACCTATATCAGCCATTAGTAACCTTCCTTAAGTTCGTCTGTTAGTGCTTCGTGTAGCTCAGGAGCCCGTCTTACACGGTCCTGATAAGCGTCACGGATCATCTCTTGGAGAAGAGAGATCTCTTCTGGGGGAAGATCCATCTGACCTACACTGTCGTAAATAGTGGGGGAGAGGATACCATTACCCAGCTCCTCACTAACCATCTCAACAATAGACGGTTGCCCGTCCTTAAATTTCTCAATGAAGATACCCTCAAGTATCTCCGCTCTGTACTCTTCCGGCACATCCTCGATGATGTTAGCCACGATCTGTACCTGTTGAGCCATCGCCTGAGGGGTCAGCTCACGGGTGTAGTACATCGTGAACAGCTTCTGGAAGTGATCCTGATAGGCTTTAGTGAACTCCCTACGGGAATCCTTCTGTTCCCACATATCACGTACTGTCTCGTAGTAGGAGATCTCACCACGAGATCGTTGTCCGAACACGCCCCTAGCAAGGATCGTGTTCCACGAGGACTCCAGAGGCAGGGGTTCTCCCAGATTGGAGAACATCCGTCCCATACGGGCTTGGTTCCACGCTTGGAAGTTGTCGTTAACAGCGGGGATAAGCCCCTCACCTACTGCCTTAAGGGCCAGTACGAACTTGTCCTCCATCGGGATATCAGCCGGGAAGACCGTTTCGTTGATGAAGGCTAGGGCTCCGATGCTACGCTCTGCGATAGAAGCAGCGGGGCCGAACATAGCCGAAGCTGGGGTAGTCAGCATAGCTTGAGCCGTCATCTCCCAGATCCTTACGGGATTGGGGGACGGGGTTAACCAGCTATAGTCCAGCTCCTTCCATTCATCGGAAGACCAAGACCCTACTGTGTTAATCATCGTATCGAACAGGCCCCACGTAAGCACCTTCTCAATGGTGGTAGCTTCACCGGGGATCTCCATGTCCCCTACGTGCTCCATCTTAGACTGTGCCAGCACAGCTCCTACGAAGGCTCCCATACCTACGAACTCAGCTCCGTACAGTAGACCCCCGGACAGCCACAGCTTGACAGCATCACCGGCTGTCATCGAGGGGTTCTTACCCAATAGGGCCAGAGCTGCCTTATGCTGGAAGCTAAGGAACTGGGTAGCCATACTAAAGAACCCGGTCTGATAAGACATGTTGTTGGGCTTAATCATGGCAAGAGCTAGGTTACTAGCGTCAGTGCGAATGACTTTCCACTCTTCGTCACTGATCTTACGGATGTCCGTGGTGTTGGTCCGCTTCATGTGTCGCCTGAGAGCGACCATGTACGTACCGGATAGGTTGTTACCTTCACCCCACGAGAAGCCCTTACCTAAGCCGTCCATTACGGCGTTACCCAGACCCTTGGTGTGGTAGACACCAGCACCCAGCGGGTTAGTAGGCAGAGCACTGGGCCTCGTCTTGGTGTAGGACGATCCCGTGTACTGGTGAACGTCTACCGAGTCGATAAGACCGGAGCGTTCAAACTGTTTGACCAGTATCCTGTACTCCTGTAGGCTGACGCCCATGAGCTTAGCAAGGCTCTTCTCAGAGATGTCAGTGCCTTGTCGCACAGCCGTACGTCCCATCTGTAGGGCGTACATGTCCTTGAATACACGACCCGTAGCAATGTAGGCCGGGTCCATACCGGCCAAGAACCCTATCTGCATGGTCTGCATAGTGAACTGGCGGAAGGGACGGAGCTTCATGAACAGGTTGAAAGCTACCGACCGTACCAGTCGGAGAGGTTCTGCTTGCTCAGCAAACTTCTCGTAGGCTCTGAAGAACCTGTTACGCTTGTCTCCCATACCGAGGTACTGGTGTAGTTTCTGCCCGAATTCAATAAGGGTACGGCGTGTCAGAGACACAGCCCTAGAGTTGGTACCCTCCATCAACCTCATGTACCGGATGTACTCACGAGCTTCCTTGAAACGCTTACGTGCTTCAGAGGTAGCAGCGTTGTTGACCATAGAGTCAAGCTCTTGTTCTACGTGGCGCAGGTTAACGCCCGGACGATTAAGGTCCAGCTTACCCGAGGACATGTCCTTACCGTACTTCTCAGTCCACGCCTTCTTAAGGGATCGGAACAGATCCTCCGTGGCTAGCTGGCGCGAGGCTATGTGGATGCCACGCTCCAGTGCTATACCCGGATCGTCAATCTCTGCTCGGTTACCAGATGTGTTCTTAAGCCGGTCGAAGTTACGCTCGTCGTAGAACAGCCGTCCTTCCTGTTGGAGGACCTGCTTCTGGAACAGGGCGCTATCGCCTTGGTCAATGTCAGACGCTCGTACCAGCTCAAACTGGTCAGCTCCTTCACCGTACCTTCTAGCCATAGCCCGGTTGGCTCTGGCTATCCAAGCCTTACCTTCCATCTCCGTACCCGTGGTACGTACAGCTTCAGACCCACCTACCGGGTCCCTACGTCCGTCAATCGTAGCGTTCTTACGCTTGCGTACGATGTAGAACGGGTCCTCGTAGAACCTCATGGTGTAACCGGGGTGGTAGTGCAGAGGCCTCTCAGTGAGAGGACGTACCCTGTACTCGTCAGCTCTGACGACTACTCGGGTGACCTTAGCACCCGGAGTGTTCGTGGCTACTGCGATTGGTAGTTCCTCAATGAACGTACCACCTGAGGCCATAACGTCCTCAATATCCTTACGAGAGTACTTGACAAGATCTCCCGTCTTGGGATCAAGGAACGAACCGGGCTTAACGTCAGCAGCATTAGTGGCTACCCTACCGTGGAAGGTAGGCATCGTGGGATCGGTGGGCTTAACCGTCTTGTATCCGTTGCTGGTAAACTCCCGGTAGAGCCGGGTGTTCAGCATGTCGTACATGGTGTCCATCGTAGCTCGCATGGCTACGACACCCTCCAGTACTTTCTGTGAGGCTTCGGGGAACTGTGCTGACAGCTCAGCGTACGTGGGATTACGACGCTGTACCTTACCGAACTGCTCCTGCCACTCAAAGATACCGTTGGCTAGCTTCTTGTCAGCTATGCCTAGAGTCTGATAAGGGTGGGCTATCTGATTAAGGATCGAGATAGTCCTCTGCTCGTCCAAGGCTCCACGAGCGAAGGCTCCGTAGAAGAACTCGGAGAACCTAGCGTTCGGGGTAATACCCGGCATCGTGCTGTTAACGTGGTTCTCGTCTAGGAACCTAGCATCGAAGGGGTTCCAAGGACGCTGGTTGTTATACCGCAAGAAGAACTGTTCTGCTCCCAGTATTTCGCCAGCCTTGGATAAGGGAACCTTATCATAGTTCACCATATCCAAGAACTCTTTACTAGTAAGGTCTAGTTTCTCCAACTTACCCGCATCATTAATGTACATGATGTCGAGCTTACGCAGCTCGGGATCTATCAGCAGAGCTTCAAGCAGTACGTCCTCGATATCGTCCCACCCACTAGTAGGGGTGGCACCGAAGACTGCGTTGATCTCAATGCCTGATCCATCGTCCAGCAACTTAATGGTGGACATGGGGGTGTGTACGGTAGCCCCGTCAAACTGGGCTAGCTCGTCCAATTCTTGCTTGACAACACGCTGTTTATCTGCTAGGGAGATTAGATCCTCGGGGTTTGAGGCTCCCTCAAGCAGCATACCACGGAGTCGCTGGCCCTCAGCCACGACCCGCTGTACTCCCTCTGGTGCGTACTCTACGTCATCCAGAATATGGGTGGGCTTGGGCAGCTTGGCTACCGCCACCTCATCAGGGGAGAGCTGGAACTTAGCAGCTGTGGCTTCCTCGGACAGCATGTCCATAAGGCGCGTGTACGCCTCACCTGAGCGAGCCGTAACAGCAGCAGTGGTAGCATTGACAGCCCTAGGGGCCTTAGTGAATACCCTACGTACGCTACCTACGCCCTTGGCTAGGATAGCGACACCGAACAAGGACTCAATGGCAACCTCAAAGTTGCCCAGCCACTCGTCCAGTGTATCCTGTGAGGATATCTGATCCATCACATTGTCTGAGAATACCGTGGACCAGTGCTCCAGTACGTTGTACTCGGTCAGCAGGGGACCGATGATAGCGTCACTCTGAAGGGCCTTAAGTTCCTCGGCCATAGAGGCCACAGCTTCCTGTGCCTCCTCAGGGTCCATATCAAGGAACGAATCCCGGATAGCCTGTCGTCCTGAACCTACCCAGAAGCTCTCCCAAGTGGACAGCTCCACGCCAGCAGCCTCAGCCATAGCATTGGTCAGGCCAATGCGAGAGGCAATGTTGTAGATAGGGATGAAGTCCTGAACAATGACTTCTCCCACAGCTTGTACTGGATCTTCCCACCCACTCTCAGCCGCTACAGCGTTGACTTCTGTTCTCAGAGAATCGAGCTGACGTATCCTTGTCTGATCGGACAAGGCCCGAAGGGTGGAGGTAGGAGTCTCTTGATAGATCCTCTCGATCCTTTCCATCGGAACAAAGGCCCCACCGTCCTGCTGGAGGGTGGCGAAGATCATCTCATCAAACGGGGACAGCCTACGGTACGAGATCCTGTTGGCCTCGTACTGCATGGCCTTGACCTTATCCTCGATTGAGATATTCTCATTAGCGATAATGTCGTTAAGGCGTGACTCCGTGTTCAGGTTCATGATCCGCTGGAGGGCCTCGTCATAGACGATGGCTCCCTCGTTCTGCTTGTACTCAGCGAACCTCTCAGCGAATGCCCCCTGTCCTGTGACAATGGATGCTTCCAAAGCTCGGTTAGCCACGATGTTGTCCTGTACCTTAAGGGCGTTGAGTCGCTGTACGATCTCGTCACCTTGGGGTCTTGGGACAACTAGTTGGTCATTAGCCATTATGCCTTAGGTCCTATAACTGATCCAATCTTAACTTTGTTCAACTCATCGGATATACCCGGAAGACCAGCAATCTGTCCGATGGTACCAGCTACGCTAGCGTACCCTTCGTACTTGGACGCTTTACTGTCGTACCGCCCTGCGATTTCTCCCAGCTTCTCTTGGTTACGCAGCTCTACTGCGCCTGCCTGAGCTTGGGTTCTCTGGCTAGCTAGCTGTCCTTGTACAGCAGACGACCCTAGGTCGGCTCCTGTCAAAGCTCCTCGTGCTAGTGCTACAGCTTGGGCTTGCTGGAAGTCGTTAAAGAACTTCCGCTTGGCTTGAAACTGTTGGATCTTTCCAATCTCTTTACGTGCAGCATCAGCTTTACGTTTGGCTTTCTTAGCCTTGCTACCAAAGATAGCACCGGCTATGCCCGTCAATCCCCCAATAACAGGTACTAATGGTAGAGGCATCTTACTTTCTCCTACTAATTCGGTAGTTTACGGTGAAGCCCAAAAGGTGAGAGTCCTTAGTAGCTGCTCCGTCGAATCGCATGGAGAGAGATCTTCCTCTACCACGCACTTTATGTCTAGTAGCAATAACAGGATAACCATCCACATCACCGCTAGCGAGAGGAGTGAAAGGACGGATATGACGGTACGTTTCAACTTGCTTACCAATCTTCCCAGTAATGCCATAGTTACCCGCTGTTGCATCCCAAGCCTCCTGTGCCGTTGGCGCGTCTGGATCATCCCATTGGATGGTATCTGTCCAGTTCCAAAACGGAGTCATTAGTGTAGACCCAGCGTTATCTTCAGTCCAGCCAGTGTCACCACCTAGGTCTGTCCAACCCGTCGCTGTGCGTCGGTTGTACACATGGATAATAGGGGCTTGCTTCCTGTTCTGGAATCCAAACGAGGTATCCCACCCCGTTACTAGGTACGGGAGTGGGGACTCAGATCCGGTAAAGTCTACGTAGTCTGTCTGATTCATGTCACACGTATCTACCGTGGTGGTAGACTGTTGACACTGGAACTTAACCTTCTGGTTAGACTCAGAGCTGTCTGCTTCTGAGATAGCGAAGATAGAGATGATAGCCTTAGTAGCCGTGTCATCAAAGTTCAGACGATACCACCCTTGGTTCTTCATGTCCCACACTAGGGCGAAGTTATACCCGTGGGCTAACGAAGTGTAGCCCGTGTCGTAGGAATTGTCTCGGTACAGGAAGTAGATCCTGTTCTTAGCGTCATCGTACGCTGTCTGTACGTTCTGCTGGTCGCTTGCCGGGATAGCGTTCCACGTAGGTTCTATCACATCTGACATCTTAGAGTCTTCCAAGAGACTCGTGTACTGATTAGGACTAAGAGAGATGATGCCGTTCGGGCCTGTGTATATGATAGAGTTCTCTACCTGTCTCGGGGACAGGGCAGAGCTACACCCAATGTCAGTGATCTTACGGACTAAGTAGTTATCAGCCGTGAAGCCACCACGACCTCCACTGATCTCCCATACACCGTTCGTAGCAAAGACTACGATAGCATCACGGTGGGCTACCATCTGTTTGACCTGTCCCATGTTCGGGATGATAATGGTACCACCATCGTCAGGACGAAGCTGGTTGTTCAGGGGGTCGGTGGGGTCTGCCCGTTGGTGGCAGTACCCTAGCGAGGTAGCCTTGAGAGATACCTGCGAGAAAAAGATAGTATCGGACCACAAGGTATCAGGGATACCGGCGTACCAAGCACGACCAGCGAAGGCTTCACACACTGTGGGGCCTACGCTAAGTTCACTACCCGAGCTGTTAGCTATCGGGTCTTGGCCTTGGATGATACCGTCAGGATCTGTCTGGTTCCATGAGGCCCAGCCTGGAATAGCGGGGATGTGGAATACCAGAGTATTGATACTATCATTAACCTGCACCTGTCCAGCAGCCGGGGCTCCGTTAACAGGAGTCCACGGTCCTAGTCCATAGGGTGCGTTGTTCAATCCCCACCAGTAACCAGAGCCACCACCTGTAAAGTTGTACAACCAACGGTGTCCGGTGATTACTATGTCCGGATCACCCAAAGTATATCCGTGAGAGGGATAGCTGACTGTAAGAGTAGTAGCACTAGTAGGGTCTGCGGCAAAGTCTCCGGAATCGTACGAGAGCTGGTAGTCTCCGACGTTATCAGCAGCCGCTATACCAACGGTTGAATTAAGGGGGTCTAGGAACAGAGCACCCTGTGGTGCGCTAGAGGTACCGAAGGCTTCGTTCTCTATCTTAGAGGTGGACCACGCTTGTGTCCAGTCTTGTTCAGCAGTACTGGCAACTGTACCTCTGGCGTAGCCCTTGTACCAGATCATGTTCTTTGATGGGTTCGAATTTCCAGAACTATTGGTCTTATAATCCGTAATATCAGCGTCTTTCCAACCTCGGTTACGGAGGTTGTAGTAGTGGTCAGCAGTGATAGTACCGGCTGGCTGTGCTCCTACGTTGATGCCATCTTCGATACCTTCGAAGTCTCGGATAAGCAACTGGATAGCGTTCGCCTCTACATCGGTACCATCATAGCTAAGATACAGAGGAGTAATGTACTTATTGGTTACAATAAGGTAACCTCTATGGACGGCGAAGGAACACGGCTCGCCGCCAATATCGGAAGCTGCATAAGTACCAGAGTCTACTAGAAAGCTAGACAGATCAATTACGTCAGAATTGTACGTAGTTGATATGGTTTCAGCATCGTCTGTGAAGTAGAGCGAATAGCCAATCTGATGGACAAACAGGTTCTCAATAGACCCTGCATCTGCCCATAGGTATGACTGGTTGACTTGCCCCGAAGCGATAGTGACGACAGTCTTAGTAGACCCACCACTCTCTCGGTCAAGTGCCTTCCTCCTTCTACGGCTTCCATCTGCCTCGATCGTGTAGTTCATCTCATCCGACGTATACTCGTCCGGAAAGGTGATCTCATTAGACAGTGTGTTCAAGCCTTTGCGTAGAGAGAAGTACTGTTTAGTACGCTCCGCTTCTGGCATTAGTCGTCCTTAGTAGCGATGGTATCCCCGAGTTCTTTCTTGATTTCCTCGGGAAGATCATCCAGTGATTCCTGTGCTGTCTTCTTCTTGGTAGCAGCTCGTTGATCGGCAGCTCGTTTGTTAGCTGCTGACTTCTTAGCAGCTTCCTCTGCGTGATCCCAAGACCTGTTAAGGTACTTGAGGATCTGCTCCTGAAGAAGATGAGGTTTGGTCCATCGACCTTTAAACTCATCGGGTATCTCAGTGTCTGCTCGGTACGGATTGGGTCGTGCTTCGTACAAGGCAGAGCCTTTGAGGTGGAAAATTTGCCACTGCTTACCCAGTGCGTCTACGTTGTTCTCGATATTTACGTGGCGGTCGATGTTGAATGTGTCACTCATGGTCAGAGTTCTCCTTACTTTCTCCCATAATCGGGAGTACGTCGCTGTAACTTGCGACGGTTAGCTGCGGCAATATGCCTTTGCCTTTGTGCTCGGACTTCCGAGTTACGCTGGCGCTTGTCAATCTCCTTCGTTACTCCGTCCTTGAACAGGTCGAAGTACATGGCCCTGCTCCTGTTACGGAGGAGGGTCATAAGATTCTGTGGCAGGTCTGGTACCGAGGCATCTGCGATGCTGAGCGTGGGGCGCTGGATACCGTAAGCCTTGGCCTTTGACGCTTGGAGGTTGGACTCCAGCGTCGAGTTGTACGCATCAAACACGATGCTATCGTATCCGTGGATGAACGTGTAGTACGTAGGCTGCCTGTCATTGTAGTGGTTGTACGTCAGACCGTTGATGGTCTGCGAACCGACGTTGGTATCGCTGACGTTGAGTCCAGATACCAAGTCATCGAATTCATCCGTGGGCATGTACTCGACATACTGGAAGTCGGGATCACCACCAGCGGTGGTACGCTTGTCGTACTTGATCCAAGCTATGTCATAGAACCCTTCGGGTCGGGTCATTACCGTGGGAGTGCTGGAGCTTGTAGCTGTCAGCCCTCTTACTTGTTTGTGGTGTTCAAGATCGAACTGATCGGCAATCATCAAGAACTCTTGCTTGACAATGTTGGCGACCTGCTCCGACTCTACGGTATCGCCAATAGAGTTAATCTCATCACCGTCTCCGTCGGACATGATGTCCTGTACGATCTCAAGTAAAGTATCCTTAGCGATAGAGGTAACCTCCTGCTGCTCTCAAAAGGAGATCGTTGTCTCCAAAGAAACCAAGACCTTTGTTGCAGCTATTACAAAGAAGTCCACGGACTTTCCCGGTTTCGTGACAGTGATCTATCACCAAGTTTGTTTCAGAAGCACATATAGCACAGGCTCCGTCTTGTTCCTGCATAAGGCGATCATACTCTGCCTGCTCTATACCATATTTAGTTTTGCGAAATGATCGTCTCCGTCTCTCACGGAAGACTTCAGGATTCTCACTGTAATCCTTCTTGAGTTTGGCACGAGAACACTCTTTGCACTCATAACGATAGCCACGAGCAATGCCCGGACGAGCATAGAACTCCTCCTTTGGTTTTACTTCGTTGCATCGAGAGCAGTCCAGTGTATCTTTTGCCATATTAGTTCCTTAGTAAAGAGAGGGGAGTTTCCTCCCCACTCAGTTAGTCAGCAATCAAGCCGTGAGCGCGGAGAGCTGCAAGGATAGCGTTAATCTTGCCACCCAATACGCCGTCGTTAGCCTCAAGCTCATCAACAGTCGGTGTGGCACTCGTTGTCAGAGTAGCACCCGTGAGGGTAGCTCCGTCAAGAGCGTCCGTAACGTCTGCGATAGCCGCCTGACGATCCCCGATCTGGGGGTTGTCATTGCTGTCTGCCAGTTTGCTTACTTTAGCTGTGGGCTGTGTCATAAATGTCTCCTTAGTTAAGGTTCCCTCTTCCCGAAGGAAGAGGGTTCCTAGTTAGCTTACTCTACAGCAGCAAACGATTCGCCCTGCGAACCCTGCGGTTCGATGTACCGAACCGTAAGGATGCCCGAGCCAGCCGTAAATACTCCCGTATCGTAGGAGAAGGTAACAACTACGTCAGACGTAGAGACTGCACCAGCAGAAGTTACACCCCCAACCAGAGCACCGTTGCAAGCAACGACAGCACCGACAGCGTCCAGAGCCGTTACGGCAATGGCTGCGTCGATACCGTTCGGATCGTCGTCAACAGCGGCAGCAGAGTGCGTACCGATGTCGAGAGCGCCCGAAGCAGAGGTTGTGAAAGCCGTAATAACCTGAAAGCTAGCTTCCAAGATACGCGATCCACGGGGGATCACAACTTCCTGAGGAGCAATAGAAGCTACCGTCACTGCGGACGTTGCTTCCAGTGCAGTTGCATCCGGCAGTTCTTTGACCAGAGTTTTAATCGGGCCTTCTGCCGAAACAGCACCTACGTTGTTATCTGCCGTGTGAGTACCGAAACCTACTACCAAACCGTCGGAGTTCGTCCAAGTTGCATTTCTAGCCATGACTTATCTCCTTATACTTGGTCAGTGTCGGTCAGGACACAAACGAGATTTTCGGGACGGTATACCTTCAGACCATAACGAGCGGTCGTCACGTATTCCTCACGCTGCTTGTCTTTGTTGTACTCAGCATCAACCTTCGGCATCTGCCTCATCGCGCCCATGAACGGCAGGATGTCGGTAGAAGCAGCCGAGAAGAAGATGTTGGCAACACCAGCAGCGGTCGTCAACGTAATCGTTTCGTTAGCGGTCGGCAGGTAGTTGCTTACGTAGCAGTCGAAACCGAAGATGCTCTTAACGAACGCCATATCGGAACCGATGCCTTCAGCAACGAGACCTTCCCAACGGGGGTTATTGGACATGTTGACAATGTTCGTCAACGTATTCAGCTCGTACTCAACCGACGGATCAACAATCGCCATCAGGCTAGAGCCCGGTACGTTAGCCTTCTTCAGGGCGTACAGAGCTTTCGCGAAGTCAGCGATAGCAATCGTCTCGCTGGTGCCGGTACCGATGAATCGGTGCTCAGCGCCATTGATCGAGTTGGTGGCACTAGCCGTCTGACCACCCGAGGCACCACCAGCACCAAGTGCGAGGATGTCTGTTTCCAGACGCTCGCCCAGTGCACGGGCCTGCGAGGGTACAAAAGCAGCTTCAAGCTGCGAAGCGTAGAAAGAATCCTGACGATTCTTCTCGGTGATGTAATGTCCAGCACTCACGTATTCCGTGATTGTGAAGGTGAACTCACCAGTATCCAGAGCGTCATAGACGATGGACGTATCTTCAGTATAGTCACGCATCGTCGACTCACCAATACTAGGAACGGTGAACTGATCGCCATCGGGGAATTCCGACAGCCAGTTTACCCAGCCCTGAGCATTGAGGTCGTCTTGCAAGACTTCCTTAAGCTGGCCTGCCCACACTTCACTACGGATCAAGAGAGCGGACGCAGCAGTCGTCATCGACATGTGGTATTACTCCTTAACAGTAGTTAATTGTAGAACTTGTCGCCCAAGGCTTCCCTAGAACGCAACATACCTAACTGCATCTGACGGTCGTTAATAAACTTCTTAGCGCCCATCTGGCTTCGCTGTTGGTCGTACCATGCCTTGGTCTTATGACCTTCTATTTCTAGAGAGGCGCTGGGTCTGAGTGCATCAGCGTTAGCGTGAGGTAGTGCTCCGGGGTTGCCTGAGCTAAAGGGTTTTTGATTACCGAGTCCTACGAGATTTGCAAATCCGGTTGGCGATTCTTCGCTCAGTTTCCAAAGTGTGTCGGCAGACATACCAAGTTGCTTGGCTTTCTCACCGACCCAGTCTTTGGGGTCACTGTCAGTCTTGGACTGCACCAGCTTCTCCGCATCGGAACGATTGGCTTTGCGGGTGCGCTCGGCCTCTCTCGTTTCAAGTAGATCGTTAATCTTTTGCTGAAGAACGTCGTCGTCTAACGGGGTCTCGCCAGCTCCTTCGTTCCTGTTTTGGGACTTGATAGCGTCCATCACATCCTTGATGGTATTCTGCTGGTTGGCAGAACTACGCAGGTCTGCGTTCTCAGACTTCAACTGGTCAATAAAATTGTCAGCTTCGATCCTCGACTTAGCAAGCTCTTCCAAGTTTGCGTACTTCTTACCCTCACCTACGAGGGCTGCTACCAAGCTGTCACCTTGGTCTAGGTGTTCATCAGACATTGGTCATGTCTCCTTACGGTAATAGTTCGATTATTCGCCTTAGGGTTTTACGCTCGGCAGCAGCGGCGATGGTCTTCCGCTCCCAAGCCGGATCATCAAAATCCTCTTCTTGGCGAATAGTCTTTTCGATGTCCTCTTCTAAAATTCTGGTCAACCTCCTGATGAGGAGGGTGCTGTTGGCTAAAGCCTTAGCCGTGGATTCAGTTTGTTCTCTACTTAGTTCAGGATCACCGGGTACCCGGTCCTCCTTGAACCATCGTGTGTCTAACTTTCTCATCCAAAGTTACCTTGATTGGCTACATCTACCAAGTATCCACCGAAAGCGGCGTGTGCCTGCGTGGCTACGGAGGATGTAATGACCGTACGTATGTCCGTTCTGGGTGGAATGATTGTCACACTCTTGGAATTGATATGTTCCTGCCCATTGAACACATACAGGTTGGAGATAGTCCTCCATCCTTGATGCGCTGATGCATCTGCTACAGTGTCATCGTACAGTCTGATCTGCCCCTTGATATTCGCGTCTGAGGAACCAGCCATACGTCCTACACCCACAGAGTAGTAGTCTATGACGAAGTACTTGTCGGCAGGTACGGTGTACAACGCGACGGCACTCTGTCCCTGCCCTGCAAGGATGGACTCCTGTACGTTGCCCCCGATGGAGGCACGGATGATTCCCACGTTTGAATCGTTACTGCCACACTCTCCGACGAACATACGGTTGGCGCGCAGGAAGGTCTGCGTAGTCACGACAGGGGTCGTGCCGTTGAGGGTGACAGTCTCCTGCACCTCCAGATAGTTGGAATCCAGCCCCTGAATGGTGACTTCATGCGCCCCGATACCTGCGGGGTCGCCATCGTCATCTGTACTGGTGCTGACAACTGACACAGTACCCGCAGCGTCAGGCCATAACAGCGTACCACCCTGTCCCCAGATGTCCTGAGTAGCGGCAGTTACTGCCGGGTTGACTCCAAACTTGCGGAACGAGGTCCAACCGGGAATCGCACCAATACCTACTGCTATCCCCATGTCCCCCATCGGAGACATCAGGTTAGCATCTGTAGGGATCTTCGCCACTACTCAACGCCTTCCATAACAGCAGCTTCTTCCTCATCCATCTGCTGGTTCATAACTTGGTTACGACCTTGGATCTCTTCGGCTACGTTCTGCTGCGCCATCGTAGCTGCGCTCTGTGTCTCCATCTGTTCGATGATTCGGATGTTCTCCTGTACGATGTCGTACTTACCAAGCCCGAGCATCTCCTCGGCCAGCTCGGCAATCTTCTTGCCGGACATGTGGACCGATACTGCCGGGTCTTGGAGCAGGCCAGATCCCACCAGACCCATGAGGTTCTGCATGATCTGTGCCTGACGAGAGAAGTGACGAGCACCTACGGGACGCAGCTTGCCACGAGCGTTAAGCTGGTCCGGTCCAATCTTGAGGAACTCTTGGAGTCCGAACTCTTCGTTCTGAGACTTGACAAGCTCTACTCCTTGGATGTTCCGTCGAGCGGCTTCCAACATCTGGTTAAGAAGGGGCTCGATAAAGTGCTCTTCGAAATGCTGAATCTTCTGCTGGAAGATTCGACCTGCTGCGTTCTCAAGTGCTTGGACTTCAAAGGCGGTCTTTTCACCGGGGGTTCGTATACCCATCGCTTGCTTAGGCGCACCTGCCAGTTCCTCCATGTTGCCCATTAACTGTTGCATCTGGAAGTCAGCGTTCAAGGCTGTCGGTTCTGGACGAATGACATCTACTCGTGAGTCAACGTCTGCGAAGATGCGCTCATCAGGACCCAGCTCAAAGTCTTCTACCTGTCCGTAGATGATGAACATGGGGTGAGCGATCTGGTCGAATACGTCAGCCTTCAGGTTCTCCAGATGGTCCAACCTGTACTGCATTCCTACGAGGTTAGATAGCGGACCCATCGCCCAAAGGTTATCGGGCCGGGTTCTCCAGCCAACGTGTTCCTTGTTGGAGCGACCAACCCAAGTCTTGATGGGCTCGTCGAGTACGGTATTCTTCCGGTCAACGACAATAATGCGACGGTTTGTATTAACCTCGCCGGTCTCCTGATTATAGGTGTCCCCTTCATATTCTAGAATCTCGATCATACCTGAGGACAGGTACTCACGGAACGAACCGAAGCCATCTATCTGGATGCCCTCGGCCTTATCCATATCGGAGTCACCGTACGAGCTGAGTTCATTGCGTCGTTTCTGGCACTGCTCTACGGCAGTTGCCGCCCACTCATATCCGGGGATATTATCAGCGGCGTACTTGAGAGTACCCACGCTTATGAGCGAGCGAGTAATCTTAGCTGCTTCCTTGAAAGAAGAGGCCGACAGGTCAAACTGGATATCGTAAGGCGAGATACGCTCTAGCTTGGGACCGACGTACGTAGTATAGGAGAGCCCGTCTGGGTCTTCGTACTGGTCGTTGAGGTACGTTACTTCAGCGAAAGCGTTACCGGCATCTATGTAGTCGAGCACGAGCTGCGACACGGTACGCTTGAAGTCCGACTCGCGGATCTTCTGCTTCATGTAAGCCTCAATAGCTCTGGCTGAATCACGGGTTACGCCTTCCTGTGACTCTGCTTCCCACTTGAACCAATCGTCGTGTGGGAACAAAGCGGCCATGTAGTTTGCGTGGAGGTTATCCCGGATCTGACATATCTTCGGGATAGAGGTCTTGTTCTTCCACGGCAGTTGCTTATTGGTCGTCTTAGTCGTGTCCGTCTGGAAAATGTAGTTACGCAGTTCCTTTTGCTCTTCCCTGATAGTGGTTGAATTGTTACGGTAGGCTGTGTAGCGGTTCGTTACGAAGTCCGCTACCCGATCTCCCGTGTTAAGGATATCGCGTATTTCCTGTACGGCTTTTGCTATTCTCGGCATTTAATATACCCCTCCAAATCGGGCGTGTGTCAGTACCTTGCGGTCCCGCTTCATAGCGCTCTGCATAAGCGGTGGTCGTAGGATACCGCACACTGATTCAAAGGCATCCTTTATGTCATCGTTAGGTGGGTTGTACATAATGAGTTCTTGTTCCAAGTCCTCACAGTAACCACCTCGGTAGTGCCAGATAGTCCGGTTCTCGTACCGAGGCTTCAGGGCTGCTTGAATACGTTCTTCCTTAGAGCCCATCATTCTGTTGGGGCGATAGTCTTCCACCGACAGGGCTAGCCCCTCCCTGCGGATCTCGTCCTTAATGTGCTGGGCGATGACAGCCTGTCCGCCCACCACCTCAGCTCGTATCTTCTTGAAGCCCCACTTCATGTGGGCTTGCAGTACCATATCGAAGTAGTCGCTGACCTTATTTGTCTTCGCTCGTTGGATGTCGAGCACATAGATATAGCCGTCTGAATCTACACCTACAACAATCATGGCTGTGTAGTCGGCTGTCACCTTGAGGCTGAACGCAAAGTCAATGGCAGCGAATACGTTGAGAACCTTGCCGTTGAACCACCACTTCCCGTTCTCGTACTTCAGGTACTTCCTGTCGTAGTGCTGGAACAGCGTCGGGTCAATAGCTGATTCGCCGGGGTCGTTCGGGTTGTTGTAGTACTGGGCGTAGAACTGTGTCTTGTCCAAGTACTTGGCTCTCTTCTGTGCGAGGATCTGCGTGTTGAAACCAAACCAGCGACCATCTCCTCGTTGCATACGGGGCCATAAGAATTCCCCCGTACCGTCTCCCATGTCCTCCACTTCTTTTTGCAGAACCTCATAGACGGGCTTGCTTTCGATCACCTCCCCTTTCTCATTATAGATATCGTACGAAACGTCCATGAGCGTTCCGTACAGATCGCGGGGGTGGTAGCGAGTACCGACAATCCACTCCTGCGCTCCAGTGGTTTCGATACTAGCTAGCAATGAGTACTGTCTTTCGACCTTATCACGACCTTCCTTTGTGTAAGCGTTCTCATTAACTACTACGTCGTCTAGGACTGCGATGTTGCAGTGCAGTCCGGTGATGTTCGTTGTGAGGCCCGAGGTAAATACCGTCGAGTCTCTCACCCCTTCGGCAGCTCGCTTCGGGTGGTCAACCTGAATCTCAGAGTTGGTCCACTTCGCTCGCTTGCCCTCTTCGGGGTGTACCATGTCGGGCCAGTACTTGCGGTAGCGAGGACTGTCCAAGATGTCCTTGATAAACTGTAGCTGCTTCTCAGCTAGTCCAGAGGTGGCGCTGATGTACAGGATTGTTACAGCCGGGTTCCGGGTAATCTCCCACGCGCACCGATAAGCTACTAGGGTACTCTTCTGGTGGTCACGAGGGAAGAGTAGCATCTGGTGATCGCCGTGATCGGGGCGATTCCACCATGTGATAACATCCTCGTGACACTGGCCCAGCACCCGGTGTGGTGCTACTAGCTTGATAAATGTCAGGAGGTCTTCTTCTGCCGCCTGACGAATCTGGTCCTTCGTCGGCTGTGTCATATCAGTTAGGCACTATGTGTGAAGTTGAACACATCGTTCCCAAGGAAGTTGGTAATCGAGATGTACTGGTTGTTGCCGTAGTTGTCAGCATCGAACCCACAGTACGAGAGCCCGGTGCCTACGGTACCACTGAAGTCTAGCGTTCCGCCGTACTCGGCACTGGCTATGGACCCACGAGTGGGCAGCGTGTACCACGCCATCGTACCGTCTTCGCACATTACGTAAAGGTACTTGCCCTCGGACGATATCTGTATCCCGCAGATGTTAGCGGAGACATCTGACGAAGTATCCAACGAAGCCACTGAGGCTGAGCTTGTTGATATGGAATGACGAGTAGACAGGTCGTACTCGTTAATAGTAGTAGTGCCGGCTACCCAGTAACGCATACCGTGCTTGGCAAGCGTGAACGCACCACCTCCACCTACACCGTAGGTGGTGTAAGCACCTCCGGTACTGATATCGTACGGAGTGCTTAGGGTAGTCTCAGCTACAGAAGCGGACTGCTTGATCCAGAACTTATCTCCTTCTGCATTGATGGCGCACCCAATGGACGTACTACCGGCCTCAGCCAAAGTACCCAGCACAGCACCTAGCGTGGAAGCGTCCCACGGTGTGGCGGCTTGGCGGTACTCGATTCGATTGAGAGTACCGTTGTGGTAATAGAAGTAGTCACCCTTAGCCGACCAGCACGAACTGTAGTGCGAGGCGGCAAAGTTTGAGAACGAGGTGTCAGCCGTCGTACTGATGGTGGACGGGTCGCCACTCTGTGTTGGGAACCCGAACGAAGTAACGTACCACGGATTTCCGTACGAGTGGAAATAGATCCGTCCCTTCGGAAGGGAGTAGTCTACGGTCTGTTTAGTAAAGCCTAGATCATCGTCGTTCGCCATAAACACACCCTTGAACGTCGCGTTCGTTGGTAGTCCAAAGGCTTCATCAAATTCGTACAGAGCGGCACCACCCGAGCATCCTAATTCACCACCATCAATGATGGCGTACAGGCCATCTCGTGTGATCGTAAGGTTAGCCGTAGTGGTTGAAAATCCCCAGTTGTTTGCTGTTTTGTTAAGGCTTAGATTGTCTGTAGTGCCGAACGTCGACATGTCCCACGGAGTGTTTATCGGAACGAACGACAGTCTGTCGCTTGAATCCCTTCGGTAGAACCCAGTGCCGTCAGCTAACCATTGACAACCTTCACCGTTGAAGGCGTCCGGTCCGTCTATGAGAGTCGATGAGGTGAGGTCGTACGGAGTTGACATCAGGTAGACGTTCAGAGCCGTAGACTGTTTGGCAGACCAGTACGTACCGTCCGGGTGCAACCAGACATCGTTAGGAACACCTGCCGTGGTCTGAAGAAAGGAGGAGTCCAGAGTCAGTGTAGACTGATCCCACGGAGTAGAGGCGGCGTACATTCTGAAGTTGTTACCGGACCAAGAGAGCCAGTAGGCTCCGTCAGAACTCCAGTGCGAAGCGCCGTTGTTTGTTGAGGGGATGACTGCGGTTTGTTCTACTTGGTTTACATAATCGAACCACTCGATTTCCTGAGTAGAGGAGAAGCCGGCGGTCGGGAAGCGGGCGTTGGGGTTAGCTCGTCCTCTGGCGTTGCTGGCCGGTTCGGGATAGTAGTGACCGGGGTTGTTACCTACGTGACCACCCCGTCCTCGACCAGCACCGGCTGGGTTGCCGGCCTCGGCGTTAGAGTCCTGAGAGACTACGAACTTGATGTAGAGGTTCCACAGGTCATCCTGTGAGAGCTTCTCTCCGTACGCCGTACTTGCAATAGCCCCTGCGTCCACGCAGTACTGAACCAGCGCAGCGTGGAAGTCTGACATCAGGTTACCTGTCGCGGTAATCCCCGAGTCGTCTATGAAGGCTTGCGTCGTTGCGTTGGGCAACGGCGGATATTGCATATAGTATATGGCCATAGCTTACTTGACTAGTCCTATGATCTTTGCGTCTTCGCGGAGGTCCCGCTCGTCCTCGATGGATTGTTTGAGAGCTGCTTGCTTCTCAGCCAGAGACGGGCGGCCCCTCTTGGGTTTCTTGACCGTTTCGCCGTACGCGGTAGCAAGCCACTTAGTAGCTTGGAGATCCCCATTGAGAGCTTTCTCTTTAGCTTCATAGTATCTCTCCGACTCAAGACGAACCTTAAGTTCCGTACGCCACCCTTCCAGTTCCTCTTGGAACCAAGGGCGGTCTTTAAGTTTGCACCAGTGATCCCACGAGCCAAGGAGCCTTATGGCGACTTGATACTCGGTGGGATCGGCTATCTCCATATACTTCTCGTACATAGATACACACCCCTCGTGTTCGTACTTCTTGAGTGTGAACACGGGAGGATAGTCGGGGTGGCGCATCTCCCAGAATAAGGATTGGGTCCGGAACCGACCCTGAGCATCCTTGAGAACAGCGAAGCCACCCCGTGTGGCATCCATAGTCACCCCATAGGGGTGAGTTGCTGAAGCTGTAACCCCTTCGGGGTTATTACCTGACAAACTAAGAACCTCTTCGGTTGACAGAAGAGTCCCGTCTACGACGGTCCTTCTCCAGCTCTTCAAGGAGTTCTTGAGTAGTCTTAGCCCGCTTCCCCGGAGAGGAAGAGGGCGGAAGAGAAGGTTTCTTGACAGGGGCAGGTTTTTTAAGGGGCATTGATATATCCTTTGAGCAAGGCTCAACGAGTCTTGCGACTCTAAGTTGATAAAGTGGTTATGGGCCACCCCATAGATCTCCATGTATTTTAACCTAGACTTGACTAGGGAGCCGACCTCTTAGGGGAGGCGACTCCCTAAGTCGAGGGGTTGTCCCTTGGTTTTCAACCCCTCTTCAAGGGTATTAGACAATGAAAACACGAAAAAGTTCAATTTATTTTTTTTATCCCTTAGTTCTCAAGTACTTAGTATACCTAGAACCACAAGGGTATCCATGATTTCTGTGAGAAATTTTTAAGGTGTCTTTCCCCGTACACGCGAGGCCCCCGGACCCCGCCCCTCCCCGTTATGTCAAATCAACCGAATCTGGTCCGAAATTCCCACATCTGGCAGCTGATTATGTTATATTAGCAACTTCGAATACACCCACCTACACGCGTACAGTTACGTAAGTAACTGTCGATTAAGGCAATTGACAGCGTTGTCATCTCTCGCGTTATGTGCACACGCGGCGATAGCTAACGCTATCGTTAACGTCTGCGCCTAGGACTACGTTAGTAGTCCTCAGAGTGGCCTTGGCTGGTCGGTCTGGGGTCTCTCCTCTCTCTAAGAAATAAATCACCCCGTTAGGGGTGATTGATTTATTTCTTAGAGAGAGGAGAGGGCAAATGGCAATTTCGGAATTGGGTCGCATTAAAGCCTTTCAGGCTTCGGATCGAGCTGCTCTGGATCGCAAAGCGATCCGATGGTGCGTTGAAGAAGGCGTAGCCTTCTCGACGTTGTGTGAAGCAATCACGCAATATCTAGCGAAGCTAGATGAGATGAGCCCCGAATGGGCCGATTGGTTTGATGCTTACGGCGAATCTCGCGTATCTCGACTCTTCGGAGTCGAGATTTAACAAGCCCTAAAGGGCTTGACATCGGGGAACTTTGGCCCCATACTAGTATGGCAATCGGGAGCTGGACTGGCCGGCTCCCTAAAGGGAGAACGAAAATGAACCACATCTTCGACAGCATAGCTGTAGACACGGCGCTTGAAATAGCGGAGCTATTTGGAATGGAACCCGGCGTCGTCTTTGACGACGTAGCAGGGACCCTTTGGGAGACCGTGGCAATGGAATACGAAGCTGCCAAAGGCAGCGAACGTGTCACGATGGTCTCCGAAGGAGACGAGATAAGCTGGGTCGGTCGTCAGTATACTGACGACCAGATCGGCAAGCTGGACGGTCCGGGCCGAGACGTTAACTGGGATACCATGGCTGGTATCCTACCTGCGTATAAGGGCGGACGAACGGCCAAAGGCCGTATGACAAAGCGTCAACGCAAAGCGTTGAAGAAAGCGGAAAGGGCTGCCAAACGGTCACAGTCTAACGACTGTGATGAGATGGTGGAACTGGTCCTCACGTAAACAATCCCGCCCACGCTCGCCGGACTTCGTCCTCGCGTTGAGTTCGAGGCCGGCAGCAAAGGGCTACCGACCCAAGCAAATCACATGATGCAAAGGAGCACATGACATGACGAATCGAGTCAGCAACAAGCAAATTCTGGAAGCCATCGCAGGTCAGACGGACGCTATCACGGCGCTTGTTAACGTACTAGCTGGTACTCAGGCACAGCCCGCAGCACCGGCACCTACGCCTGTAGTTTCCGATACGGAAACCAAGTCAGCCTATAAGGTGAAGCCTGCCTATCTGTCGAACCGTAAGGTAGCCGCTCAAGCTCACGCCAACAAAGTTGGTGGCGAGATTGTACTGTATGCCCGGCAGAACTTGGCCGGTCGCACGGTACTGGCTTATGCTCAGGCTAGCCGCCACGCCGACATACAGGTCCGTGATAAGGGCTACCTTGGCAAGGTCGCTACCTTCCAGCCCGAGTAATCGGGGTAACATTAAGCCCACTCTAATGAGTGGGCTTGCTTGTTACTCTGGCTTGCCTTGGCTAGCTGCGTTAAATAATAGCTTGCACACTGTACAGTTGGGCAGCGGCAGCACCAAGGCGAGCAGGGTACATATACCCATACATGAGGAGATTCCGATGCAAGAAATTAACGTAGTTACAACGTGTCCTATCTGTAGCAACAGTCACGATGTCGATGTACCTTACGAAGGGTACATGGCATGGCGTAAGGGTATGCTGATACAGCAGGCCATGCCTGAACTGTCGGCTACACTACGTGAGATGCTCATGTCAGGTATATGTGGTACCTGTTGGGACCGGAGCTTCGGAGAATGACTGCCATCATCGGAGCGTTTATTGTGTGGGGTATCGTTATGATACCCCTTCTTATTAACTACATGAGGAACCAGTAATGGAAGGCTACATAATCGCAGCACTAGTGCTGTACATACTGTATCTCTGGGCTGAGATGGCCGAGGACACTCGGCATATAGCCCGACTGTATCAACGTATAAGGGAGCAGCACGATGGATGACATGGTAACATATGATGACCTGATCGAGGCACATGATGAGCAAGTATGTGCTGATCTCGCTAGCGAGATGGCATTTTGGGGTGAGTACCTGTTACTTAGGCTCACCGATGGTGAGTACCGTGGCGAGTAGCTATCGGTACACTGGACGGACCCCGGTTAATACCGGGGATTCCGTTAACGTCCTTGATGAGGACGGTGACGTACTGTATAAGGCACGGGTACTAGATGCCCTTGCCACACAGTTTACTGTGACTCGGAACAAGACAGTGACTTACTTGTTCTATCACGATAAGGGTCTCACTTGGAAGCCACTCAAATGAGTGGCTTGTGAGAGGTATCCTATCACCCACGCTCGCAGTCCGAAGGACTCGCGTTGAACCGGAGGGAGAGCAGCATGGCAAAGGATAAGCGCAAGGTTAAGTACAGAACAGGGCATAGCCCTGCTATAATGGGCAAAGGTGCAGCCCATAGAGTCCGCACCAAGTACACGAGGAAACGTAAGCATGATAAACGACAAGACCCGGACTAAAGTAAGCGACCGGAATGGTATGACGTACACTGACAGCACGTACCGTACGTGGCTGCGTAATGTAGGTGAGGGAGGGGACAGATCCAGCCTCGTACGTACTGTTTCGACAGGTATAGGTGAGGATGACAAGTGGATCAGCGCCGACCTGATACTGAGTGATTGCTCTGGTCAGGTACACTATGACATGTACATAGACAGTAACAAGGCAGCTAAGCGACAGCTTGAGTTCCTTGGTAAGCTGCGAGAGGAGGTGTTAATCTTAGAGCTTGAGTTATATCACACAGCTAAACGGTTTGGCTGGACACAGACAGAGGATGAGCAAGATGAAAGCACTGTATAATGTAGAGACTTGTAAGTTTAAGACGTACGATGGATGGACTGAGTACGTAGAGGACAAGAAAGGTAAGCAGATCAAGGGCTTAGAGGATGCCCAATTGTACACTGCTAGTGAGGCAGCACGTAACCCGGCTGTCTATCCACTAGAGTGGAGGACAGTTAACCCTCGTGTTAACTGGAAGATGCTGTGAAGATGTGGTTGACAGAGGTGGTGCGTATCCTATTGGGTGTGTTCATCATGTTCTTATTCTCTTTCTCTTTGTTTGTATACTATTCTCTCTCCTCCCCTAAAGGAGGAGAGATAGAGAAAGAGAAGATCAATACCTATCAGGGTGTTGCTGTTGACCCCGTTGAATACCGACGGTACTTAGAGGAGTATGTGTTATGAAAGCGTACTTAATATGGTGTGTGCTGTGTTGCTTCTTGTTCATAACTACATTCATGGATGTAGGTACATTCATCATATGGCTGGCACTACCTATCATAGTAGCAGCCTGTGTAGTTGTGTTCTTTATTCTAGCTAGTATACTCAAGGTCTTAATGGAAGATTGGAGCGAAGAGCGGTGAGCCTCACGCTCGCCCGCGCCCGCCAGCCTTCGGCTTCGCGATGAGACCGAGACCACCGACCGAGGAGGATGAGATGTATAAATTAATTGTTGGACACGAAGAGCCCACCGATGAGGAGCTGTTAGATAAAGCTATTGATATGGCAGACGATACGGTATTTGATACCGAAGCTGACCTGTCAGTAACAGGACCAGTACCCACTGGATGGGATAAGGTAGAGGCAGAACAGTATGATCCACCCCGTCCTGTATTTAAGGAAGAGGATGAAGAGTACATTCTATTGGAGTTCGTATGAGTGAGGAGTACAGAGGGCTGAGTAAGGAACGATTGATCGAGGTACTAGAGGAGCAGGACATTGAGTTGTTTGATCTAGTAGCCAAGATCATTGAGTTGATTAACGTAATAGGATGGGATGAGGATGGCACTTACAGTTTTATGGACGGAGATAGATGGGCCCGATTCGATCCTACCGGAGGAAGCGATGATAACTAAAGACTTTGGGAAAGCTACGGACGTAACGATGGATCAGTTCTGGCGACAGATGATCGAGGCTATGTTCGATGCTGATATTAATGAGGGTATCTTAGATGCCGTCATCAATGAAGGCAAGGACAATGAGACCACGCTTAAGATTAGGCTGGTGATTGTAGAACTGGACGGTAAGTCCCTTGAGGAGGACGAGTAATGGCAGCAATGAAAGGTATGTATGACCCCGATGTTATCCGTCGTATGGTACAGGAAGGTGACGCAGCTAATAAGGTAGACGAGGTAGCTGATAAGCTAGCCAAGTTGTCCGATGTTAAGGAACGTGAGTACGTAGCACAAGAGGGTGTTACTTACAAGACATTCGGTGAGCTGTTCAATTGGAAGCCGACACTGGTACCGGAGAACCTGCCGGTAGCTGTGTTCACTGATGAGGACTGGCCGGAAGAGGCACGGTGTATGATACCTGATCCTAATGAGAACTGGATCTGGCCTCGTGAAGCTACCGAGAAGTTCGCTGCTGCCCTGTCTACTAACGACACCACCCTGCTGTTCGGACTGCAAGGTACTGGTAAGTCAGACCTTGCCAAGCAATGGGCTGCTACATTCAGGTACCCATGCTGGCGTATGAACTGCAACGCTGAGACTAGGGAGGCACACTTCACTGGTAACATGGGCATCATCTATGATGAGGATGGCAACCCACATATCAGGCAAGAACCTACGGCACTGACCGATAGCCTGCGATATGGTGGTATCTTCATTGAGGATGAGGCGTTCCGTCATAGCAGTGCACTGGTACTACAGTCTCTACGTGAGAAGTCGAGCCGCTTCTTGCTGCTGCCTAATGCAGTAGGCATGAGTGCTGATGAGCGTAAGATGCTGGCACCTATTGGTAAGTGGCACTACGTAATGACAGACAACACCGTAGGTCTGGGTGATGAGACGGGTACCTTCCAAGCTGAGGTGCAAGATGTCAGTACACTGGACCGTATTGATACGGTGATCGAGATGGACTACCTTGGTAAGACAGAGGAACGTAAGATCCTTAACAAGTATGCCCCGGATCTTAACGAGGATCAGGTTAATAGTATGCTGGACTTTGCCAAGGCAGTACGCTTAGCGTTTAAGAAGGACGAGCTTATGTCTACGTTCAGTGTCCGAGCCCTGCTCAACTGGGCTGATAAGATATCCATGTATGGTGACATGGCTACAGCACTCAAGGTATGCTGGTTCGACAAGCTATCCAATAACGACAAGGCTATCGTTAAGGAAATGTATATGCAAGTGTTTGCATCGGCAATTAAATAGGAGTAACCAATGAGATACGGTCGCAAAGAGTACGAGCAGCTAGGGTTTGATGACACCACTGCATCTATCCTTGAAGTAGATAGAGTGCAAGAAGTTATCCGTCGCAGGTGCGAACGTCATAGGGTACAGGTAGTGTGGTCTAATAGCATTGACACCGCTGTTACTAGCAACTGCGTACCCGGTAGTGCTTATGATTTTATTATCAAGCTCCCGGCTATCCAGTCACCCATAACTAAAGAGCAACTGATCCGTACCTATATGTACGTAGTGCATGAGTGCGGTCACTTGCTTCGGCCCGAGGTATTCGACATCTCTATTAGGGAGCAGCCATGCCCTGAGTTGCAAGCTATCTTTAATATCCTTGAGGATGATTGCATGGAACGGTACGTTGCTAGCCTTAGCCTCGGTGATGCCAAGGTGCTGGGTGAGGGTAACGCCATCATGTGTAAGGATGGTGAGATGTACTGGCGTGAGCAAGTACAGGAGGCACGAGCTAAGGGCATCGTGTTTGATGAGGAGTCCTTGAAACCTATGATCTGCATGGCTATTCAGATGATGTCACGTAGAGATTGGGATGGCTGGTCTCGCCAAGCATATGACAACTGGCTTAAGTGTATGCCAGAGGAGGGCATGGATCTTACCACCGCTCTAGTTAAGGAAGGGTACGTTGATAGGTTACGTGCTTGTGTTACTGTCGATGATGTGTGGGCCCTGTCATTAGACCTGTTCGACCGACTGTATCCTGATAAGCCACAGTTTAGCCCGCCGACTCCGCCTCAAGGTAAGGGTAAAGGCAAGGGTCAAGGTAGTAGTGCTACCGAAGGTGATGATGGAGGTGAAGGTGATGCCGACGGATCTGGTACTGAAGAAGCCGAAGCTGAAGAGGGTGAAGGCTACGTCATTAACTGGAAGGATGTACTCTGGTCACAACATGACGACGGTAAACAGAACCACGGTAACGGTGGTCCGGCTGGCATTACCTTTGAAGGTAAGCCCGAAGATCAGAAGGGTGTAGCATTTTCACCACACAATGAGATCGCTGTTCAACCCCTGTATGTTAAGGGCTATGAATTGCCGGATCATGAGTACCGTTATAAGCGAAGGGGCCGAGCAGCTAAACACTTCGAACCCTGTGCTAATAAGGGAGCAGCACTGGGTAACCGAGTGCGTCGGTATGTACAGTCACACACCCGTGCTCGTATCCGTAATGACCGTGAGTCAGGGAGCATTAACAATCAGGATATAGCTAGGCTGCTGATGCCACCTGTTGATGGTGGTAACTGGAACCGTCGAGTGTTCTACGATCTTCAACGTAAGCAAGCTATCAATACTGCCATCCATATCCTAGTGGATTGGAGTGGTAGCATGGGTGGTAGGAAGGCTGAGCTAGCAGCACAGGCTGCTATCCGAGCAGGTGATGTGTTTGAACGCCAGCTTAAGATGCCGGTTATGATCTCGGCGTTCACGGCTTACAATACACACTGTGATATCGGAGTTGTTAAGCCCTTCGGTAGGCGTATGTCTACTAGGGATCAGGCCCAATGCTTCGCTACCTACTGTCAGTGGCACGGTGGTAACAACGATGCCGACTCTGTACTGTGGGCATACCGTGAACTGATGAGGCGTAAGGAACCACGTAAGATCCTGCTGGTACTGAGCGATGGTGCCCCGGCTGGTAGTTACAATGGTGACTACCACTCAGCACTACTGGCTGCAACTAGGCAGATTGAGGAGGAAGGTAAGATTGATCTGTATGGTATTGGTATCCAATCCAATGCTGTTGAGATGTACTACACTAAGCGTTCGGTTATCCAACACGCTGAAGAAATCAACGATGCACTGTTAAGTGTACTGGCACAAGGAGTTAAATATAATGGAAGCTAAGCATGAGATCGTCCGTAGGAAATGGACACCACCACTGGCAGGGGTCACGGCTGCAATAGGGTACGCCCTGCTTACCTTCAACGTACTGTTGATCGCCCTGTACCCTGAGAATATAGAAAGCTATGCTTGGGTCAATGGGATACTGACACTGGTTTTCTATTCTTTAGTTCACTGGGGTAGCAGGATGTATACTGCTGGACTCAATGCACTGGAGACTGAGAAGATGATCAGTGTCCTTATGGTATTGAATTCATTAGGAAATTTAGATGGAACTTTATCGGATAATGATGGTCTAATACACACACAGGGGGACGATAATGAACACGGCTCCTCTTAATGGAGATGTTGCTGACACGGTGGAGCTGTTCCAGACACGGTATAATAAAACAACAGGGTCAGACAGTGACGAGGACATAGCAACAGCAGTAAGATCAGTACCGTGTATCCTACCCTCTGGATGGAAGGATAGGATAGCCGGACCGGGACCAGTATACAAGTACACTAAGCAAGATATACTGGAGTACAATGAGATGGTATACCTGCATGGTGAGGCGAGAGCTAAGCAGTGGGCAGATCGGAGGTGGCATGAGCGTACGTAAAGAAATGCTAGAGACTATGTGTCTCGTAGCCAATGGCCTGCATACTGGTGAGACTACTCGTATCAACCACGAACAGTGTCCCAGTGGATGGGACAGTAAGCGTAGGTTCTACGTTACACGTAAGCCTGATGTCCTGCTTGGTTACTGTCACAACTGCCAGAACAGTGTGACTAAGTACGTGGGACCAAAGGATAGGTACCGGCATGATGCTAGGTACACCACAGTACAGAAAGATCCAGAGTTCCAAGTACTACACGCAGTGTCCTTTAATGATGACTCTAACATACCAGTAGAGGCACACACATGGCGAGTAAATAACGAACTGACTAGAGCTATGTGTGTTAACAATCGTATTCAGTTCAGCTCTGAACACTTCGGTATTGTTACGCCAGTATATAACATGGAGCATAGGATAGGATATCAGGTTAGACCATTGGTACAGTTAGGTCCCAAGTATATCACTATGCTAGAGAACGACAAGTTAATGGGAGGGTTTCGTATACAGTCAGGCAAGCATAGTCAACAGTTGCCCGTTGTAATTACGGAGGACTATATCTCAGCGGTCCACGTACATGAGGCCGGGTACTTAGCACACTGTAACTATGGTGTGCAGACTAAGCCTCGGATGTTGTACGCTATGGTTAACTATTTTGGTACGGTCCGACCATACATAGTGTGGTTGGATAACGATAGCGACCACGTTAGGGACAAGGCTAAGGAGATAGCTGATGTACTCAGGATGTTCGGTGCTACGGTACACGTAGAACTCACAGCAGAAGACCCTAAGTACGTACCAACTGAGATTGCTTCTATAGTTGGGAGCTACCTATGAATGATCTCGACTTATCAATACTTAACTTCCTGTCTACCCGTGACAACTGGGAGAACTATGGCAAGGTAGTAGACAAGGGACTGTGTAATAAATTGAGTTGGCAATTAGTGCAGGACATTAACGAGTACTACACAAGTAAGCCAACAGTTAGCAGCATAGTACCGGAGGACTTCTCAGTGTGGATGAATCTTATACGCCACCCTGATAAGAAGTCTGATGACTTAGAGATGTACAATGCTGTCATTAAGAATGCTGTGGAACGTGAGCCAGTATCGGACGAGTTCCTCAGTACACTGAAGGAAGCGAAGATCAAGTCCGAGCTAGCCCACCTAGCCGACGACCTATCGGCAGGCCGGGTAAACATGGATGAGTACTTCAATAGCGTGAGCCACCTTCAACCATCAGCCAATTCGGTTGATGACTACGATGTCAATGTAACTCTAATTGATATCGCTGATAGAGTAACCAAGAAAGAGGGACTCTATTGGAGACTTGAGGACCTGAACAGATCCGTAGGCCCGATCAATAAGGGTGACTTTATTGTGATAGGTAAGAGACCCGAGACAGGTGGCACTAGTTTCTTGTGCTCTGAGTCTACGTTTATGTTTGAACAGATGGATCAGGATGTGTTGCTTATTAACAACGAGGAAGATCCTTCCAAGTTGGTGACCAGAATGATGACGACTGCGCTTGATGTGGATTATCGTACTCTTATAGCTAACCCAACCAAGTATCATAAGGATTACTTGGATTGGTTAGACGAGAGGAGCATTCGTATTAAGCACAAGTCAGATGCATCTATCACAGACATACGTAGATGGCTAGAGTCAGGAGACTACGGGCTACTCGGGGTGAATGTCCTCATGAAGTTAGCAGTACCCGGTAAGCTGGAGGACCATGATAAGCTACAGTATATAGGTGAGAACTTACGAGCCTTGGCAACTAGCCACTGTCCTATCATGGGAATCCAGCAAGCCGACCCGACTGCTGATGGTGTCAAGTACATACACCAAGACAAGTTGTATAAGAGTAAGACAGCCTTGCAAGGTGAGGCTGATGTACTGTTGATGATAGGGCTGGACTACAATGAGCCTGAAGATAGACGGTACTTCCATGTGGCTAAGAACAAGCTGCCACCCGCTGCTTGTACTATGCCGAATATGAAACACGCTATGGTAGAGGTAGGATTTGATGGACCAACAGGTCGGTTCTACTCCACCTTATTTAAGGGAGCACACTCATGGACAAAGAAGTAGAGATATACTTTGACCTAGAAACTACAGCTCTCGGTCCTAAGAATAGTCCGGGAGCAGAGTACCGTATCAACAGGGTACTCATGGCCGGATGGTCCATTAATTCTTCTACGGTTGTAACCAACACGATAGATGAACTGCTGTATGTTATCTATCAACACCAACAGAGTGGGGCGGATGTAGTACTTGTAGCTCACAACTTGATGTTCGACCTCAAGTATCTGCTACGTCACAACAAGACCGTGGGGTATGGCATTGACTGGACCAAGATAAGGTACCGTTGTACTATGGTGGAGGAGTACCGTAGGTCAGGGCACAGGAACAAGTACCCATCACTGGAGTTCGTAGCTAAGCTGCACAATATCCCATTCAAGAAGGGGCTTGACCTTGGCGCTATCATAGCTAGTGGTAAGTGTGTGTCTACCATACCTAAGGATGATCTACGGGCGTACCTTATAGAGGATATTGAGGTACTCCTGCTGATACCAGAGTACCCAGTCAACCAGCAGTACCTACTGGCACTGGCATCTATGGAACTCAATGGTCTGCCCATTGATATAGATGAGACCGAGAAGCTAGGCACCATGCTAGTCAGTCAGATGAACTTCAATCAGGGTGTGTTGGAAGGTATGCTTGAAGGGATACTTGAGTGGAGTGATGGTACACCTATCAAGCCCAATGATCTGAACGTGACGGCTCCTCGTACCATATCGTACGTACTTACCGGGTTCCCCGAGCACGGTATCGGAGCTGCTAAAGATAAGAAAGTAATCCAGTTCATAAGTGGTGCCGATCCTATTATGTCGGATCTGGATATACCAGTGGTATGGGGCAAGCAGAAACCCAATCCTAACTTAGGCTTCCCAATTAACGCTAGCATTATAGAGCAACTACGGAATAAGTACTCAGTAGTAGACCACTACGCTAAGTATAAGGAAGCGAACAAGCTATTGAACACCTATATCAAACCGTTCTTAGCTGAGGCTAACAAGACGGGTGGGTTTGTACACCCGTCAATGAACACCACCTCTACTGCTACGGGTAGGCTGTCAAGCTCTGGTCCTAATGGACAGAATATGCCACCTCGTATCCGGAACCTAGTAGTGAGTAAGGTAGGCAGACTGTACGATATAGACTTCTCTCAACTGGAGATGGTAGGTGCAGCTACACTAAGTGGTGATGTGCAGATGAGGGCCGACCTAAGGGCGGGCTTTGATCTACACTACCTCAGTGGCAAGAAAGTATTCGGATGGAAGTCTGAAGCTGATATGACCAAGGACACTAGACGTATAGTTAAGGGTGTGAACTTCGGCTTGTTGTATGGTGGTGGCCCCAAAGGTATCACTGAGAATACCGGGGCCGACATCAGGATAGTCAAGAAGTTGATCGACTCGTTCTATAGTAGGTACCCTAAGGTAGAGGAATGGCAGGAGGATGTACTTGAGTCTGTTAAGAAGGGGGCATGGGCGGAGGGAGTAGATGACAAGGGAGTGTCGTATCGTGCCTCAACGTATACTCTACCCGACCATTACGGTGGTCGTAAGTTCTACTTTGAGGAGAGTTTATCACCGGCATGGATGAAGGATAAGTACAGCTTCAAGCCTACTGAAACTAAGAACTACCCGATCCAAGGGTTCGCTGGTGGTGACATAGTGATGACAGCACTGGCTATTCTGTACGATTTAATTGAACCACTGGGTGCTGTGTTCCGCATGACGGTACACGATAGCATCCTGATTGATTGGTTTGAAGGGAAGGAGGGAGAACTAGAGAGATACATGGAAGAGGTGTGTAAGATAGTACGGGAGATCTATAAGATCCAAGTCCCGTTGAACTTTGAGATCCAAGAAGCAACCTACTGGTTATAGGAGAGTAGAATGAAAGTAGCAGGCGTAATTGATAGCATCACGAGCAAGACTGTATCCAATGGTGGTACTGTATACACAGCCCACATTGATGGGCAGGAGATTAACCTTGGGTTCCAGTGCAACCACTCGGAGGGTGAGTATGTAGAACTGGAAGTGGAGTCCACCAAGTGGGGACTGCAAGTACCCCGTACCTTTGGTGGTCGTAAGACTGGTGGTACTAACAGTGCTGCACCAGCACGTAAACCAGCACCAGCTCGGCAGGCTAGTTCTACCAAGATGTTTCCGGTTGATCCCAACTCTAAGGATCACTCGATCATCAGGCAGAACGCACTGACCAATGCCAACACGATGGTAGCTAATGCGTGTAACTATGCCGCAGAGGCTGACTTCGATACTCGGGAGGAGTACTATAACGAAGTAATCAAGGCAGCCTATAACTTGGCTGGCTTTGCAATGGGTACCCTTGATAAGGAGCTGGCTAAACAGTTGGCAGCTCAGACTGCTAATGAAGCTGACGACCAAGAGTGATTGGTTACTCATCATCGGGTATTTCTTACTAATGACAGCACCATACTGGAGTATGTTAATATGAAAACAACTATTGCATTTGTTTTGGTCTTGCTTGGTATGATGTGTATGGCTCAGGTGTACGCCGATGAGCCTTGCACTCACCCCAACTTTGTAACCTATGAGTGTCTAGACTCTATCCTGACACCACCTGCACCGGGTAATCAAGGTGAGCCGGGGCCACAGGGTGAGCCCGGTGAGCAGGGACCTCCGGGTCCGGCTGGTCCAATGGGGCCTGCTGGTCCGGCTGGTAAGGACGGGGTTGTAAGCTACCGTTGGTACCGGGAGATGATTGAGTACACGGCAGCAAGCACGGCTGTCAATCCGTACCTCCCTGATAACATGGACAACCGACTGACCTTCGGGTTCAGCAGGGTAAGCAGCACCACGGGCTTTGGCTTCGGCTATGCCCGTAGGCTGGACGAAGTATCGTTCGTCACGTTCAAGTTGTCACAGGCTGGTGGTAACTACCTTGGTAACATTAACTTCGCAGTGGAGTTCTAATGATTGAGGATCTAGAGAAGGACATCTACCATGTGCTAGATGCTTCGGAAGATCATGAGCCTAATGAAGTTAAGGCTGCTCACTACGCTATGAATATAGGTGGTGAGTTAGCCAAGGCTACCCGTCCCCGCTCGCAAGAGCGGGAGATGGGCAAGCTGTGGGCTAGTGATCTAGGTGAGACTTGTCTAAGGAAGGCGTGGTATAAGTTCCACGCTACTGGTGAGATGCTCCCCCTCATGGGACACACTAAGTTCAAGTTTCTGTACGGTAACCTACTTGAGGAAGCAACGCTCTATCTTGCAGAAGAAGCAGGTCACATTGTGTGTGGTACTCAGGACAGGGTAGAGTGGGACGTACCCAATACAGATTGGATGGTGTCAGGTAGGATCGACGCTATCATTGATGATGCACTGATAGATGTTAAGTCAACGTCATCGTATGGGTACAAGAAGTACGCTACTGAAGGGCTCAACCACAGTAACGATACCTTCGGGTACCTGTGGCAGTTGTCATTCTATCACCACCACTACAAAGGTCCGTACCTCTTTGATAAGGACAAGACAGGGTTCGTGTGGATTGATAAGCAGAACGGACACATACTGTACGACAACGTAAGCTCTAAGCTGTGGAGTGATGAGGAGGTAGCTACTAAGGTAGAGACTCTAGTAAAGACAATAGAGAAACCGAAGCCGACTGACTTCAGGATAGCAGATGTACCTGATGGTAAGTCAGGTAACATGAAACTCAACACCAAGTGTAGCTACTGCGACTTCAGGGAGCACTGTTGGAAGGACAGCAATGGTGGTAAGGGACTGCGTACATTCCTGTATGGTAACGGACCAGCCTATCTTACCGATGTTAAACGAGAACCTAAGGTACCGGAGGTAACACCTAATGCCTGAGATGCGTGACACCACTGAAGCTGAAGAACTTCAGCATATGGAAGAGGAGTACTTTCAAATGTATGTTAACTTGATGGAACAGGACAGCCCGTTGGATTCCCTGACAGATCAGGAGATCTATGAGCGTGAGATAGATCCAGTGCTTGAGCAGCTACGTAGTAATGTCAATGGGCTGGCAGCCACGGACTACCCGTATGCTACCAATGACATCGACAGCCCTGACCACTACACTGCTGGTGGTATCGAGGCTATTGATGTGATCAGAGCTAAGCTGACACCCGAGGAATACCGAGGCTACCTTAAGGGTAGTTCCTTGAAGTACCTGCTACGTGCTAACTTCAAAGGTCAGCATGATAAGGACGTACACAAAGCTGTGTGGTTTGTGGACGAACTGTTCAATGTCACGCCGGAAGCGTAAGCCTAAGGAACCGTATCGTTCCTTGTATGAGGAGGATATAGCTAATGAGATCACACGACTCGGAGGACAGTTCAAGTATGAGGCTTACTCTTACCAGTACACACAAGCCATACGAGCTAACAGAGCAAGGTGTGCCGATTGTGAGTCTAAGAATCTTGTGCGTGAGGGCTGGTATACCCCTGACTTTTTTATGGCATGTGGTACAGTCATTGAGGCGAAGGGAAAGTTCACTGCGTCTGACCGTGCAAAGATCAAGGCCGTGGTATCTACGGTACCAGAGCTGGGGGAAAAGCTAGTGCTCATGTTCATGAGGGACAACAAGCTGAACCGTAACGCCAAGCAGCGTTACTCTGACTGGGCCGAGGCCAACGGTATAGACTACGTGGTAGGCACCACACCTAAGGAGGAGTGGCTATGAATGAAGTAAGAGATACGGACTTAGCGTGGGCTGCTGGCTTCTTGGAAGCTGACGGCAGTACCACTACGAGTGGCACTAGTTTTCGTATACAACTAGGGCAGAGTGGAGACGAGGTACCTCTACAGCTACAGCGTTTCGCTGACATCATGGGGCAGAATGTTAATGGTCCATACAAACCATATGCCCTTTCGAAGAAGCCTACGTATCAGGTTACCATTACTGGAGGTAAAGCTAAATGGGCCATCCGTTTACTGGCACCTTATATGACAGAGGGTGGGCCTAAACTACAGAAAGCTCAAACTGATCTGGAGAAAAGTCATGGCTAAAACGAATCCGATGCGTGTCTTATACTTCGACATAGAGACAGCACCAGCCGAGGCTGTAGTGTTCGGGCTCCGTACTAGGTACATCAATCCCAATGCTGTACGACAGCCGGGGTACACCCTGTGCTGGGCTGCTAAGTGGGAGGGTGAACGTGGTATTATATATGGTGGAAGGGACATCGAGTCTGAAGAGAGTATGGTTATCAGGATGCACCGACTACTTATGGAGGCCGACGCTGTGGTCCACTACAATGGAACCAAGTTCGATATGCCTACGCTTAACCGTGAGTTCATCAAGCTAGGGCTACCACCTGTGTCCCACGTACATGAGATAGATCTACTCAAGACAGTACGTAAGAGGTTCAGGTTTGAATCCAACAAGCTAGACTATGTGTGTCGAATGCTAGGCATCGGGGCCAAAGAACAACACAAGGGCCTCAGCTTGTGGATCGAGTGTATGGAGGGGTGCAAGAAAGCGTGGCGTAAGATGCAGAGTTACAACAAGCAGGACGTAAGGCTACTGCCCAAGCTGTACAAGAAGCTGTTACCTTGGATAGCACAGCACCCCAACGTGGGGCTGTACCGTGAGAGCCAGCTACCTGTGTGTGCTCACTGTGGTAGTACGAACCTTGACGCACTGGATCAACCGTACACTACCAAGACACTTAGGTATCAGGCGTACCAATGCAACACTTGTCAGACCCCACTACGTAGCAACAAGAGTGAGGGTACTGCACAAGGACACCTGACTGTGAGGATAAACTGATGAGTAATAAGGCAGAGAACAAGCGGCTTCTTGGCCTTGCTCCACGCTGGACAGAACTGGTCGAAGAACTGGAAGCCGAGAATGAGCGGCTGGAGAAGCGCGTATCAGATGCTGACGAGTGTATTATGGAACAAGAGAATGAAATCGAATCCCTGCGAGCCGAGAACCAGAGGCTTCGCTGGCTAGTACTGGGGGATGACGATGAATAAGGAGGATGCAATTGTGTACTTGGAAGAAATATATGAGTTCTTGTGCGACAACTATGAAGAGTATGCCGTACCTGACCAGTGGATTAAAGCAATCGAACGTGTTATGGAGGAACTGTAAGTGGACTTATACCAACAATTCATACACAAGTCACGCTATGCCCGCTATCTTCCCGAAGAGAAGAGGCGGGAGACTTGGGAAGAGACAGTAGACAGGTACGTAGCTAACGTGATCGAGCCTCACGTAGGCGCTGGTAACACCAGTGCTGAGATACGTAACGCTATCCTGAGGATGGATGTCATGCCTAGCATGAGAGCCATGATGACGGCTGGCCCTGCCTTAAACAGGGACCACGTAGCTGGGTACAACTGTGCATACGTGCCAATAGATGATAGGAAAGCCTTCGATGAAATCATGTACATTCTATTATGCGGGACAGGTGTCGGATTCTCAGTTGAACGCAAGTATACCAGCCAGTTGCCCGATGTGCCGGACACCTTTTACCCTGCCGAAACAACGATTCATGTTGCGGATAGCAAGATTGGGTGGGCAAGTGCAACCCGAAAACTGGTGTCACTCTTGTACGATGGCTGCGTGGCCGAAATGGATTACTCTAAAGTCAGGCCGGAAGGTACACCCCTTAAGACTTTTGGAGGTAGAGCATCAGGTCCGGGACCCCTTAAAGATCTCCACAACTTCATTATTGCTACGTTTAAGGGTGCCGCAGGGAGGAAATTAAATGACTTGGAATGTCACGATATTGTCTGCAAGATTGCAGAAGGTGTTGTCTGTGGGGGTGTGCGTAGGTCTGCTCTCCTCAGCCTATCTAATCTACAAAGTGAGCGTCTTAGAACGGCTAAGCAGGGAACTTGGTACTATGCTGATCCTCAACGAGCCCTATCTAACAACTCCGTATGCTACACAGAGCGTCCAGATATTAGCGTGTTCATTAAGGAGTGGGCAGCACTCATTGAATCTCGATCCGGTGAGCGGGGACTATTCAGTAGGTATGCAGTTGAGCGGGAGCTGCCAGATCGCAGAGAAAGGGGATATGATTGGGGGACCAATCCTTGCTCCGAGATCGTCCTCAGACCCCGACAGTTCTGTAACCTTACCGAAGTAGTGGTCCGTCCAATGGACGACCTGTCGGATCTGAAGCGTAAGATCAGGCTGGCTACCATCATGGGTACAGCACAGTCGTGCTTCACTGACTTCCGGTACTTGGGTAAGAAGTGGAAGGACAACTGTGAGGAGGAGAGGCTGTTAGGTGTGAGCCTCACAGGTATCATGGACCACCCGGTCCTGTCTACTGTGACTGATACTCTTCCTAATATACTAGAGGAGTTAAGAGATCATGCAATTAAGATCAATGCTAAATGGGCAAAACAGTTTGGTATTGCTCCTTCAGCGGCAATTACGTGTGTTAAACCCTCAGGAACTGTCTCCCAGCTTACTTCAAGTAGCTCTGGAATACACCCGAGATACGCACCATATTATCTCCGAAGAGTTCGACAGCATAAGACTGACCCTATCAGTCAAGTCTTGATAGATGCAGGGGTACCACATGAGACTGATGTTACTAACGAGACACAATGGGTCTTTACTTTCCCGATTAAGTCTCCTGATGCCTGCGTCACGGTGGATGGAATTACAGCTATTGAGCAGCTTGAACACTGGAAGCTCTTCAACGAAGTATACTGTGAGCATAAACCCAGCGTGTCAATCTATGTCCGAGACTCTGAATGGATGGAGGTGGGAGCATGGGTATACAACAACTTCGACCATCTATCCGGAGTATCCTTCTTCCCCGTCGATGACCACAGCTACAGGCAAGCTCCCTATGAAAGGATTGAGCAGCAAGAATATGAAGCTATGGCGCGAGGCTTTCCGACAGCAATCAACTGGGATATTGAAGAAGAGATGGACAGCACTACGTCAAGCCAAGAGCTGGCCTGTGCAGGTGGAGCGTGTGAACTGTAAGGAGATATGCTAATGCCCCTTTATGATTTTAGATGTGAGAAGTGTGACAACACTTGGGAAGCTGTAGTACCAGCAGGTCAGGTGAAGGACTACCCACCGGAGTGCCCGGAGTGTGGCTCTAACTTTACCAAGCTGGTGTGGTTAAGCACACCCAGTGTTGACAAAGCAAAAGACCCCTACGATCTAATCGACGGGGCCTTCAATGATGGCAAGAAAATCTATGCCGGTAAGTATGCGAGGAGCAAGTGATGAGTAATAAAGAGAAGTACTTCTACGAATTGAATGGTAAGCAGGTCGAGGCCAAGGACTTTAAGGTTTACTTCCGTGATGGTACGGAGGAGACTTGGACTCAAGGTCCGGGGAAGCAGTATATGTGGGCTGTTGGTATGACGGGGGAGCTGAACATACAGGAAGCTGTGTTCCATACCAAGTTCGCTGCTAAGATCAGCGAGTCACGCATCCGGTGCTATGCTCACGAAGTATGGGGCGTAGTAGAGGTGCTTGATGATGAAGAATAAGCGAGCTGCTAACCTGTTAGTACCGGCCTATCAGTTCCTAGATGATATGTACGAGATCCTTGAAGAGTACGGTAACGAGTATGCTGTTGCCGTCCCCTTTGAGGCAAGGGATGGTACTGTCAAGGTACTCCACATCATGATAGAAAGCCCGGAGGATGGGCCTCACACCTCATTTCACTGAGGTTACCTGATACAGTAGGCCACCTATCACATCAACAAGAACTTCGTCGTCTGTTAGATCAGGACGACCAGCATAATGGAGAATAAAATGGACGACCTCATGCCAATATGTGTGCAGTATAACATCCTTACAAACACCGGATACGAAGAGACGTATGAGATTGAGACTGAAGTCAGCGTCTCCGAACTTACCCACATCTCTAGTATGGTCAATGATCACTTCGATGCGATGGCCGAATATCTCAATGAAGTGGGGGAGCCCTAAGCTAGCATGAGTCCAAGGGTTCGTCGTGTACGTTGATCCTAGACTCAAGCTCTCTGGCGTAGAGCTTAAGGGATAGGTCGTTGATGGCGAACTTGCGGAGGACGTTGGTTGGGACTTGGAGTTGCTCATCCGGTGTAACCTCTAACAGAACGGGACGCTCTGGTAAACAAAGGGGTGGTTCTGGAGGGGGTGCATGAGCACACCCACTACCAATCGTTAGGATTAGACAAGTTGTCAATACCCTGAAACTCATGCTTGATCTCCTCTTTCTTGACAGGATCTTCTTCCTTGTCTAGCTTTTCTTTAATCTTTGAATGTTCTTCTAACTCATTGAGGAGGTCCGTCTCCCTAGAGCGGAACTCCTCTTGGATCTTCTTCTCTTCTTTCTTGATTGTCTTGGCTTGATGAACCTGAGCTTGTAAGGTATCAGCCTTGACTTTCAACCTCTCATTCTGGTTCTTTAACATTGACATCCTAAGAAAGAAACCGAGGACTGCTATGATAGCAGCCCCGGCTAAAGCTAACTTAGCTTTCAGGTTTAGCCATAGCATTAGGCTTACTCACTATTCCACTATTGGTGACTGCTCTCAGTCCCATGTTTATAATATTGATACCGAACACTACCCAGATTATAGCAGTCTCGGGAAGGACTGCGCCAAGTCCAGCGAACAGTGTAGCTAAACCCTGCGTCATCATTATCAATGCTGACACTAGGTTGAACACCATAGTCTTTGACTGGTACCATTGCTTACTCGTCCTTTGATCCACCACCGGAACCTCCCGTCGGAACCCTAGGGTCCGGGTGCTTAGGCTTAGGTGCTTCCGCACCTTCCAACCTCTTCTTCTGTACTAAGTAATAGACACCATATCCTACTACCACCAAAAAACAAAATCCTACAAAGGTCATCATCCCCTCCTCGGTTCCTTCTTCTTAAGGAAGCCTAGCTTACGCAGCTTCCGGATTAACTTACACAGTTGACATTCCATAACTTACTCCACCAATGTATGTGCTGTAAGGCTGAACGTGACACTGTTGCCAGTATCAGCGATCTCTCTTACGGTTACAGTAGCGGTACCATCCAGACCACCGGCTACTGAGGTAGTCCATGTCCAATCAAGGGTACTGCTGATAGTGTACCAGTTCCCCGCACCAGTAGGTGACGAGGACGTAGAGGTAGGACCATCCCCTGTGTCAACTACGAACTCTGCCTCGTAACTGTCACCCACAGTAGCGGTCTGACAGGGGCTACTGATCCAGCCACCAGACCCGCCCCCACCTTGGGTGTCCCATGTACCATTCCTTAATAGACGGAACCGTACCTGTGCAGTACAAGGGTCGGTACACTCATCAGACATATTAGGGCTTGCGCCTGATAGTACGCAGCTAGTCCCTCTACCTAAGACAAAGAAGCCTAGCATTATGCGTAGTCCTGTCCGACATCACCGTACCACGTAGTACCAGCGTCCCATGTACGCATGACTACGATGTCTACGTCTCCGTTAGTAGTGGAGATGGTCGGGGCTGTACCCCCATCAGGCCACAATACAGCAGCCGGGAAGGTTACAGTGTACGCACTGGCACCCTGCGTGATCTTCCAGATACACTCACCGTAAGTACCAGAGGCCGGTGGGTTAGATAGTGTAATACTAGTGATGTTCTCAGTTAGGGTAGTCTGGAACGAGTTACCGGCGGACAGGTCAAGCGTGATAGCCCCAGAACTAGAGGACGGGGAGGTAGAGGTGATACCGTAGTCCTCCAGCTTAGGTCTGTCAAGGGTAGCATCAGCCATGTTGATGCCACCACTCATGGTCCATAGACCAGAGACAGTCTCGGCAGCACTCTTATCAACTAGATTAGCTTCTGTGATACCACCGTAGCTGGTTGCTGTGATAGCACCAGTGATACCAATGGTACCCGTACCGTTGATTGTCTGGCTATTGAGATCAAGGTTGCCACCAAGCTGAGGAGTAACGTCCTCTACTACGTTAGATAGTCCAC
>Ga0070745_1000143_pt1 | contig 45309 bp, 38 predicted proteins | sample VirMetDEL_Mar_4_FD_77438 | JGI IMG/M metagenome (GOLD analysis project Ga0070745, IMG submission 77438) | Aqueous microbial communities from the Delaware River and Bay under freshwater to marine salinity gradient to study organic matter... | ecosystem: Environmental > Aquatic > Marine > Coastal ...
CAAACCACCTGGGCCAAGAGCCGACAAACGACGCTTGTGGGTCAGACCCGCGAGTGGGTTGTTCTGGTCCATGAACTGCGAGAGCTGCGAGGTGCCGAAGAACTCCTTGATCGCAGCGACGACGGGGCGCACGTTGATCAGGGTCTGCGGGGTGATCGCTTCGATGTCTTGAGTCGTCATGCGCTCGCGAACGACACGCTCCATGCGGGAAAGACCCGTACGGACCTGGTTCTGGATGAGCTCACCGACGGCGCGAATACGACGGTTACCGAAGTGGTCGATGTCGTCAACGTCGAGGCGGATGTCGACCTTCTTGCCATCGCGGACACCCTTGATCGTCGAGAGACCGTTTTCGTGGGTCGTGACGTAGGGAGCCGAGTTGTCATGAAGCGACACGAGGTACTTGATGGTCGCGATGACGTCTTCGATCGTCAAGACCGAGTCGCTCAGCGGTGCGTCGATACCGAGTTTGCGGTTGATCTTGTAACGACCAACCTTCGCGAGGTCGTAACGCTTGGGGTTGAAGTAGAAGTTGTCGAGGAGCGCGCGTGCAGCCTCGGCGGCAACTTGCTCTCCCGGACGGAGCTTGCGGTAGATGTCCTTGAGGGCTTCTTCCTTGGTCAGGATGTTGTCCTTCTCAAGGGTGAGCTCGATCGAGGGGAAACCCTTGAACTCTTCGAGGATTTGCTCGCTCGTGAGGCCGAGGGCCTTGAGGAACACCGTGACGCTTTGCTTGCGCTTGCGGTCGATGCGCACGCCAACCTGGTCGCGCTTGTCGATCTCGAACTCGAGCCATGCACCACGGCTCGGGATGATGCGAGCGGAGAAGATGTCCTTGTCGGAAAGCTTCTCTGGAGTCGAGTCGAAGTAGACACCTGGGGAACGCACGAGCTGCGAAACGACAACGCGCTCCGTGCCGTTGATGATGAACGTTCCCTTTTCGGTCATGAGGGGGAAGTCGCCCATGAACACGGTCTGGGTCTTGATCTCACCGGTGAGGTGGTTCATGAACTCAGCGTTGACGTAGAGAGGTGCGGCGAAAGTCTTGCCACGTTCCTTGCACTCGTCAATCGTGTACTTGGGTTCTTCGAGCTCAGGACCAGTGAACGACAGTTGCATCGTCTCGCCGAGGTCTTCGATAGGAGAGATCTCTTCGAAGATTTCGTCGAGTCCGCTGTGCGTAGGAAGGTCAGTGCGGCCTTGAGCCACACCCTCCGCCGTACGCTCTTTCCAGACATCGTTGCCAACAAGCCAGTCGAAGCTCTCAGTCTGCAATGCAAGCAGATCGGGAACCGTCAGGTTGTCGCTAATCTTGGCGAAGGAAAGCCGCGAAGCTGAGCGGCCGTTCTTCAGGGACTTTTTGGTGGACGCGTTGCGCGCAGCAGCCAAGGAAATAACCTCCGTGAACCCCGTCGGGTTCTGCATGTCGAACTAAATCGACTGTCGGTAGTGAATATGCTCCCCAGGACCTTGGTAGATCCGCCCCGCCGCTATACTCGGGACGCGCCAGTTGTCCGCAATATGACGACGTGGATTGACTGGGAGCGCAAGGATCAACTATAGACAACTTTGTCCCGAGATGTCCACTTAATTCTTGACCTGTTTGCCGCATTCGACTATAAGCCCGCAAATCCACTCGTTTGTGGCAAGGTCAATGGGTGAACCAGAATCCTTCGACCACCCTGTCAGTGAGTGGATACACGGCCGTCATCGAGGCCGACCGTTTTGTTCCGGGTAGTTTTCAACTCGTAGTTGACGGGACTCCTCAGTCCCACGTAAACCTCGAGAACCCGAGCGAATTGTTTTTCGAGTACATCCAGCGCATGGGGCACGTGGTCGATCAGATTGGGATGCCCGGTGAGCCCATCACCGCTGTTCACCTCGGTGCCGGCGCTCTCACGATCCCCCGCTACGTTGAGGCGACGCGGCCGGGATCGCGGCAGCAAGTGATCGAGGTGGAACCCGAGCTCGTCGAACTTGTGCGCGCTGAGTTGCCGTGGTCGACCCGAGCGTCGATTCGCGTGCGCTACGGCGATGCACGAGATGTGGTTGCTCGTCTTCCCGGTGGTTTGACTGGCGCCGTCGATTTGCTCGTGATCGACATTTTCAGTGGGGCACGCACGCCCGCTCACGTCACGAGCATCGAGTTTTACAGAAGCGCGTGTGCTTTGCTCGCTCCACACGGTGTCGTGCTCGTCAACGTGGCCGACGGTCCGGGGCTCGCTTTCGCGAGAGGGCAAGCAGCAACCTTGCTTGAGGCAGTTAGCAGCGTGGCTGTTCTAGCCGAAACCCAGATTCTCAAAGGACGAAGGTTCGGCAACCTTGTTCTTGTGGGCTCCCCCGGACTCTTGCCACTCGAGTGGATGCCGCGAATTCTTGCCGGCGGCCCACACCCGTCAAAGGTCATCCAGGGCCCAGAGCTTCGAGAGTTCATCGCGAGCGCGCAGGTCGTAACCGATTCGAGCGCGCAACAATCGCCGCCGCCATCCAAGGGTATTTTTCAGGTTCGCGACTAGAAAGTCCAACGCTGTCGAACTAGTAACAGCGACCATCACGAATGGCTCGCTTGAGCCGCTGCGCTCGATGAGCGTGTTGAGCGGATAGCGTTAGATCGTGGCAGATCTTGCGCGAGTGCGAACGTGGGCGAATGCGCTCATTGTTTTGCACCTCGACCCCGCGGAATGGACTTTCGGTTTCGACAACGCGAAGACTCGAGCGGGGTTGTGCAATTACACCAACAAACACATCTCGGTGTCGAAGTACCTAGCGGGGCGTTACGACGACGATGAGATTCACCAAGTTCTGCTCCACGAGATCGCTCACGCGATGGCTGGACCTCGCTCCGGGCATGGCGCGAAGTGGAAGGCTCAAGCAGCACTCATCGGTTACGAAGGCAAGAGACTTCATGACGGCGCAATCGCTGATGAGCTTGCACCGTGGATCGGACTGTGTCCAGCGGGCCACACCCACTATCGTTACCGGAAGCCGACACGGCAATTAGCCTGCGGCAAGTGCTCGAGGCGTTTCAACGCCGCTCACGCTATTGCGTGGACTAAACGTTAGCTACACCGCACTGTCGATCGCGACGGCAAGTTGATCGACGACATTTTTCCAGTGTCCAAGCATCATGCGTCGCTCATCGCGATCAGCCAGCTCGTCGTGCTGGATGTTGATGGTCGTTCCCGAGTCTGCTTCCTTGATCGTGAGCGTCAGGACTGTGTCGTGCGGCCAATCGCTCGGCCACCAGCTCACTCGCACTCTCGAGTTCACGGTGTAGATGCGCACAGTACCGCGCACCTGGTCGTCGGTGAGGTAACTGCCGCCCTTGACCGTGGGTAACGTCGTGTCACCGAGCCACAAGGCAAGTCCCGACCCAACAAGAAAGTTCCACACCTCGGGAACAGTGTTGGGAACGGTCGTTCGCACTCCGACATCCCACCCGGCCTTTTTCGCCGGGGAGGAACTGCGGGAGTTGTGAGGTGCGTCAGACATGTAACCCACTATATTGGTTACGTGCGCCAGACTGCTCAAGACTCGCTCCCCACAGGCCAATGGTTTGACTCGACAGCGGGAGGACGATGGTGGTTCGACTCCGGATCGGTGGCTCTCGACTTCGCCTACACGGGCGCCCTCGGCGACAACCCCGCATGGGAGCGACTCGAAAGGCCGACAGACCTCGCCACGTGGCTCGAAGGGCGATTTGCTGGAGTCGATGGTGCCGTCGATGAACGAGACCTCCGCGACGCACACGCCCTGAGAAGTGCGATTGCCTCCTGCACCATGGCCGCGAGTCGCCACGATGCACTTAACTCCCTCGACGTTGACGTCATCAACCTGTTTGCTGCCACACCAGACATTCCCCCCACACTTGCTGGGGGCTCCCGGCAAGCCGGACGGTCAACTGCTCGGGCTCGGCAAGCGTTCTCGGCAATGGCTCGGGAAGCTGTCGATCTCTTTAGCGCGACGACGGCCGGTCGCATCCGTGCTTGCGACGCCTCGGATTGCGGTCTCGTGTTCTACGACGACTCTCGTTCGAACAACCGCCGATGGTGCTCTATGCAACGCTGTGGCAACCGGGCAAAAGTACGGGCCCACCGCGCAAAAGCGCAGTGAGCCCGATGGTCGTTGACCCGAAAGGCCCCTGACCCGAAACGTAGAGTGTGGTTACTCGACGACCTTCACTTCTTTCCAAAACGCAACGTAGTTGCTGAAGTCCTTGCCGACGCGATCGAACGCGGTCGGATACGGGGTCGGATAACTCCATGCGCGGTCCTGAAGGAGGGATTCGCCGTCTTTCACGCTGAAGTACTGGCAATCACCCTTCCACGGACACGTGTAGGGAGTCGGGCTCTTCTCGAGAAGAGCGTCATTCACGCTCGAGGGCGGAAAGTACCAGTTGCCCTCGATCGAAATGAGGTCTTCTTTCGGTGCTTCGGCAATGACTACATCGCCCAGAACTGCCTTCATGAGCATCTCCTTGATCGTGGTTGAACACTGTACTCAAGAATCAACATTGCACGGGGGCGGCTCATTCCCTACAGAACAACAACCTCGTCGACAGCGGTGAGCGAGATTTTTGGCCGACCAAGAGCCTGCCCCGTTGCCGAAGCGCTCACCAAGTGCCCCGTTGCCGTGCGCAATGACGAGAACGCAGCGGATGCCGCAGCCGCTTCCGGCGAGCAATAGTCGATGCCCACGGCGGCCAAAGCATCCACAACGGCCCCGGCGGCGAGCAAATCTTCGACGGCAAACCTCAGCGAACCGTCGGCCCGCTCTTCTCCCGCGGCGATAACGGCGATGCAATAGCGGTCGCCGCTCTCGGCCTGGCGCTCAAGAGCCCACGTGGCTATGGCTGCGGCACTTTGAATGCTGCCGGTAACCGTCGTGAGCCCGAGGGACGATACAGCGAGAGGAATTGATTGGACACTCGCGCGGCCCTGAGAGTCAGCGAGCTGATCAACCCAAACAATCGCGCTGACCCCTTCAGAAACAGAGGTTGCGCCCACCGCGCCCCACTCGAACCGAACCTGATATTGCACTTGGGCATAGGGAGAACTCACCGCCCCAGCGTAGAGCACAAGACGCGACAACGGCGCAGACTGGGGCTATGCGAATAGCACTCAACCTCACTCTCGATTGCTCGGTCGACTCCGCTTGGGCGGGCATCACCAGCCCTACAGGCTTCACCGAAGTCTCGGGGCCACTACTCGGATTCCGGTCGCTCGAGAAAGGTGGCTTTCCTGACAGGTGGACGGAGGGCGAGCACGAGGTCGCCATGTTGGCGCTCGGCGTGATGCCTGTAGGGCGGCAGATCATCGCCATCAGCTTTCACTCGAAAGGCGAGTCTCGAATCGTTTGCGACACCGGCCGAGGACTCACTTGGCCCCTCACACTTACCACGTTCTGGAATCACCGCATGGAAGTGTCACCGCTACCGAACGGTCGCACAGAGTTTCGCGATCGGCTCGAGTTTCGTGCCGGCATCCTGAGCCCCGTATTGTGGCTCGGCTACTGGGTGTTTTGGCAGTGGCGGGCGCGCGGAATCATTCGCGCGGCCCGCCACTGGTGACCCTATTCGGCCGCCAACTCCGCTGAGCGGCGCTTGCGGTCGCCAACAAACATGAACACGATACCGACAAGGAATAGCTGTCCGCCAACAAGAATCCACGGGAGCACTTCTGAACCAGTGAGCGCGAGCAAGAACGTGTTCGAGAGCACGGCGGTCGAGTCACCCGAAACGAGAGTGACCGTAGTCGCGGGCATGACCGCGCCGCGGTAGGACAGCGCCACGGCGCTCGCTCCACCGTCGTCGGTCTCCGTAACGGTACATTCGGCGCCGGCAGGAAGCTCTTCCCACGTCACAGTTTCACCGTTTTTGAACGAGCGCTCAGCATCATCGCGAATAGTGATGGGTTGCATCGTGCCGTTGACGTCAAGCTCACACGCAATCTCCACGATGAACGTCTTGTCGAGGTTCGCGCCCGCGTCAGTTCCAATAACTCGCTTGGTGAGGCTGAAGTTGGAGAACGCGAAGGTGTTGGTGACATCGACGGTGCCCACGCTGAGGTCGTCACCCAGCTCGAACCCATTGTTGGGAAGCAACAGGTAGTCTGCCGGGTTCGGAGTCACGACGGATGAAATTGCTCCACCCGTTTGCGTTTCTGTCAACACACAATCTGCCCGAGTCGGCAAGAACTCGTAGCTCGCCTCGTACCCGTTTCCAGCGTCCAAAGTTCTGTACGGGTCGTCGTTGACGTCTGTCGTGCTCGCTGCATAAGGAATGGGAACACGAATCGTGTCACCGTTCACAACTCGCGTGCACTCGAGCATGACCTGGAACGGGCCAGCGCCATACAGCGCCTGAGCATCAGGTGAACCGTCGAAGAGCTTTCGAACGTTGACGGTTGGGTCACCAAAGAAGTTGGTTACCGTCACGTCAGACGCAGTAGCTCCGAGTACAAACGGTCCTTCGACTCCCACACCCGCTTCGATGACAGTTCCGGCCTGGTCTGCACCACCAATTTGGGTTTCCACAATTTCGCACTCGGCGCCACGGGGCAGCCCCGAGTAGTTGGCAACGTAGGCGATCGGAGTGGTGTCGTCGCGCAACCATCGTGTTGGGCCACCGGGGATGTCAGCATCGGGAATGGTAACCGTGGTTCCATTCACGTCACGAGTACACGTAATGGTGACCTCGAACGGGCCAGCGCCGTAGAGGGCTGCACCGGGACCGGTGATGACTTTATTGACGTCAATCTCAGACAAATCGAACGAGTTGGTTACAACAACATCATGAGTCTCATCAGCGACGACGGCGACGCTAGCGGTTGTGGCCACCACGGGCGTGCCCGAATCGATCGTGATCGATGTGTCGTTTGCGGCACCGGCACCCGACTCCGTGATCTCACAGACCGATCCCGCAGCAATGTTCTCAAGCACAACACTCGTCGGGAGAATGTCTCCCGACCCTGCGTCACGCTGGAACTCGTAGGTACTGTTCCACGTCTCACGCGGCGACGTTGGGGTTGTCGAGTCAGTCAGAGTACACACAACATCGACAATGAACTTCTCGTTGCCCCATGCAGATACGCCGGCACCGATAAGCGCCTTGGACAACTCGATCGAACCGACCTCGTAGGGGTTAGTAACCACAGCGGTGTTTGTTGTCTCCAACGTAAGAACCGTGCTCGTACCGAGGCTCGTGACCGGTGGCGCCGAAGCGCGGGTCGTCACAATGTAGGGATCCACCGAGCCCTTAGCGTCAGTCTCTTCGATCGTGCACACTGCGCCGAAGGGCAAGTCAGTAAGAGTCCAGACATCGCCGTCTTCGAGAGCGAGGTTCTCCATCGGATTGCTCACGTCATAGCCGTCGGCATAGACATCGTTGCCATTGAACGTGCAGTCAACGGTCACTGCAAAGGTTCCGTAGTAGACGGGGTCAGTTCCCACGTTGTTGATTCTCGCTGCGCTAATGACATCCTTCGAGACCGCCAATTCGGCAAACTCGAAGTCATTCTGAATGTCGAAGCCCTTCTGAACCTGATCAGTTTCAGCAAGTGGAGTGTCAACGATCTCGTCAATAGTGAAGCTATAACCGGTGTCAGTGTCTTCACGAGTCGCAGAACCATCACGCACGATGAAGCTCGACGTTGCGGAGCCTGTGTCGGTCTCAGTCAGCACACACTCGGCACCTTGCGGCAAGCGAGTGAATGTCTCAGTCTCGCCATCGAGGATGGCGCGGACGGGGTTGAGCACAACAACGGCAACCGGGTTGTCAACGCTGTCGTCTGTGGCATCCAAAGTACACGTCAAGGTGACCTCGAATGGACCGTCACCGAACGTAGTAGCAGCAGCGCCACCCACGGTCTTGGTTACGTCAACCGAACCCGTGAGGTACCAGTTCTCGATCGTGATGACCGACGGAACGACCGGATCACTCACGTTGATCGTCTCACCGGAGGCAATCTCGACACCGTCTCCGTCGCGATACACGGTTGCGTTGGCACGGCTCGTTGCGGCGTTCGTCTCGACTGCAGAACACTCAGAATCGGCGGCGATTGTCGTGATGGTTACCGTTGGCGTCGCGTACGAAAGAGTAACGACATCGTCGTATGCCGAGCTTCCGTTGGGAGCCTCGCACGTGATGTGCACGTCAAACTCAGCGTCGGCGTACGGCGCCCCCGGCACAAACTGATCAGCACCGGCCCCGAGAATCTCCTTGGTCACCGTGAAGCTGCCGACGCCGTAGTTGTTGTTGACGGATACAGCGTTGCGACCACTACCGGACACGTCGCGCGTAAGTGACAGCGCACGGCTAATAAGAACGTCGGTATCTGTGCTCACGAGAGCCAAAGGCGCGCCTCGGTAGAACAGAATGTCCGTCGAGTTCGTGTAGGTCGGAGCGTCTTCCGAGACCACACACGATGCGTTCGCGGGGAGCCCAGTCAAGGTTTGAGTATTACCTGGAGCACTCGCATCAAGAGTGAGAACCATGGGCAACCCGTCGAAACCCGCCGCGTACACACTTGCCCCTTGGAAAGTACACGCGACACGAACAACGAACGGCGAGTCGAGAACGACTCGGTCTGCTGACTCATCAAGAGCGTCTGTGATGACATTTTTTGTGACAACGAGCGATGCGAGATCGAAGGTGTTGGTCACGGTCTTGACGACCGTCGAGCCTGTAGTTCCGACCGTAACATTGCCACTCGGGCTGATCGCGACCGACGTCGCTCCAGCTGAGGACGGCTCTGTTACCTGGCACGAAGCGCCTGTTGGCAGATTGTTGATCGTGTAGCTGAGGTTCGACGGACTATTGAACGTGAACGGAACCGCCCCACTCCAGACCGTTACGGCCGAACCGCTGCTGATGGCACGAGTACACGTCATGTTGATCGTGAAGTTGCCAGTACCGTATTGCGTTGCACCGAGCCCCGCCAGCACCTTGTCGATTCGCAAGCTGCCAACCGTGTAGGTGTTTGTGAAGCCCATCTCATTGACGATGACGTCTTTAGCTACGCCACTGTTTGCGGTGAGAGTAGTCACTACGCGAGCGTTGACCGTTGGCCCCGTCGACGAATTACGCAGAGTGGTGTTAGTTCCACCCGTCGACGTGACCGTAGTGGATGCCGCTGCACGGTTGTTGGTCTCCGTGACCGTGCACTCCGCTCCAGCAGGCAAGTTCGTGAAGGAACGAGTTGCGGACGCGGCCGTCAAAGTGAACGTCGTATTGAGCACGGTATTGGTTGTCACACCATCGAAGAACGTACACACGGCAGAAAACGGGAAGTTGTCGTACGCAATGGGTGTACCGGCCTGGTTCACCGCTCCACCGTTGTTGATGGTCTTGGTGACGGTGAAGCCTGCGTACTCATAGGTGTTTGTGACCGTCGAACGTTCGATAGCCGGTCGCGGCCCGCCCAATCCGAAGTCCGGGTTCGCGTCGTACATGTCATATTCAGTGGTTTGCGCCGCTTGAGCGATCACTTGCGACGGCGTTATCGATTGAACTGAGCCGTAGTTTGCTTCGCTCACGTCACACTTCGCGTAGAGCGGCAAACCCTGAATGAGGGTTGCAGCGGCGCCGCGAGCGATCGTGAAGGGGTTGCGAAGTACACCAGCAGATGTGCGCAAGTCAAAAGGCTCACCATCCGAAGTGCACGTCAGGCTGATGTTGTAATCATTCTCGAGATAGGCGGCACCCGAGTTGGCTCCATCGACGATCTTTGCCAACTCAACGCCACCGGTCGCCATTCCGACGCCCACCTTGCGGGGCTCGATAACGAAGCGGTTGGGAGTCGGAGTTCCATTATCATCTCCGAGCGCAGCCGTGGCGATGGAGTTGTAGGCGATGGAGTCGCGGTCAAGACCTGTTGCACTTTCCGCAATCTCGGGTGCAGGAGCGGTCTTCGACCTGTAGATGACTGAGACTTTTTGTCCAGGAATGAGGCCGGTTGCGCTAGTGATGACTAGCTTGAGCGCAACAATGCTCTCGCCACTTGCGTCGATGATTCCTTGGTTGAGCGGCAGCCAGTCGCGCTGTGGGATGTCGTCCACTCCAGTGCCCGTAAGGCACGAGGGAGTGGTGACGGCGGGACTTGAGCTAGCCGTCATCCCTAGCTCGGCCTGGATATCAGTGGCGTTACAACGGGTAGCAATTTGCGCTGCATCGGTGATGTACTCGACGCTCAGTACTGCGTCGGATGGCCCGCCGACAAGTTCAGGCATCGTTGTCAGAAGTGGAGTCCACTTTGAACTGCGAGCTTCGTTGACGATGACACCTCGGTCGTTGGCACGAGGCAAAACGTCGATGGCAGCAATTCGAACAACGTCAATGTTTCCGCCGTTGGTGAAGGTCGCTGCCCACTCTTCGATTCCGCCAGGGCGCGTGATCGGTACACAGGGGTAGCGGTAGTACTCGTTGGTTACTCCCGTTGCAACGTTGGGCGCGGAGCAGTCAACACTGCTTGCCGGCACTGTCTTGAGGATTCCCAAGTCGTCGAATGGGGCTGCAGGCATGGCGTCTGGGTCAATGAGTGGAACGTAGTTGTTGGGGTCTGTTGTGTCGAGAGGTCCGGCACCGACACCGCGCACGCCCTTAACAACAGTCATTGGAGCGCTCGCAATAGCCTGCACCCACGTGTCAGATGAACACTCGAGCACGTTGAGCTCTTGCGGCTTCTGCTCCGTTACGTTCGAGAACGAATCACACGTATCGAAACGCTGATCTGCTGTCACCGTTGCCGTGTTCACGACGGGAATTCCAGTCTCGAATTGAGCGCGAAGCTGCATCGGGGCTGTGATCCTCAGTGTCCATCCCTTGGGCAACGTTGCCGGGGTAGTCATTGTGAACGTGTAGGTCTTGCCGTCGAGCACGGTGGCCGGACCCTCTGTGGCCGTCACGGTGGGCGCCGTCTGGAGGACATTGGAGGCATTGCGTAGTTCATACGAAAATGCCTCGGTAAGCAGGTAGGGGACTCCCGTGTCTGGGTCATTGGGGATCACAAGCTGCGGCCCCGTTGCGTCAACGGGAATAGTGTCAGTCACGATGATGTTTCCGAGATCGCGCTCGTGCACACCACCACGGTTGATTACATCGATCGTGTAGGGGATGTCGGCGCCGAGGTATTGGAGACCGAGAGGTGACTTCTTAATCTCAACGCGAGCGGGCAAGTGCTGGAACAGAATTTGCTTGAGATCGGCATCTGTTTCGATCCACTGCTTTGTCGGGTCATCAACCGGGCCGCCGATGGCCGTGACATCAACGTGGTTTGTAAAAGTTCCACGCGTGGCTTCACCAGGTGCGCGATCAACGGTGTCGTTGGCGGGAGCATCGTAGTTGAAGAGGGTTGATGGCACGTCGTCGTTGGCGGCGAGAGGGGAACCTGCAACGAGCGTGTCTCGCCGGTCGACCGTAAAGACAACTCTCTGAATGGGGTTGTACGGACGCTCCCAGTTGGAAAGGTCGGCCTTGGTGTAGGTAAAACGCAATCCGCGAATGTCCGCGACAGCGACACCGGCGGGAAGCTGCAGTGTCGCGTTGCTCGATCCCAGCACCCAACAATCATCGAGAACTGCACTGCCGCCGCACTCGGTGGTGATGTTATTGGACCCGTCGACGACGTACTCGAGGTCGCTACCGGGAATGTTGTCAACGAGGGCATCAACTTGTACTCGTTCGGCCGGGCTCACCGGTCCAGCATCGGCCGGGCCGAATGCTGAGAAATTGTAGGCGTTCCAGAACGATGCGTTCGAGTCCTCGATGATCAACTTTGTCGTGCGGACGTTGCCCGTGGGCTGCCCAGTGAGAGTAATCCTCGCGGTGGTGGATGATTCGTCATACTGAATGGCTGGGGATACGTCGGTCGACGTTGTGTCTGCGGTGATCGTCTTGGTCGCGAGAACGCCGTATTCTTGCGCCTCAATGTTGATCGGGTCGGAGGCAATCGCGGTGACGACGTTGTCGGTTCCCACCGAAGGCGTCGTGGTTCCCGATGGGTCCTTCACGGTCGCTGTGACTGTGTTTCCAACGACGCGTGGATCGGTGAGAGTCAGCGGTTCAACAAGGTCTGTCGTTCCACGAACAAATTTGCGCAACTTGGTATCGAGAGTGATCGTCGTGCTCGCGTTGGTGTTGATCCGGCCCGTGTGAACAACTTCGATACCTACAACATTCGCCAAGTTGGAGCTCGAAAGAGCGAGTGCTTGTGCGATTGTGTGGGTGGTCGCCGCAGCTCCGTCTCGAGTCAGGGTAACTACGGAATCAGTTGCACCGCTCGGAACTGTGATGCTCACAATGTCTGACACATCAAAGTAGTCAAACGGAGTGGTGCCGTTGCTCGGCTCTGCGAGGGATAGCTCGTTTACGCGAACCACCGAAATGTTGGTTCCCGTGACGACCATGCGCGCTTCCGGGTAGTAGACCGGGTCGGTGTCAATTTGGGGTACACCGACGCTGTCACTAGTTGCCCCACTCGCATCAGAAACAACAAACCAGTTTTTGGCTGCGGTTACCGAGATGGGACGGTCAACGATGAGGATGTCGTCGGCAGCGGTGTCATCTTGAATGACGTTGTTGTCGACGTCGAGTCCGACAACACGAGCGGTGTTGTCGACGCGACCCGCATCGACCATGTTGTAGATGGCGCCACGAGTGTTGCCGAGAACGGCCTCACCGTTGGAGCGTCGCACATCGCGCACTTGGAAGACGAGGTCGATGTCGCGGTCTAGCTCAACGGCCGAAGCTACCCCAGACCCGACCGATGGCGCACCCGGGTTGCTCGAAGTTGGAGCGGTGCGATTGGGGTTCTCAACAACGACGAACCGCACGCCGAGGGCATTTTCCCTCTCAAAGGTTGTCAACGTGTATCCAGGGAACGTGCCATAACACGCGGTTCCCGCACACGGGTTGGTCGCCGTCGGGACCCAGCCGGAACCTTGAATGTACAACTCGACGGACTCGATCGCGTCGTATTGCAATAGCGGGTCCATACCCGTGGTGATCGCGGGAATGCTGTAAAGATCGAACGCCTCGAACACAGTGTCAGCGACATTCCAGCCGCCGGCAGCTGGGTCGGTCGCCGTGTCTGTAACAACCACTGAGTCGTATTGAAGTCCGCCGGTTCCCCAGCTGATTCCGAGTCGTGCTAAGTCTCCGGAGCGAGCGCGAACTTGGCTGTCGTCCCAGTTCTTGTCGATCATGGTCGGTCCATCGCCGTCAACCGGAATCACGGTAATGGAGTCGACGTCTCCGTCTTCGGCAGTGGGAGGAGTGGCGACGGGGTTCTCGACGACAGCATCCACGGTGTTGTTAATGATGATCGGGTCAGTCGCACCGGGGGCAACCACGGGAGTTGCCGTGCCACGAATAGTGTCGCGCAAAGCGACCCGAATGTTGGGCTGAACGCTGAATCCCGGGGGGAGGGTTGCCGTCGGGTTCGTCGGTACAAACTCGAATTGGAGACCCGCGATGGTGTCCCGAAGCCCTGTGGGGATCGGAATCGTCACTGAGTTCGAGCCAACAACAACGATGGGGCTGGGGAAGTCCAACCAAGCAGTACCGTCCCAGTAGCGAACGGTCATTGTCGACGTCGCAGGCACATCAGTTGCGATGATCGAGGTCGCGTTGAACTTTTCCCAGAACTCAGGATCGTTGTCGGTAACGGTCAAAATTGTCGCGCCGACTGTTGAGCTCGGCGATGCTGGGGGCAATGGGGCGACGTCGGTCGGAAGGCTCAATAGAGCTGACGCGCCTGGAACGGCAAAGATCGAGCTCGGGGAGATGATTTTGCGCGTGATGACATCAATTCGAGTCGATCTACGAGTCAAATCATCGAAGGCATCAGCGGTGTCGGTCTCACCACCGATGGTCTCAACCTCAACTTCGATAGTGTCGCGAGTTGTGAGGTCAGCGTCGGCAGCAGAAACGGTTTCAGTGTGAGCGACGTAGGGCAAAGCCGCGTACGCGCCGTGAGGCATGTTTCCCGTAAAACTCACGGCGAAACCAAGGACCTTGCCCTTGTCCGTGTCGGGTGCAGGAAGGGTGTCGATGGTTGTTGTGCTGGCGGCCATACCACCCCAGCCACCAATTTCGTAGAGGTAGGTAATCTCCGCCGCTGTTGCGCCCGTCGGCCATTCAATTCCAGACGCACCAGTAATCCACTCACTGAATGAGATTCCCTGGTCTTCGAGCGACGTCGAACCCGTCTTTGGTTCGGTGAGAGTCATCCGAGAAAGGTTGAAATCTCCACCGTTTTCACCGCCGATGGTGACGGTGATGTCTTCTCCGCCAACAATTGCGTTGGGGTTGAAGTCCTTAGTGGCAATCGGTGTGATGGCCGTGCGGCGAATCACAAAATCTTCGCTGTCGAGAACAGGAGTGTTGGAGTCGACCCCGAACCGCACTTGAGACGAGGCAAGGTTCGTTCCCGTGAAGTCGGACGTAAGAGTTGACACATTCGCTGTGGTTTCGGTAGCGATGCGGAACGAACCCGAAGCGCCGAGGGCGATGTCGGTAGCTGGGTTTGAGTTAGAGAAGGTCAGGCGCAAGCCCTTGATCAACGAAGTCGCGACGCCGCTGGGCAAGGATGCCGTCGCCGCTGGCGTTCCGGTGGTCCAGGTCGTGCCGTCGTACCAGTCCACCTGTACGCGGTTCGCGCCACTGGGGAAGACGACGTTTGTCAGCCCCGTTACCTGGAGGTAATCAAAGGCGTTGGAGGCCGGCTCTGCCGGGTCCTGAATCATCAGGGTATCGACGGCCGAGTTTGACGAGTTTGCGCCGACTAGGTCGAAGTTGATGGGTGTGCCGGGGAATCCCGTCACTGCCGCCGGGGTGATCGTTTTGGTAATTGTGGAGGCCAAGTCGAGCGGGACTTCGAGCAGAACTTGCGCGTCATCCTGCACGTTGCTGTCGGGGTTGTCGACGGTGACGTAGGCCGTGTTGGTGAGAGTTTGGCCGTTGAATGCCGCATCGGCATCAAGTGGCACGCGAGCCGTGACTGTGACAGTAACGAGTTCACCGGACTGAAGCCCAATTCCACCCTCATCGAGCGGGGTAGTGAAGGTCAATTCGAAGGCGTTGCCTGTGATGGACTGCGTGTAATAAGGAGAGTTGCTGACGGATATGAGCTCGAGGGGTTCCGGCATCGCGTCTTGCAGCTTCATGCTGACACAGTCGGTTTGTGTCGAGGAACAACTAACGTCAATGTTAAATTCGACGTTCTCGCCGGGGGTCAGCGCGCGCGTGGTGGCGGCCGGGTCAGCATCTTTGGCGATTTCAATGAGGGCGAAGACCAGTGGCTCGGCTGCATCGGCCTGCTGTGCGGGAACCAGAGGCATGATGAGAGTCGTGGCGAGAAGTGTCGCGAGCGCTGCCATGAGAGCAGGTTTGATGGCGCGAAGGCGCTCAGAGCCACGGGAGCGGCGTCGGACATTCGGGTGCTGTGCCATCGAAAAAACCTCGGGTAAATCGGGACACGTCAAACTCCCCCCGACAACGCCCTAGGTAGCGTGCGGAATTCGTGAATCGCTGGCGGGAGAATACGAGCGCTCTGCTAGGTGCAACTCGAACGTCTCCAACACTTGAGATAGACGTGCGGTTAAGAGGTTAGTCCTAGAACACAATGCTGTGAAAGTGCCGCAACCACCCCAATCAAGGGGGTCAATAGATTTCTGTTACGATGGGTCATCGAAGAAATTTTCGAATTTTTTCTGCGTCGTTGAACGCCTGCCCTTGAGCCACGCCACGGTGTCGCTCAGTTTCAGAAGGGCTAATCTTCTCACCCGCACTCGTTACGGCGATTCGGGCTCGTAGAAACTTTCTCCGGCGAACGGATGTGGCCATTGCCACCTTCGCCACTTTCCCGCACTGTTCCAGGACACGGTTTCGCGCCGTGATCGCTGTTTCGTGCGTATGTATTGCCCGAAAGGCACCACACACAATGACTGACACTACTTTTGGCGCGCTTGGCGTGCCCACTCCCCTCGTCGCAGCACTTGCGACTCAAGGGCTCACCGAAGCGTTCCCGATCCAGGTCGACACGCTTCCCGATACTCTGGCTGGCCGCGATGTTCTCGGTCGCGGAAAGACCGGTTCCGGCAAGACTCTCGCGTTCTCCATTCCGCTGGTTTCGCGTTTGGGCGGCAAGCTTGCCGGCGGTGCTCGTCGTCCCGGCCGTCCGCTCGCTCTCGTTCTCGCACCAACTCGTGAACTCGCCACCCAGATCAGCGCGGTAGTTGAACCGCTGGCTAAGGCCTACGGACTCAACTCGACAACGATCTTCGGTGGGGTATCCCAGCAACGCCAAGTCGCCGCTCTCAAGGCCGGCGTCGACATCGTTGTCGCTTGCCCCGGTCGTCTCGAAGACCTCATGAAACAGGGTTTCGTTTCCCTCGATGCCGTCGAAATCACCGTGCTCGATGAAGCAGACCACATGGCCGACTTGGGCTTCTTGCCCGTCGTTACCCGCATCATGGACAAGACCCCGCAGTCGGGACAGCGTTTGCTCTTCTCGGCAACGCTCGACAACGGCGTTGACAAGCTCGTGCGCCGCTTCCTCCACAACGAGGTTTTGCACTCGGTTGACGAAGCAACCTCACACGTTTCAGCGATGACCCACCACGTTTTCGAGGTGCCGTCTGTATCCGAAAAGAACGAACTCATTCGCAAGCTGGCCTCTGGCCAAGGACGCCGGATTCTGTTCATGCGCACCAAGCACCACGCGAAAAAGCTTGCTCGGGCACTGACCGACGCGGGCATCCCGTCGGTTGATCTTCACGGCAACTTGTCGCAGCCTGCACGAGACCGCAACCTTGCGGCATTCGCTGACGGTTCCGTTCGCGTACTCGTAGCAACAGATGTTGCGGCTCGCGGCGTGCACGTCGACGACATTGAACTTGTCATTCACGTTGACCCGCCCATGGAACACAAAGCGTACTTGCACCGCTCTGGCCGCACAGCTCGTGCGGGCAAAGAAGGTGAAGTAGTAACTCTCGTTCTGCCAGAGCAACGCCGCGATACTGCGGCGCTCCTCCGCAAGGCTGCGATCACTGTCACCCCTCAGCAAGTCACGGCCGCTCATCCTGCTGTAGACGCGCTAGTCGGGGATGTCGCTGCCTACGTCAAGCCCGCACCTCGCGCCGCTGAGCCACAGCGTGGCCAGTCACAAGGTGGCCGTTCGCAAGGGGCAAACGCTCAGCGCAAGCGTGCCAACCGGGATGGAAATGCTCCACGCACTGACCGCTCAGGTCGCCCTGCACAAGGATCGGGTCGCCCCGCTTCTGGTTCGGGTCGCCCACAACACGATGGTGCAAGCCGCACAACGAGCGGCCACAGCGCCGGCGGTCGCACTGAAGCTCGCAGTGGCCAAGCGGTCCGCGGCGCTGAAACCCCCTCGCGTCCTCGCGGTGGAAACGGTCGCGCACAGTCCGGCGGCGGTCCCATTCGCGTCGGTCAGGTTGTTCGATCAAACGGTGGCGCACGCAGCGGTCGCTAATCTAGCGTCATGAGTTTGGGCAGCTTGCGTCACCCTGGCGTTCAAGCAGCGCTGGCTTCAGCGCTGCTTTTTGGCGTGGGCACCCCGCTCGCGAAGCTCCTACTCATTGACGTGAGTCCGTGGCTGCTCGCGGGATTGCTGTACACCGGATCGGGTATCGGGCTGGGTGCCTACCGGCTCGTCACCCGAGCCAAACGCGTGCACCTCACATCGAGTGAATATGCGCCATTGATTGGTTCAGTACTGTTCGGTGGCATCACGGGGCCCGTCCTGCTTCTCTTTGGGCTCGCGCATATGCCTGCCTCTGGAGCATCGCTGCTCCTCAACGCCGAAGGGGTTTTCACAGCGACTCTCGCGTGGTTTGTTTTCAAGGAGAACTTCGATCGTCGAATTGCCGTGGGGATGGTGGCGATCGTCGCAGGCGCGATCGTTATCTCTGTTCCATCAGGGGCGGACTTCGGAGCGGTTCTACCTTCTCTAGCCATTCTTGGCGCGTGTTTTTGTTGGGGCCTCGACAACAACCTCACCCGCAAAATCGCACTGAGCGATGCGACCTGGCTTGCCGCTGTAAAGGGTGGAGTAGCGGGGCCCGTCAACCTCGTTATCGCTTTCGCCGTTGGCGCTCAGCTTCCCGCCGCCACCAACGTCGCTGCGGCCATGGTTGTCGGATTCTTCGCTTATGGATTGAGTCTTGTTCTGTTCATAGTGGGAATGAGGCACATCGGCACAGCCCGAGCCGGGGCGTACTTTTCGATCGCACCGTTTGTGGGCGCTCTCATTGCCATCGCGATGGGCGAACAACTTTCCTGGCCGATAGTAGTTGCCGGAGCCCTCATGGCATGTGGTGTGTGGTTACACCTGACCGAAAGGCACGAACACGTGCACACCCACGCTGCGATCACTCACGACCATTGGCATACTCATGACGCTCACCACCAACATGAACATACCTACCCGGTCGCAGCGGGTTCGGGGCACCGGCATAAACACTCTCACGAAGAAATCGTTCACAGCCACGAGCACTATCCCGACAGCCATCACCGCCACGAGCATTAAATCTATGCGGCAACCCGTTCGACAGGGTCGTGGGATTTCAACCAAGGCCGCTACAGTAAAGCCATGAATGCGAACATTCGTCGCGCAGTTGCTTCCGACGTCGAGCGACTTGGTGCACTTCACTCTGCGTGCTGGACCGAGCTCTATACGGGTTTGCTTGCGCCAGAGGTATTGGCCGAGCTCAACGCGGAAACGATGACCCACCTCTGGTCAAAGTTTGTGACCCGCGGCGGCGACTACGTGCAGTTCGTCGCCGAGGTTGATGGGGAGATCGTCGGATTTGTCGGTTACGGCCCCGGACGCGATACCGGGTACGAAGACTTGATCGAGCTGTACTTCATCTACGTGGCCCCCGCATTTACGAGGCGTGGCATCGGAAAACAGCTTGCGGATGCCGCATGGCCAGCGTCGTACGCCTGGTTGTGGGATCGCAACCGGCCCGCCGTAGCGTTCTATCGAAAAATGCGATTTGGGCCAGACAGCCAGCGCCGACGTGGCACCCTGTTTGGTACTGAACTTCTCGAAGTGCGCCTCGTTCGTGATGTTGCCGAACCCGCTTAGTGGAGAGAGCTCAAGGCACTACGCCTAGGGCAACACACCCACAGACGCTAGCGCAGCACGCACTAGTGCTCCTCTGCCGCCTTCCATTTCGGAAGCGACACTCTCTGATGCGGCTTCTGCGGGAGTCATCCAGGTGATTTCGAGCGCATCTTGGCGCGGGTCACACGTGCCCGTTACCGGCACAACAAATGCGAGCGATACCGCGTGTTGGCGTGAATCAGTGAATTGTGACGGCCACGGAAAATACTCCGCGACAGTGAATGGGTTGGGGCTCGACGGCAAGAGCGGAAAGGCCATCGGGCCTAGATCTTTTTCGAGGTGGCGGAACAGAGCGTCCCTGACGGTCTCGCCGAACATCACACGCCCGGAGACAAGAGTGCGCGTCATCGTGCCAGTAGTTGGGGAGGCGCGGAGTAGCATCCCGACTTCATTGACTCGACCAAGGCCGTCAACTCGAACCGGCACGGCTTCAACATAGAGGAGCGGGAGGCGGCGGCGCGTCTCGACGAGCTCCTCTTCGGACAGCCAACCAGAGTTGGGATCGGGTGTTCCTACTGAGCTCATGCTCCATTCTTACCCGGTTCTGGTTGCGGGAGTGTTACTTCGAAGCGATTCGTCTCGGATGCCGTGCCACACAGTGTCGGTCGCGCGGGAGAAGATAGGTGAATGGGCACAGTGCTCGAACGCTTTTCTCCCGCGACCCGGGAGTGGTTTTCTGGTGCCTTCCCGGCCCCGACCCCCGCCCAGCTTGGCGCGTGGGAGGCAATTTCAACGGGTGGCCACGCTCTCGTTGTTGCGCCGACTGGTTCGGGAAAAACTCTCGCAGCCTTTCTGTGGGCTATCGATCGGCTCAGTTCAACTCCCTCACCTTCCTCGCCACAGCACCGCACTCGAGTCCTGTATATTTCACCGCTCAAGGCCCTCGGGGTTGACGTCGAGCGCAACCTTCGCGCACCCCTCGTTGGGGTAACCCAGACCGCGAAGCGACTCGGGACGGCACCCAACGACGTGACCGTTGGCGTTCGTTCTGGAGACACAACGACTCAGGACCGCCGCCTCCTCGCCCGGCTCCCTCCCGACATTCTCATCACTACCCCCGAGTCGCTCTACCTCATGCTCACGAGTGCCGCTCGGGAGACACTTCTTGGCGTTGAAACGATCATCATCGACGAAATTCACGCTGTTGCCGCGAGCAAAAGGGGCGCACACCTTGCCGTTTCTCTTGAGAGACTGGATGCCTTGCTCCCCACTCCCGCTCAACGTATAGGCCTCTCGGCGACGGTCCGGCCGATCGAAGAGGTCGCACGTTTCCTCGGCGGCGGTGCTCCCGTCACAATTGTTTCGCCGCCCGCCCAGAAGACTTTCGATTTGCGAGTTGTTGTTCCCGTCGACGACATGACCGAACTCGGTTCGACGGCACCTCGCGAAGGGTCAACGTCTGGCGCTGTCGCCGATGACTCGACGGGCGCCCCAATCAGTGGCTCGATTTGGCCTCACGTCGAAGAGAGCATCGTTGACTTGATTCTCGAGAACACGTCCACGATTGTTTTCGCCAATTCGCGCAGGCTCGCCGAGCGGCTGACGGCGCGACTCAATGAAATCTATGCCGAGCGCGAGGCGGTGGGGGCCGACTCCGCTTCATCCTTGGCAGGCTCTGTCGGCGCCGGGGTCGCGGAATCACTGCGCGATTCTCACCGCTCCACCATGCCCGCACAGATGATGGCGCAAGCAGGCAGCACTTCAGGAGCAGCACCTCTGCTCGCTCGCGCACACCACGGCTCGGTGAGCAAAGACCAACGCGCGGCGATCGAAGACGACCTCAAAAGCGGAAGGTTGCGTTGTGTTGTTGCGACCTCATCCCTAGAACTCGGCATCGACATGGGCGCCGTCGATTTGGTGGTGCAAGTGGAGTCACCGCCCTCTGTGGCTAGTGGCCTCCAACGTGTCGGTCGAGCTGGTCACCAGGTTGGGGAGATTTCTAAAGGAGTGCTCTTCCCTAAACACCGAGCCGATCTGATCCACACCACTGTCGCCGCAGAGCGCATGGTGAGCGGGCACATCGAATCTCTCGCCGTCCCGGCGAACCCTCTCGACGTGCTCGCCCAGCAGACAGTTGCGGCAGTCGCCCTCGAACCTCTCGGCGTTGAGGAGTGGTTCGATACTGTGCGCAAGAGTGCTCCCTTCTCTTCGCTCCCGCGTAGTGCGTACACGGCGACCCTTGATTTGTTGAGCGGCCTGTATCCCAGCGACGAGTTTGCGGAACTGAGGCCTCGCATCGTGTGGGACCGGGTCGCTGGCACCATTACCGGCCGTCCCGGCGCGCAACGGCTCGCCGTCACTTCCGGCGGCACGATCCCCGACCGTGGCCTTTTTGGAGTGTTCATGGTTGGCACCGATTCGGCCTCTGGCGGCACGGGTGCCGCCACCTCAGGAGGTCGGCGGGTCGGAGAACTCGACGAAGAGATGGTTTACGAGTCGAGAGTCGGTGATATTTTCGCCCTCGGCGCGACGAGCTGGCGCATCGAAGACATTACTCACGACCGCGTGCTCGTGAGCCCCGCTTTTGGTCAGCCAGGCAAAGTGCCGTTTTGGAAAGGCGACGGGCTCGGCCGTCCCGCGGAACTCGGCGAAGCAATTGGCGTCTTTACTCGCGAGATCGCGACGGGCACAGCGAGCGCTAATCAGAAGCGACTCGAGAGCGGTGGTCTTGATTCCCGAGCGGCGACCAACCTCATCGCGTTTGTCAAAGAACAACAAGCGGCGACGGGGCACGTGCCAACAGACGTGACTCTCGTTGTTGAAAGGTTTCGCGACGAACTCGGCGATTGGCGCGTCATCTTGCACTCTCCATACGGGATGCCCGTGCACTCGCCGTGGGCGCTCGCTGTTAGCGCCAGGGTGAGAGACCGCTGGGGCATCGACGGTGCGGCTCTAGCGAGTGACGACGGGGTCATCGTTCGGCTGCCCGACACGGAATCGGATCCGCCCGGTGCCGAGCTTTTTGTTTTTGAACCCGAGGAGCTTCAAGACATTGTGACTACGGAGGTGGGTGGCTCAGCGTTATTCGCTTCCCGTTTTCGGGAGTGCGCGGCACGGGCGCTTCTCATGCCGCGCTATAACCCAGGCAAACGTTCGCCCTTGTGGCAGCAGCGGCAGCGGGCGTCCCAGCTTCTTGAGGTTGCCCGCAAATACCCGAGCTTTCCGATTGTGCTCGAGACCGTGCGAGAGGTGCTTCAAGACGTCTACGATTTGCCAGCCTTGACGGCGCTGGCTGGCCGGATTGCTTCGCGGAGCATTCGAATCGTTGAAACCGAAACCCCGACTCCGTCGCCATTCGCGAGGTCGATGCTTTTTGGCTATGTCGCAGCGTTCATGTACGAGGGAGATTCGCCGCTCGCTGAGAGACGCGCTGCAGCGCTCTCGCTCGACCCAACTCTGCTCGCCGAGCTTCTTGGTAGGGCTGAACTTCGAGAGCTCCTCGACGCCGGTGTTATCGAGCAGACCGAGCTCGAACTGCAAAGACTCACCGACGATCGCCGTGCGAAGTCGATAGAAAACGTTGTCGACGCCGTGCGTGTTCTTGGGCCGCTGAGCACCAGTGAGATTCTCGAGAGAAGCCGGCCGGAGCTTCACGACAATCTCGCTGCCGAACTCGCAACGCTCGAGAGCGCTCACCGCCTGTTGCGCGTGCAGATCGCCGGAGCCGAACGGTGGGCTGTTGTTGAGGATGCCGCGAGGCTCCGCGACGCGCTCGGAGTTCCACTCCCCATTGGAGTCCCCGCTGCCTTCATCGAGCCCGTCGACGATCCGCTCGGGGATTTGGTCAGTCGATTCGCTCGCACACACGGTCCGTTCGCCGCAGGGGCGGTGGCTGAGCGGTTGGGGCTGGGCGTTGCTGTTGTTCTTGATGCGCTACGCCGTCTCGGTGAGCGCTCACGGATTGTCGAAGGCGAGTTTCGCCCCGGTGGCTCGGGCAGCGAATGGTGCGACGCAGAGGTCTTGCGCAGGCTCCGCAGCCGTTCGCTTGCCGCACTCCGTCATGAAGTCGAACCCGTCACTCAGCGCACTCTTGCGCGCTTTTTGCCCGCGTGGCACTCGATTCATCCAACGTCGGGTCGAGTGAGCGGTGGCGCGACACTGCGAGGTGTCGATGGTCTCGTGAGTGTGCTCGAGCAACTGTCGGGAGTGGCTGTGCCGGCCTCCGCCTGGGAAACGCTCGTCCTTCCTGCCCGGCTCCCCGACTACTCGCCAGCATGGCTCGACGAACTCACGATGACCGGTGATGTGCTGTGGACGGGAGCGGGCTCCCTTGCGGGGAATGACGGCTGGGTGCGATTGCATCTGGCCGACACTATCGGTCTCACTCTCGCCGACCCTGCGGCAACAACCACAGCGCTTGAACTCGGTGAACTCCACTCAGCGGTTCTTGCCGCTCTCGCGGGCGGTGGCGCCTACTTCTTCAGGAACGTGGCGTCGAGCGTTGGCAGCATCGATGACAGTGCTCTCGCGACCGCTCTCTGGGATCTCGTGTGGGCTGGTCTCGTTACCAACGACACGTTTGCACCGTTGCGCTCGCACGTGAACGGCAAGCCCGGCATCTCTCGCGCCCCGCGCAGCCGCGCATACCGGGGTAGGCCACGCGTCTCACTTCCACACCACGGCAGTACTCCTCACGTGGCCGGGCGTTGGTCGCTCGTGCCTGAGGCCGCGACCGACCCGACTGTGCGCGCAAAGTTCACGGCAGAACAACTTCTCGAACGCCACGGTGTTGTAACTCGCGGGGCAGTTGTGAGCGAGGGGGTGCGCGGGGGCTTTTCGACGATGTACCGCGTGCTGAGCAGTTTCGAGGAAACTGGAAGGGCGAGGCGCGGCTACTTTATCGATGGACTTGGGGCTGCCCAGTTTGCGACAGGTGCGACTATCGACCGCCTGCGGGGTTTCAGCCGCGACGAGTCAGAGGCTGAGAACGAACTCGATTCGGCTGTCGCTGAGACTGCGGTAACTCTTGCCGCGACCGATCCTGCCAATCCCTTCGGCGTCGCACTCCCGTGGCCCGCGACGATAGGCCACAGGCCCGGCCGCAAGGCGGGCGCGCTCGTTGTACTCGTCGATGGGGTTCTCGTTCTCTACGTCGAGCGTGGCGGCAAAACTGTTCTTACCTTCGACTCAACCGAACCGTACTTGTACGCGGCTGCGAGAAGCCTCGCGACGACGGTCACCCGCAGGCTTGACCGACTACGCATCGAGAAGGTCGACGGCGAGTTTGTCATCGGCACTCCCCTGGGAACCGCGCTCATGGACGCGGGTTTCGGCCCCACACCTCAAGGCCTTCGGATTCGTGCCTGAAGGTGACACAGTGTGGCGCGCCGCCACCAACCTCAACGCGGCCCTGGCTGGCGCAGTCCTCACTCGCTGCGACGTGCGGGTGCCCGAGTCTGCCACCGTAGACCTGAGTGGGGAGACAGTTGTGAGTGTTGTCTCTGTTGGCAAACACTTGCTCATGCGGGTTGGTGAGTGGAGCATCCACTCGCATCTGAAGATGGAGGGTTCGTGGCACTTGTACAGCCACGGGAGCGCATGGAAGAGGCCCGCTCATCAAGCACGAATCGTGCTCGAGACTGCTGATTGGGTGGCGGTAGGTTTTTCGCTCGGGGTGACCGAGATCGTGCCAACTGCCAGAGAGAGCGAGGTCGTTGGCTATCTCGGCCCCGATCTGCTTGGCCCCAACTGGGACTCGGCTGAAGCGGTAGCTCGGCTCACAGCTCAGCCTTCGACACCGATTTTTGTGGCCCTTCTCGATCAACGCAATCTGGCCGGACTCGGCAATGAATACGTCAACGAGCTGTGTTTTTTGCGCGGGATGCTGCCTGAGCGCGAGGTCGCGAACTCCGACGTCGAGGCCACTGTCGCCCTCGCTCGAAAGCTCATTCTCGCCAACCGGGACCGCACGGAGCGAACAACGACCGGCGACACTCGCGCGGGCCGCCGCTCGTGGGTGTACGGCCGCGCGGGTAGGCCGTGCCGGAGGTGCGGCACGCGCATCCGCTTTGGCTCTCTCGGGGCGACACCGCTACAGCAGCGCGACACCTACTGGTGCCCGACGTGTCAGGTGTGAGTTGCTGATGTCGCGCTGCTAGTCGCGATCTGCCAGCCGGGGAAAAACGTGTTCGAGGCTCAAGGGTGCGATCACGATCGTGTGGGCTGCGGCCGGGTCGAGCCACATGAGTTCCTCGATCTCTGCCGCAACACTCAGAGGCAGTTGCGGCGCGATGTGCGCAAAGCTGACCTCGAACATGTCGCAATCCACGACGTGGTTCACTTCGTTGGCGGCCGCCGCGTGAAACCTGCCCCAGTGCTCAAAGTTCGAGACTTCAAGGTCGAGCCCGAGCTCTTCGTGAAGCTCTCGAGCGAGAGTATCAGCGGGGTGCTCGCCCGGTTCGACTTTGCCACCCGGTTGCATCCACGAGTGGGTGCCACGCTTGCGCACGAGGAGCACTCGGCCCGCGTCATCCACGATGACTGCTGCTGCTATTCGAAGAACTGTGGGCACGACCTCACGCTACAGGGCGAGAGTGTTGCTTACTTGCCGAAGAGCTTGGCGAAAAATCCCGTGCTTGGCTCGTTCTCATGGCCTTGGCACCGTTGCGATTTGGGGATGCCACGCATGACTTGGTCAACGTGTTGTCCGCAACCGGACCACGTCGTTTTACCGCACTTGCGGCACGTTACTGCTGAACACATGATGTCTCCTTATTGGTCTGTTTTTTGATTGTTGAACGATCGAGCCTTTAAGCCAAGGACATGAAGAGCTTCTCGAGCTTCGCTTTGTCGAGACTCGGGTCGTCTTGTTTAACGCACTGCTCGAGCGAGCTCGCGATGATGGCAAAGCCCGCTTTGTCGAGTGCACTCGACACGGCGGCAAGCTGCGTTACGACACTCGTGCAATCGTTGCCTTCGTCGATCATTCGAATGACTGCGGCCAGCTGCCCGTGAGCCCTGCGAAGTCTGTTAAGCACGGGCTTCATGTCTGTCGGATCGAGATCCATTGGTTCTCCTTATCGAAAGGCACGCCCCTCGGGCGCCACCGGCACTGCTCACGTTGTATACCCCAGGGGGTATCTGTCATACTACTACGGGATGCACAACATCCCCCACATACGCCAGAAAGGTGAACCCCATGGCATCAGTAGCTGTAACCGGAGACTCCTTCGGGGAGACAATCTCCACCAACAACATCGTTCTCGTCGACTTCTGGGCCGCGTGGTGCGGACCCTGCCGCGCATTCGGCCCCATCTTCGAGCGCGCCTCAGAGAAACACCCCAACATCACTTTCGCCAAGGTCGATACCGAAGCCGAGCAAGGGCTTGCGGCCGCCGCTGGAATCAACTCGATCCCCACCCTCATGGCCTTCCGCGACAACATTCTGATCTTCAACCAAGCGGGCGCCCTCGCGGCACCCCAGCTGGAACAACTCATCGAGTCGATAGTTGCACTCGACATGGATGAGGTTCGCGCATCCATCGAAGACCAAGAATCAGCCACAGCCTGACGTTCACAGCTCGACTGAATCCCGACCGTTAACCGCCAGAAAGGCAGACCTATGAAAGCAATCACAACTACAGAACTCGCGGCCCTCGGCACAGACATCACTCTCGTTGACGTTCGTGAGGTCGACGAGTTCGACAACGCCCGTGTCGAGGGGGCCATCAACGTGCCGCTCAGCGAGCTCAGCACGCGAGTTGATGACGTGCCATCAGACACAACCGTCTACATCATGTGCCTCTCCGGTGGTCGTAGCGCTAAAGCCGTGGCGTGGCTCGAACAGCAGGGGCGTGACGTCGTCAACGTTCTCGGCGGCATCAGCCAGTGGGACCTTGATGGTCTCCCCGTCGTTCGCGGCGCCTAACACCACGCTTTCTCACTCGAACTTTAAGGAACACAATGAAAAACATCGCTCGCTTGCTAGCCGCCGTCGCTGTGGCCGCGAGCATCACCCTCGGCGCTACTGCGTGTGCGACAAGCGCCGACTCCATTGAGGTCACTTCAGACACCGTTGTGATCGATGTGCGCACTCCCGCGGAGTTCGCCGAAGGCCACCTCGACGGCGCTCTCAACATCGACGTTCAGGGTGCGGACTTTGACGCTCTCGTCTCCGAACTGCCCACCGACGGCGACTACGTCGTGTACTGCCGCAGCGGAAACCGCTCTGCTGCAGCGATAGCTCGCATGGAGGGCCTCGGCTTCGAGAGCCTCACCAACGCCGGTGGCCTCGAAGACGCTTCTACCGCGACGGGAATCGACATCGTCACCTAACAAACACTCGCGGGATGCCGCACACAGAAGGGGCCGTGAGCACTAGCTCACGGCCCCTTCTCTGGGGCGGGACTGCCCCGCGAGCTAGCTGGCGGCAGTGTGCACGACGACCGTCGATTACTTCAACAGCACGGCACAGATCGCAGCCATCTCGGCGAAACCCATCCCCGCGCCGGCCGAGCCGACACCTTCCCGTGCTACGCACTGCATCACACCCATGGGGCTCACAGCGGAGAGCTCGGGCTGCTTGATTGAGGCCAGAATCGCGCTCCAAGCCCTCGAACGTGTGTCGTCACTCACCGTTTCGCCAGTCGCCGTAAGCGCGGCGTCAGTCGCGGACTTTATCGCGGCATAGTCGTAGGACTCGCCATAGTTTTGTTCGAGCACCACTCGGGCCTGCTCTACCGGATCAGCAGTTTGGCTGCTCGTGCCCGAGGTGCCGTCGGTGCCCGCGCTTCCCCCTTGATTCCCGGACATCGATCCAATCGCGATAGCAACGATGATGATGACAATGACTGCGGCGCAGCCGATGCCGCAACCAGGAGTCTGGGCAGGTGCTGCAGCGGGGGTACTCGGGGGCGGCGCACTAGTCATTCGTCATGCCCCTTCGTCGCCTCGGATGTTGAAACTATATCGGATAGCGGGCAAATATCGGCTGCCCGACTGCTGAGATGAGCTACTCGGGCAAGGCAAGGCAAGCCCAATGCGTCCTGCTGCTCTTGGTTCGGGTTGACGTGTACTCCCGAATAGGTGGGCGCAACATGTTTAGCTGCTGGGCACGTAGTCAGAACACGCGTTGGTCTCGGTTCTTTTGCCGCAGTAGGCATCCAGAAAGTATTTCTTTAGGTCCTCGTCGCTGATCGCGGGAGTGCCATGCAAAGACCAGTCAGCGCGATCCCCTTGGTCATACGCACCCTGATAGAAGTCTTCGGCTCCTGTGCATGCCGAGTAGAGTGGCTCTATTGCCGCGTTGTACTTGCTCTCCTCATCCGCCATCATCTCGTTGAGTTTGAGCTGTTCATCGTCCGTCACGTCGCCGTCTTCATATATCGCGTCAAAAGCCGCTCCATAGAACGGGTGGGTGGCGTACAAGGTTTCAATATCTTGTGAAGCCTGATCGAAGGCAGACGAACAGCTCGCCGTCACTGTCTGGGCGCAGCCCGTGAGCGCTGCTAGGCCAAGGGCCAAAGTGCCAGCAGTGCTAATCAGTCTGCGCGCGCGGAGATTCATATGCATCCTTCGGATGGTCACACCTTGCTGCCCGACGAATTGGCCGAGCGATATTCAAGTGTATTCACAAGAGCGGCCAACGCATACGGGTGGAGGGGAAGAAATGCGAGCCTATCCCGGTGATATCCGAGGCAGACCCGCTCTTACTAAGGCCGCTGTCTGATCTACAATCTGAACTACCGCTAATTGCGGCTCCAACTTCTTGGGTTCAATTCAAATCGCTCACGGCCCCTTCTGTGTGTCTAGACTGCCCCGCGAGCTAGCTCGTCGCAGCGGTTCCCGCGCTCCACGTGAGGAAACCGCCGTCGAGGTTGAGTGCCTCGCGGCCGAGTTGCGCAAGAAGCCTCGTCGCTGTGTGGCCGCGCTGGCCGACCTTGCAGTGCACGATCAGTCGGCCGGCAGGGAGCTCTGCATGGCGCTCGCGCAAATCATCGAGCGGAATGTTGATCGACCCGGGAATGGCGCCGTCGGCATTCTCCGCCGCCGTGCGCACATCGACGAGAATCGCACCCGCGGCCATTTCGGCAGCCAGCTCGTGCCACTGCACCGAGGGCGTGAGGCCTTCGGCGGCATTGAGAGCAACGTAGCCGAGCATGTTGACGGGGTCTTTGGCTGACGAATACTGGGGCGAGTAGGCGAGCTCGAGGTCGGCGAGATCCGAAGCCGTGAGACCTCCCGCCATTGCCGTAGCGATCACGTCGATCCTCTTGTCGACACCTCCGCCGCCCACTCCTTGAGCTCCGAGAATCGCGTCGGTCGAGGCATCCACGACAAGCTTGAGAGCCATCGTTTCGGCGCCGGGATAGTAGCCCGCGTGCGATGCCGGGTGGGTGTGGAATACGCGGATGCTACGGCCAGCCGCTCGCGCTTGCTTCTCGTTCCACCCCGTCGACGCAATCGTGAGACCTAGCAGCCCCACGACCGCGGTGCCGAGCGCGGGCTTGACCGTAACCGTCGCTCCTGAAATCACGTCGGCAACGAGACGACCGTGGCGGTTGGCGAGTCCAGCGAGAGCGACGAGTCGCTGCTCTCCCGAGATCGCGTCGGTCTTTTCTGCAGCATCACCGATCGCGAAAATTTTTGGGTCGCTCGTGCGCAACTGGCCATCGACACGGATGCCACCGCGCTCGCCAAGCTCAAGGCCTGCACGCCGCGCGAGCTGAGTGTCCGGGCTCACGCCGATGGAGGCGATGACAAACTCGGCCGCGACGGTACTCCCGTCGCTCAGGGTGGCGGATTGCGCGTCGAGCGAGACCACGTGGGTGTTTAGCCTGAGGTCGACCCCTTCGTCTCGCAAGCGTTGGGCCACCGGGGCAGCCATTTCTGGGTCGAGAGGGGCGAGTACTTGACCCGAGAGTTGCACGAGGGTTACAGCGATCCCGCGGTGCACGAGGTTCTCTGCCATTTCGAGGCCAATGAAACCCGCGCCGATGATGAGTGCCGAGCTGGGTGAGTGTTCGAGGGCTGCCATCGCGGCATCCACGTCTTCGATATCGCGGAGGGTGAGCATTCTCTCGCCGCCGGGAATGTCGGGCCTGATGGGAGTCGCTCCCGGCGACATGACGAGGGCGTCGTAGTTTTCGATGGTTTCTTCGCCCGTGACGGTGTTGCGCACTGTCACAGATTGCGCGGCGCGATCGATGTTCGTAACTTCGCTGTGCACGCGAACGTCGAGGTTGAATCGCGCTGCGAGAGACTCGGGAGTTTGCAGCAGCAAACTGTCGCGTTCGTCGATGATTCCACCGAGGTAATAGGGCAGACCGCAATTGGCGAAGGAGACGTAGCCACCTCGCTCGAACACAATGATCTCGGAGTTTTCGACGAGTCGGCGCAAGCGAGTGGCCGCCGACATTCCGCCAGCGACGCCACCAATGATGAGATATTTCGGAGCAGTCATGGATCCATCTTATACCCCCGGGGGTATAGGCACGATGCCGCAGTCAATCCTACCGCAGGCACGCGCTGGTGTACTTGTATAACAATCTGTTAGTGTGCTCGACATGAGCAGCGAAGCCATCTCCATCACGCGAGTACCTGACGCGATCTACGAGGCAATGCGCGAGAGTATTCTCACCGGCCGCGAGAAGCCGGGCACCGCCGTGACCGAGCAATCCATCGCCTCACGATTCGAGGTCGCGAGGCCCACAGCCAAAGTCGCCCTTGAACGGCTCGTCTCCGATGGTCTTCTGCGCCGCAACGCCCACAAATCGGCGCGAGTACCAGAACTCTCGAGAAACGACATCGTCGACCTCTACGTCAACCGCTCCATCCTCGAAGAGGCCGCGCTCGCATCCCTCGCCGCCGACGGAGTAGTCCCCGTCGCGGCCATCAGCGCACAACGCGCTCTCGAACAAGCCGCAAACGACAACGATGCGGGCCCACTCGCTCGAGCCGACATTGCGTTTCACCGAGCCCTCGTCGAGGCCCAGCATTCCCCGAGGCTCGCCAAACTGCACGCCCTCCTCATGGGGGAAATCGAGTTGTGCACGGGCCAAGTGCAATCCCACAAACTCCTCGCGATCGACGATGTCATTGCCCAACACCGCGGCATTCTCGACGCCGTCGCAGCAGGCGACGCACCCCTCGCGGCAGCCCTCACGAAAGCCCACATCGCCGGCGCTCGGGACAAACTACTCGCCCGCTTCGACGCAAACCACCAGAACTAACAGAAAGCACTCCATGAAACGCCGTTTCCCGAACCCACGCGACCTTGCGCCGCTCATGAACTTCAAAAAGCCCACCTTCAACGCAAAGAAGCGTCGGCTGCAGAACGCCCTCACGATCGCCGACTTGCGCACCATCGCGCAGCGTCGCACACCCAAGGCCGCGTTCGACTACACGGAAGGTGCAGCAGAAGCCGAAATCTCACTCGGTCGCGCCCGCCAAGCCTTCGAAGACATCGAATTCCACCCCGCCATTTTGCGCGACGTGTCCGACGTTTCGACAGGCTGGGACGTGCTCGGGGGGCCCGTGAGCATGCCATTTGGAATCGCGCCAACGGGGTTCACTCGCATGATGCATGCGGAGGGCGAGATCGCTGGCGCTTCGGCCGCGTCGGCGGCGGGCATCCCGTTCTCACTCTCGACCATGGGCACAACGAGCATCGAAGAAGTCGCAGAGGCCGGCGGCGAGAACGGTCGCAACTGGTTCCAGCTGTACATGTGGAAAGACCGCGAAAAGTCGATGGCGCTCGTCGACCGAGCGGCCGCCGCCGGCTTCGACACCCTTCTCGTGACGGTCGATGTGCCCGTCGCGGGCGCTCGCTTGCGCGACAAGCGCAATGGCTTCTCGATTCCGCCGCAGCTCACGGCCGGAACCGTCATCAACGCTATCCCGAGGCCTGAATGGTGGATCAACTTCCTCACCACGGAACCCCTCGCGTTCGCGAGTCTGTCCAAGTGGTCTGGCACCGTTGGCGAGTTGCTCGACAGCATGTTTGACCCCACGGTCACCTACGAAGACCTCGAGTGGATCAAAAACCAGTGGCCAGGCAAGCTCGTCGTCAAGGGAGTGCAAACCGTCGCAGACGCCAAGCGCCTCGCCGACATCGGGGTTGACGGAATCACCCTCTCCAACCACGGCGGCCGCCAGCTCGACCGGGCGCCCATTCCCTTCCATCTTCTGCCAGAGGTTGTACGCGAAGTTGGTAAAGACACCGAAGTACACCTCGACACGGGAATCATGAGCGGTGCCGACATTGTCGCTAGCGTCGCCCTCGGAGCTCGCTTTACACTCATCGGCCGCGCCTACCTCTACGGCCTCATGGCCGGTGGGCGCCAGGGTGTCGACCGCACTATCGAGATTCTTGGCGAACAAGTCACTCGCACAATGAAGCTACTGGGGGTCAACTCCCTCGAAGAGCTCGAGCCCGGTCACGTCACCCAGCTGCAGCGGCTCATCCCGCGCCCTTAGCGCGTTGAGTAGCGGCACTTCGGGCATCCCGGGCCGCTAGCGCGTTGAGTAGCGGCACTTCGGGCAACACTGGCGGGATTTCGCCCGAACTGCCGCGACTCGACCCTGACGAAGTGCACCTGACAATTCCGTGTGTCTCGGCGGCTGACCCTAGCCGCAGCTAATCGACATGTGTAGATTAGCTGGGAGTCGTCGTCACAACGACTGGCCCTGACACAATCGGGGCCTCGCAACCGAAAGGGGCACATCACATGGCACGCGTCAGCAATAAAGTCGCACTCATCAGCGGAGGAGCCCGCGGAATGGGTGCTTCGCACGCCCGTCTTCTCGTCGCCGAAGGCGCCAAAGTCGTTATCGCGGACCTCCTCGATGAGGAAGGCACCGCTCTAGCCGAAGAACTCGGTGATTCAGCTCGCTACGTTCATCTCGACGTCACCAAATACTCCGAGTGGGAGTCCGCGGTACAAACCGCAGTGAGCGAATTTGGTGGACTCGACATCCTCGTCAACAACGCGGGAATCGCAAACTTCGGCCCGATCGAAAGCTATCCCGTCGACGACTGGGACAAGATCATCAGCATCAACCTCACGGGTGTGTTCTACGGAACTAAGGCCGTCATCGAGCCGCTCAAAAAGAGCGGCAAAGGCTCGATCATCAACATCTCCTCGACGGCCGGCCTGCAGGGGTATGAAGCGCTCCCCGGCTACACCGCCGCGAAGTTCGGCGTGCGTGGTCTCACCAAGAGCACCGCTCTCGACCTCGGCCAGTACAACATCCGGGTCAACTCGGTTCACCCCGGCGTAATTCGCACGCCGATGACCGAAGACATTCCTTCGGAACAGAACCACGTGGCACTGCACCGGGTCGGTGAGCCGATCGAGCTTTCCAACCTCATCCTGTTTTTGGCTTCAGACGAGTCAAGCTTCTCTACAGGAGCCGAGTTTGTGGCAGACGGCGGCGAGACAGCCGGCCTCTCCCACTACGAGTCCTGACATAATGCATGAGCGGATGCCCGAGAAGTGGCATCCGCTCATGCTTGGGGGCTAACCATGACCGGCGATCCACGACTCATTCGCACACGCGAACTTCTGCGAGTGACCCTGCGCGCGCTGCTTCTGGAGCGCCCCCTCAGCAGCATTTCCGTTGCACTTTTGTGCCGAGAGGCCGGAGTGCATCGCACCACGTTTTACGGCCACGCCGCGAGCGTTCACCAATTCGCGGTCGCAGAGTTCAGCGCCGACATTGATCGCCTGACAACGGTTCCCGTCGAACCGAACGCCGAGACTCCTGCGAACGTCGCCGAACGCTATCGCGGCTCATTGCAGAACGTGTTCTCCCACGTTGCCGGCGATCGACCCGCCTACCGCATGCTCTTCACATCTGACTCTTCTGGCGCCTTTCGGGCTGCACTCGAGAGTGTTCTTCGTCCTCACGCAGACACTGCTCTTCGCGTTTTCGAGGAGCTGGGCGTGCCAGGCGCACCCACACGTGGTGCAACTCGAGCGGAAGCCGCTGCCTTCATCGCCGGTGCCTTGGTTGGCACCATAGATGTGTGGGCGAATTCCGATGAAGAGGATGCCGCCGCAGCGAGTGCGCGCATCACACAACTTATGCCCGGCTGGTGGCCACAACCGCTGTAGTTCGCTAACGCTCGAACGCGAGGCGCCGGACGACGACAACCGAGATGTCATCATCGAGCGACTCGGAGTCGGCGAGGTCGAATATCTGGTCGATGAGGGCTTCACACGATGGTGCGGACTTTGTCATGAGGGCGACTTCGTCTATAGCCGATAGCGTGCCATCAAAAAGGTCGAGCACCCCGTCACTAAAGAGCACAAAAGTGTCACCCGGAACGAGTCGATCAGTCTTGTCAACCCACTCGGAGTCGGCGAGCACCCCAAGCGGCAATCCCTGAGACTCGAGCTGCGTGACCGTGCCATCTGTGGAGCAAATGAGGGCGAGCCCGTGGCCAGCATCCGCATATCTCACGGCCCCGTTCTCTGCCGTGATTGTCGCCGTGAACATAGTTGCGAAGGATGCCGCACTGCTCAACTCCGCCTCCACAACCTTCGCTAATCGTGCCAGCGCTTTCGCCGGGGTTCGGCTTTCGCCTGCAAGACGAAGTGATGTGCGGAGGGTCGCCGCAAGGATGCTTGGGCCCGTGCCTTTGCCCATGACGTCGCCCAAACTCACGGTAAATCCGTCGGGCCTCGTGTACCAGTCGTAGAAGTCTCCTCCGAGAGCCCGCGACGCCATCGAGCGTCCGGCGATTTCGTAGCCGGGAGCCGCGAGGGTGTCTTGAGGCACGAGGGCTGCTTGAATCTCGACGGCACGGTGACGCTCGGCCGCATAGCGAGCGCGCACTGCTTCACGATCTGTCACGTCAATGAACTGGAAAGAGGCACGCGGCAGGGCCGAGGCGGTAAGACCAACCATCGATGCTTCGAGCACGCGACCCGACCGCGTCTCAATGAGTTGCACTGTCCACGGAGTCGGCTCGAGGGCTGTGACATTCTCTAGCGCTTGATGCAGCTCTGTCAGTTCCTCAGCAGCAAATAGTGTTGCCAACTTGGCGGAGTCGCCCGACTCGGCAGATTCACCGAGAAGGATGACTCGACCCGAGGCGTTGATGCCCGACAGCCGCAACTCACCGCCGCTTTCGTAGAGCGAAGCGAATCCTGTCACCGAGGCTGCAATGACCTCGCGCCCAATTTTCTCCGTTCGTTCCATGCTCGCTTGAGCCGTTGCCGCAACAGCGGCGCTCACGATAATCGTGAACACCATCACGCTGATGGTCATACCGAGTGAACCGACCAGTAGCGATCGCTCGACAACCCCAAAAATTTCACGGCCGAACGGGCCAAATCCTGCGGCAGATAACTCGGAAACGGCCACTGACGTGAGAGCGAGCTGCACAACAAATATCCGGTAGGGAAGTCGGGAGGCGCCCCACACGAGAGCCGGCAAAATCAGAAACGCTACCGGAATTCCGTTGGTCACGTAAAAGGCAACGACAACGAGTCCGATGTGAATGACCCACTGCGCAAGCACTTCGCGAATAGCTACCGGAGGTCGCGGTGGTGGTGGCCGAAAGAACAGTGGCGCGACGAACAGCATGCCCAAAACATGGGTCGTCACGGAGAGGCCAAGCGTGGGCAGCACGTGTTCGACACCGAACGCAAAAAACGCAGTAGTGCCAAGGCCAATCGCTGTGGCGATTCCTACCGCAATCGCGGCTACCATCAGGCGGCGTAATCCGTTGCGGTCAGAGAGCGAGGGAACAGTGCCTGCTCCACCTCGTAGTATGCGAGAAGCGATCCACGTCTCGGCTCCAGCGACAATCGCTGACCCAAGACACACAAGGAGGGGACGACCTACGACCGCCGAGCCGAGCCCCGTCGCCACAGCGGCCCACACCGCGATTAGTCCGGAATAGCGGGGTGGATACCAAGCAGCCACCCCGATCGCGACACCGGCCCCCGGGCGTAGCACTGCCCACTCAGAACCCGCAGGCCGCGCAATCGTCGTGATGGCCGTCATGATGAAGAGGGCGACAGTGACAAGAACTGACACCAGAATGAACTTCCGGGCGAACGCTGGTGCCCCTGAGCTGACGATCTGAGAGGTTGCGTCGCCGCGCCAACGGCGAACAACAGCGGATTTCATCACATCTCCTTGCACAGTACGCCGATGGTTCACATTACATTGCAGAGGAAAGTTCGGGGCTGTCTGACCTATTGGTTCTCACTACGGAGCAACGATTCAAAAAACTCACGGCCGCCGCGATGGGCCTGCAGCCCGTAGTCGAGAGTGTTCCTCTGGTATCGAAAAATCTCGGTGTACTCCGGAGGCAACTGCATGGAATCGAGCTGAACCGCTGTGTGTTCCAGTTGCTGCTCATCAGCCGCGATTCGAGCGAGGATGGCTTCGAGCACCGTGATGCGCTCCTTCTTGCCCATGAGACCGAGGAAGTACAACTTGGCGAGTGCGGCTGTTTCCAGGTCGCTCGCGGTGATGGGCTGCAGCATCCACTCGGAAAAGGCCGCGCGGCCTTCTGCAGTGATGCTGTACGTCTTTTTGGAGCGCCCGTTGTCGACGGTTTCGTCAACCGTCACGAGTCCTTTGGCCAGCAAGCTCAGCACCGCGGTGCGGATGCTTCCAAGGCTCGCCGAATAGAACAGGGAGATTCCGGCCTCGAACTGTTTGTTGAGTTCGTAGACCGTCATCGGGCTCAGCAGCAGAAGCCCAAGAATTACGTTGCCCACAACCTCTCCCTTATGTTACTACTAGTAACATCACGATTTATTGCACACCAGGAGAAGAAATGGTCGACTTCACTCAGGCTCTTACCAAGCATCTCACCACGGTAACCCGCCGGCGAAGCACACTCCCCGCTCCTCAGGTTCTCGTTTCTTCACCATCTCGCGGAATCGACTACTCATTCGGCAATAGGTCGATGCCGTTTCACGCTGCCAGCATCGGCAAAACCGTGACCGCCGCCCTCCTCATGAAGCTCGCACCCCTTGAGACTTCTGTGCAGTCCGTGCTTGGCCCGCAACCGGGCGTGCTCCGCGGTGACGCAACGCTCGGGCAACTCCTCAGCCACACCTCGGGTGCCGCAGACTATTTCGAAGACCCGGTAACTTCCGGCCCACATTTCATGGCTCTCGTCACCGCGGAGAGAGACACCGAGTGGACGCCGCACAGCCTGCTTGAGTTCAGCCGGGAACGGCAAGTGCCAGTTGGGATGCCCGGCGAGAAGTTTCACTACTCCGACACCGGGTACGTGCTTGCCGGCCTCATGGCCGAGGCCCTCACCGGCAGGCCCTTTCACGAGCTCGTGCGCGAGCACATTTTTGAGCCGTTTGGCATGAACACGAGTTGGTATGTCGGTCGCGAGGGAGGGCCTGCCATCGCTCCGCTCTGGCTCGGGCGCGACGAACTCAGCACGGCCGCGAGCCTGAGCTGCGATTGGGCAGGAGGCGGCATCGCTACCACTCTCGACGACCTCGTTGCGCTTAGCGCAGGACTGCGGTCACTCGACTCGCACGCCCAGCTGGCTGACATGCACAGCCGCTTTCGACCCGGCATCCACTACGGCACGGGGCTCATGGAACTGCGGTTCGAAGAGTTCTTCTTTCTGCTGCGAGGGATGCCACGCCCCACCGGCCACATCGGAGTGCTCGCCACCCACATGTTCTACGACGCCCGCAACGACACCCACATCGCCATGAACTTCCACTCCACCCGCGAAATGGTGCGCAGCTTCAAGACGCTTATCGTCATCGAGCAGTTGCTGGAGAAGTCTTGATAGAACTTCTCGAGCCAGTCAGTCCTCCGGATGCAGGCTTGTGTCGGGCGGCGTTGTGCGCCACGAGGTGAAATGCACCGTGAGGCCGCTGCGCGTGGGCGCGCAGCAGAACGGCCCAGCAGAGACGACAGCATCCGGATCCAGCGGCGCGACGCGCACAAGGCGCCACGGCTCCTCATTAACCCTCGCGCGAATGGTCACGGCATCGCCCGATCGGCTGGCACGCACGGTGACTAGCCGTCCGTCCCATCCAGGTGTGGGAGAAAGAGACCAGTCGGAGACACCTCGCGTGACGACAGCACCGAGACTCTCCTGCCCGTCGCTCCATTCGATCCCGGCCTTGATCCACGTAGTTTCGTCAGTTCGAATGAAGACACCGGCCTGATCGAACTGGGCTGCGAAGTTCAGGTGGAATGCCACCTCGACGGCACTGTCTTGCTCGAACGGTGTCAGAAGCGCGTGCTCAGAATCGTGGATGAACCCATACGACGTGACCCGCCACGCGTCACTGTTCTCCCGTGCGGTGACGTAGAGACCGTCGTCACGAACCTCGTGGTGCAGCGGTGGCGTCGTCCATGTTCCCGTGTTCCACGCGATCTCGTTCATGAGCTAAATCATCTCAGTCGGTTTGATCACGTGTCACCTTTATGCCCACGAACGAACTACAACGTCACGATCGCACAACTGCTGCACGGCAGGGAAAACCTCGCCATCACGCGATGTGCGGGGTTTTAAATGGCGGGCTCTTTTCGTTTCTCAACAATCCGCGGATTCATTGGCAACATTGGCGCTCCCGACGACCTGTGCGAGGCGTCATCCTCTTAGTGAACAAAAATTCCTCTCCAGTAGCAAAACCGTCCAGAGTGAGATTGGACACCGTGACAGGTCAGGTACCGTGACCGCCCATCCTGCGCCCTCGCACCTCGTTCGAGGCGCAATCACGACAATGGGCACACGCGATATAAGTCGCCCGGTGGCTTTCAACTGACTCGCCAAGCGCATCCTGACCAGGACTAGTAGCGAGGGTGTGATTCGAGCTCAAGTCATTTTCGGGGCGCGAGCAGTCCCGAAATTTCTTCTATTGCTGCGTCTCGTGCTGAATGGCCCACCCGTGATCGAAAGCTACAACGTCATGACACACTTCCGTCGCTCACAGAGGACTTCGCTAGTGGCGTCTCGTCCTCGACTCGGTTTACGGCGGCGTTCTATGCCAGCGTCAGCGCACGTATATTTCCGCGGCTTGCGGACATTCCTCGTTCGCGCTATTCCATTCCGCCTCGGGAGATCCGTATAGCGCGGCGTATGTGCTGAACGGAGCATCGGAGTGGTAGCTGTCAATAAATGCCTGGAGGGTGGGTACGTCAATCTCGTACCCCAACCCCTCCAGGCAGCTAGCGACTTCGAGTTCAACCTCGTAGAGGTCTGCTAGCTCCGCATCGCTCAACGGACTCATGTCCACGTCGCCCAATACCTTCTGCGTGCAATCTTCAACATCGGCGCTATACACAGACGACTGCTCCGGAGGGACTTTTGCTTCTCCGTTCGCCGCGTCGACGATTTCCCACCCCAAGTCTGCGAGACATCCGCTGACCTGTTCTGTCACGGTAGCTCCGCCGTCGCCACTGTTCGATGCCTGCTCGACTTCCGGGGAGGGAGCACAAGCATTCAGCGCAATAGCCGCCAAGAGCATGGCCGCCGATAGTGAGAATCGTGCACGAGTTTTCATGAAGCGACGTGACTCCTAGATGCAGCCGGCGTTGGCGTAGTTCAAGGGGCCGTTGGAGTAGATCGACCAAGCCGTCGATAACGGAGCGCCGTACGTCTGCTTGAAGTACGCGACACCCGGGTTCGGGTTGATGAAGAAGTACGTTTGACCGTTCGCCAAATAGGAATGAGTTCCGTTTGACCCCTGCATGACGGATGACAGAGTGACGCTCTTCGGCGCAGAGCACGACCGAGTCCCTGTCGCGCTGGCGGCAAAGGCTGGGGTTGAAGTTCCGATGGTGAGGGCAACAACTGCGACAGCAGCGAGCAGAACGTTGCGAGATTTAGTCTTCATTCTTCCTCTTCCAGAAACGTGCGTGATGAGATCCTCGAAACGACCGTAGACGCGTTGTGAGGTGGTTCATGGGCCCATGAATTGGTTGACTGTAACGGTTTGTCTACGGAAGTGTCAACGTGAATCAAAAAATGCTCGAATTTCTTTCCACGCTGCTCAGGTACGGCCCGGTGGCCTTCGGCGGGTGGTGAATCGCCCCCACCCGCGACTACCAACCCCAAAAACCACAAAACGCCCTCCCCAAGGAGAGCGAAATGTGAACGATGTCCCGAGTCATCTATGAACGATGACTCGAGACATCACGTGGCGGAACCGGTGGGATTTGAACCCACGGTGGGCTCAACACCCACACAACTTTTCGAGAGTTGCACCTTCGGCCGCTCGGACACGGTTCCCTGCAGGCAGTTTAGTACAGCCGCGCGGCTTGTGAGAACGCGGGCGCGAGCGAGGGCATCCACCGCAGGTCAGTAAAGAGGGCGGAACCCGCCCAGGCAAGCGATTCTGACTACGCGCCAGCGGACTCGCGGCTCATACGGAACTCCGTAAAGTAGGCGCCGAGGGTGAGCGTCGCGCGGGTTCGGTTGCCGAGTCCGCGCGTCGCGCGCACGACCTCGCGCTTGTAGCCTCGCTTCTCATAGAACTTGCGAGCGTCCTTGTGCCCCTCCCACAACCACAAGTAGTCGGGGTTGGCGGCGTCAAGGAGCTGCGCACCAACGCCGAGTTTTTGCACTTTGGGAGCCACGTACGAGAAGTAGAGCTCGGTGAGGGCTTCGTCCCCCGGATCCCGGCCAGGGCCGGTTCCCGCGAATCCCATGATGCGCCCGTCAACGACGGCAACCCATTGGCGGTATTCGTCACCACGCGCGACAAACTTTTGCCACAAAACATCCATGGCCTCTGGCGTGAGCTCAGCGAGCTTCGCGTCGGGCACGGATCCCCCGTACAGGTCGGTCCAGCAGTATGAGTGCAGCTTGCCGAGGTCTGCTGTATCTGCCAACTCGGCACGCCTGATAGTTACCTCCATGGCCACACGATAGGACTCAAATGTTTCGCCCGTGCGTCGCAAATATGGCGGGTATGCACACTGTAGATAACACTTCGGCCACTGTCGGTCGTGTCGCTTAGGCTGACACCATGGCCAAACCAACCTTCGTGTTTCGTTGCGTCGAGTGTGGTTGGACCAACCCTAAGTGGGTTGGCCAATGTGGTGAGTGCCAACAATGGAACACCGTCGTGGATGCCACGGCAAGCCCCACCGCCAGCAGAACCCTCACGGCTGCTCGCGTGCCCGACCAACGCCGCGCCCTCCCGATCACCCAGATCGGGGCGGAGTCGGTCGCGCATTGGCCCAGTGGTATCAGCGAGTTTGACCGCGTTCTGGGCGGCGGTATCGTTCCTGGGGCTGCGATTCTGTTGAGCGGTGAGCCGGGGGTGGGCAAATCGACTTTGCTCCTCGAGGTGGCGTCGCGAGCCGCGGCAACAGGCCAGCGCGTGCTGTATGTGTCGGCCGAAGAGTCGGTGAGCCAAGTGCGGCTGCGCGCTGAGCGCACGGGTGCTTTGCAGCCTTCGCTGTACCTCGCGGCAGAGACAGACCTGGCTACAATCCTCGGTCAGATAGACCACGTCGATCCGCAACTGGTGATCGTCGACTCCGTGCAGACCGTTGCGTCGAGTCTGTCGGAGGGTTTGGCTGGCGGGCCGTCGCAAGTGCGGGAGGTGGCATCCACTCTCATAAGAGTCTCAAAAGACCGCAATCTGCCCGTGTTGCTCGTTGGCCACGTAACGAAAGACGGCACTATCGCAGGGCCACGGCTTCTTGAGCACCTCGTCGATGTTGTTTTGCATTTCGAGGGCGATCGCCAGACGGCGCTTCGTTTTGTGCGCGCCCTCAAAAACCGGTTCGGCCCCACCGACGAGGTTGGCTGTTTCGAGATGACAGGCGACGGAATTACCGAAGTTGCCGACCCTTCTGGATTGTTTTTGTCGCGGGCTAGGCAACCCGTGAGTGGCACGTGCGTCACTATCGCGGTCGAAGGCAGGCGAGCGTTGCCGGTTGAAGTTCAAGCGCTCATCGTCAAAACCCAAGCCCCACAGCCGAGGCGCGTGGTCAACGGGGTCGACGGTTCTCGAGTTGCCATGCTGCTCGCCGTGCTCGAGAGGCGCGTGGGCATTCCGCTCTCCACCTTCGACGTCTACGTCTCGACGGTCGGCGGTATCAAACTCACCGAACCCGGAGCAGACCTCGCCATTGCCCTCGCCGTTGCGAGCGCGTTTCGCGACAAGGCCTTCCCCATCACTCAAGCGGCGGTTGGCGAAATCAGTTTGGCCGGCGAGATCAGGCCAGCATCGTCGTCAAAACAACGGCTCGCAGAGGCAGCAAGGCTTGGCTTTTCGACGGTGATTGAAGCCGACGCGATCCACATTCGCGAAGCTCTGCGCCTCGCCTTTGCCAGCTCAATTGCCGAGCGCGTCGACGTGCCGACGTTTTAGCTCCGCTCTCAAGCAGAGCCCTGACAACCCGTTCTAGCTCATGCTCAATACCGACAGCAGGCCTATCAGCATTCCCGAACCAACAAGAATGCCGACTCCAGTCCACATCGGGGCGCTGCCGTGATGAGTTTGCTGCAAAACACGCACAGTGCGAGCCATCAGGTATGGAAACGAGCCGAGGAGTGCCCAGAAAGGTTTCGCGGTTTGCGAGTGCGTTGAGTGCACGAGCTCTCGTTCATCTAGGAGCGCGAGAATGAAAGCTACGAGGCTCGCCGCAATGAAAGAGGCAACTGCGGCATCCCGTAGTGGTAACTCTGCGGAATTCACTGCAAAGAGGACCGCGCCCACTTGCGCGAGCGGGAGGAGCGCGATGGCCCAAATGGCCCGCGTGCTGTGCAATCTCGGAACATGATGCACGAGATTGCTCGGTGCTCGCGTGTCCGCGAACGGAACATAGTCGGGCGTTACATGCGGCTCAACCCACGCGCGCTCTTCTTCGACAGCATGAGTGTGCGCGGTCCATTGATGACCATCCCACCACCGCAATTGATGAGCAGAATACGGGTCCGAATACCACCCTGAAGGGATGTGTGTGAGCTTTTCCTGCGTCATCGCGGTCGGCTTTCTCGCCGTCACTACGGGTACGGCGTACTCCCGATCGTACGCTCGTCGTGCCGACAAAGAAGCCCCCTTTCGGGGCGCGAATCAAGGCGGCGCAAGCCGCACATTGGCGTCGTGTTTTAGCTGCGCTGGGCGTGCAAGTAGGTGTTGATGCGCGAGGTGAGTGCGGCATCTACCTTTTTGAGTGTGCCATCGATCGCGCGCACGGGGGCTACGAGTCGCACACTTGAGACAAGCCACGCGGCGTCGGCTTCGCGCACTGAGCCCGGGCCGAACAGCGCCGTGCGACACTCGAAACCTTCACCAGCGGCCCACTCGAAAATGCTCAATTGCGTAGTGCCTTCGAGGATGCCAAGCTCGGGGCTCGGCGTCAGCAGAGTGTTGCCGTCGCGCAGGAGCACCGTCGAGGTTGGGCCTTCGAGCACAAAACCGTCGCTGCTGACAAAAATCACGTCATCAGCGTCGCGGCGGGCGGCTTCTCGAAGCACCGAGCGATTAACCGCATAACTGAGGGTTTTCGCTCCCTGAAGTAACCACGGTGACGTCTTCGCGACGTCATGCCGGTACCCGCGATCGAGAAAAACAACCCGCACACCGTCGGTGCGAGCCGAACTGAAATCTGGGGAGTGGGAGCCGTACACCCACCCCGTTGGCCGGCCGTCACCCTCAACGCCGCGGGTCAAAACCGTTTTGACCCAGCACTCCGCGGCAGGGTCGAGGGCCGCAATAACCGCGGTGATCGCTCCGCGCCAGGCTTGCAGGTCAGGCGTAGGAAGGTCGAGGGCCGCCGCCGATCGAGCGAACCTCGCGAGGTGCGGCTCAAGAGCTTGCGGATGCCCGTCGCCGACACTGATCGACTCGAAGATGCCGTCCCCACGCGTGGCCGCAAGGTCGAGCGCGCTCAGTTGCGGCTCTCGCACGTCGACCATCGACCACGCCGGGGCGCCAACGACGTGTGGCGGTGCTGCGGTCGGTGCGTTGAGGAACGCGAGAACCTCGATGGGCATAGTTAGTCCGCCTTGAGGTCGAGGGCAGCGAGCAAGTCGGCTGGGGCGGCTTGCATGGGGTGCGGGCCAGCAACGTCAAACCACACGGCTTCGAGCACGCCGATGTTTGTTGCAAGAAACTCTCGCAGGGTTGCCGCGTCGTAGGCGAGCACCCTGTGCTCGGTTTCTGTAGGAATCATGTCTGCATAGTTCTGCGCAGACGAGAACAGCAACAGCATGTACTTGTCTGCGTCGTCACGGCGGAACACTCGCACTTGCGGTGCACCCTCAACGGGCAGCAGGGGAACGATGACCGTGTGGTTGCGGATGGCAAAGGCTACTGCCGTGGCATCCTGCGCTTCAAGAGCTCTTGCGAGCTCCTCAGAACGCACACTCGCAGCGGTGACCTTGCCACCCGGCTTTCCGCCTGACTTTTTCTTTTTGGGCATTATTCTCGCGGTGTCTGATGTGTCTGGGGTGTGCGGAGTTTAGGAATTAAGCAAGAACGGAACGTCTTCGGATTCGACGCCGTCAACAATGATCTGGAGCCTGTAGGTTGCACCGCCCGCTATAACTTGCGAGCGGTCGTCGTCACACGTCGACGGGTCGGAGCGAGTGCGGTCCCACGCGATTGCTGGAGCGCTGATTGATTCTCCGGCTTCGAGCTGGATGGCTGCTGCGACCGGCTCAACCTGGCAGTGCGTTGAATTCCAAATATTGTCGCTGCCGCTGGTGATGATGTACTCCTGCACATCGGAGCCAGCATTGAAAGTGCACGCCACCGAACCCGTGTTGTTGATGGTGAGCGACAACTGCGGGAGCTCTCCAGCCGAGTAGCTGTTCTTGTCTGTCGCGGCGACAACAGTCACGACGCCGCTCGCGCACGCCTCGGCGTCTCCCGCCGGCGTTTCTGGATTAGTCGCTTCGGGGCTTTTCGATGCACCAGTTTCGGTGGGAACGGGAGCTGGCGTCGAGTCGCGAGGCGCAAAAACAATCATCATGATGATGACGATCACCGCGAGAAGGCCGAGCCCCACGACAAGCCTGCGTCGCCAGTAGACACTGCTCGGCTGCGGCCCTACCGGATTTTTGAAGGTCGACATGAACCCACATTACTCGCGGGATGCCGCCCCACCCCGGTGGCCGCTCGGCGTGTGCCCACGAGGGGAGAGTCGCTCTAGCTCAAGTGCTTGAGCATGCGTGTGTTGCCGAGAGTGTTCGGCTTCACGCGAGACAGGTCGAGGAACTCGGCGACACCCTCATCTGGTGACAAAGCGA
>Ga0070745_1000144_pt1 | contig 45268 bp, 38 predicted proteins | sample VirMetDEL_Mar_4_FD_77438 | JGI IMG/M metagenome (GOLD analysis project Ga0070745, IMG submission 77438) | Aqueous microbial communities from the Delaware River and Bay under freshwater to marine salinity gradient to study organic matter... | ecosystem: Environmental > Aquatic > Marine > Coastal ...
AATTGCCGGAATCTTCGCAACAGCGAGCGTCATGACAGTTGATATCTCACGAACGGGGTACCAGCTGGAGCTGGATGCCATCCTCGCCGTAGTCATCGGCGGTACCTCGCTCGCCGGGGGCAAGTTCTCGCTCACGGGCGCGGCCGTCGGTGCGCTCCTCATCTCTACGTTGGACAAAACCGTGGTCTTCCTTGGAGTGTCATCGTCATCGACGCCGGCCTTTAAAGCCATCGTGATCATCGTGCTGTGTTTGCTTCAGTCGCAGCGCATCCGTGATCTCTTTAGGCAACGTCGATTCCCCGCACTACTGACTCCGAAGGAGGCGATCTCCTCATGAGCGTGAGCGACATGACACCAATCGTTGAAGAGACAAACCCCGTACAGCGCTCCATCACCAAGGTCACGGACTACATCCAGGCTCACCTCACCCAGTTGCCCACAATGGCGGCCCTGGTGATTTTTGTAGCCATGATCATCTATGGAGAAGTCGCCTACGGCAGAATCCTGCAGTTCAATACGATTTCCAACCTGCTCATCAACAACACGCACTTGGTGATCATCGCTGTGGCCCTGACTTTCGTGATTCTGACCGGTGGAATTGACCTCTCTGTCGGTGCCATTATTGCGATCAGCAGTGTTGCCGGTGTGATGCTCTCCAACGCCGGAGTCAACCCCTACCTCGTCATGGTCATCATGGTGCTGATTGGGTCGACTTTTGGGCTGACATCCGCGATTCTCATTCGCTATTTCAACGTGCAGCCCTTCATTGCCACCCTTGCCATGATGTTTTTAGCTCGAGGAATTGCATCGGTGCTCAGTACAACTCCCGAGCGGTTGGCCGATGATTCCCCAATCAGGGCGCTGTCGACGCAGTGGAAGATCATTGACGGAGAGAAAGTCAATGACCTCGTAGTCACTCCAGCGGTACTGATAGCTGCAGCGGTAGTCATCGCCGGTTTCTTCGTATTGCACCGCACGCGCATGGGCCGAACCGTGTACGCCATCGGTGGTTCAGAACAGTCGGCGACACTCATGGGTCTGCCGGTGGCAGGCACGAAAGTGTGGATATATGTCATCAGCGGTTCTCTCGCTGGTATTGCTGCAGTCGTTTACACCTCGAGACTCGGTATCGCTCAAAACATCACGGGAATTGGGTGGGAACTCGATGCAATCGCCGCAGTAGTTATTGGTGGCACGTTGCTCACTGGTGGAGCCGGGTACGTGTTGGGCTCCGTTGTTGGTGCTCTCGTCCTCGGCCTCATGAACGTGCTCATCACGCGAGACGGCGACGTTCGGCCCGAGGCGACGACGATCATCACGGGTGGCATCCTGTTCATCTTCGTTTTGCTCCAGCGAGCGGTCACGGCTAGGCGGCGGTAGCAGTCACAGGGCGCCCGAATTCGGCGCGTCAATCTCGTCGGTTGGTTCTTCGTTAAACCAGTTATGAAAGTTGTGTGGGTCGGGCATGAGCGTCGATGATCAAGACTCCTACGTCGTAGGAGTGGACTTTGGGACCCTGTCGGGCCGCGCCGTCGTTGTGCGGGTTTCGGATGGGGAATTACTTGGCGCGGGCGTGCACAATTACGAACACGCTGTTATGGATACCGTGCTCGTGAGCACAGGGCAATCGCTTCCCCCGGAGTGGGCGCTTCAAGTGCCTGCCGATTACGTGTCGGTTCTAAAAAATGCAGTACCTGAGGCCGTCGCGGCGGCCGGAATTGATCCGAAACGTGTAGTCGGCATCGCGACAGACTTCACGGCGTCTACACCGCTTCCCGTGATGAACGACGGAACTCCGCTGTGCGAAGTTGAGGGATTCGAGACGCAGCCTCACGCCTATGTGAAATTGTGGAAGCACCACGCTGCTCAAGCTCACGCTGACCGAATCAACGAACTCGCGAGGGATCGTGACGAGTCGTGGCTTGCTCGGTATGGCGGATTCATTTCCAGCGAATGGCAGTTTGCCAAAGCCCTGCAGTTGCTCGAAGAAGCTCCAGAGCTCTATCGCACGATGGACCTGTGGGTCGAGGCGGCCGACTGGATTGTCTGGCAATTGGGTGGAGCCCTCGTTCGCAACCCGTGCACCGCTGGCTACAAGGGCATTCTCCAAAACGGCGAATACCCCAGCCACGAGTTTCTCGCTGCGCTCAACCCCGAGTTTGCCGACTTTGCGACGGTCAAACTTGCCGGAGAGATCGGAAGCCTCGGGTCAAGCGCGGGCACCCTAACGGCAGAAGCCGCGGTGTGGACTGGACTGCCCGAAGGCATAGCCGTCGCAGTGGGCAACGTCGACGCCCACGTCACAGCCCCGGCCGCTCGAGCCGTTGAGCCAGGACAAATGCTCGCGATCATGGGCACGTCAACGTGCCACGTCATGAACAGCACCGAACTCGCCGACGTGACCGGAATGTGTGGAGTTGTTGACGGGGGAATCGTCGACGGCATGTACGGCTACGAGGCGGGCCAATCGGGAGTTGGAGACATCTTCGCGTGGTACGTGGAGAACCAAGTGCCGGCGAAATACTTTGAGGATGCTGCGGCCGCGGGTGTGAGCATCCACCAACATTTGACGAACCTCGCCTACCTCGAACCAGTGGGGGCGCACGGGTTGATTGCGCTCGACTGGAACGGCGGAAACAGGTCGGTGCTCGTCAACGCTGAACTGAGTGGCTTGCTTGTCGGCCAGACTCTCGTGACGAGGCCAGAACAGATCTATCGCGCGCTTCTCGAATCGACCGCGTTCGGAACCCGCATGATCGTCGACACGTTCAATGCCGCTGGGGTGCCCGTCAGCGAGCTTGTTGTTGCCGGGGGCCTTCTCAAAAACCCGCAACTCATGCAAACATATTCCGACGTTTTGGGAATGCCTATCTCCACAGCCGTGAGTACTCAAGGACCGGCACTTGGCTCGGCAATACACGCGGCCGTCGCGGCCGGGGCGTACCCGAACGTTCGGGCCGCTGGAGAGAGCATGGGGCGAGTGCTCAAAAATGCCTACGAGCCCAATCCCGCTGATGTCGAAGCGTACGCGGCGATCTATGCCGATTATCGCGAGCTCCACGATCTCTTCGGGCGCGGCTCTCTCGATGTTATGAAGCGGGCAAAAACTCGTCGCAAGGTTGCCCTGTCGTGAGCGTGAAAATAAACAGCCTTCTCGCTCGCGAGATTGAGCGGCTCCGGAGGGAACTCGTCGCGCTTCATGACGAACTCACGAGGTACAACCTTGTGGTCTGGACGGGGGGAAATGTGAGTGCTCGAGTTCCGGGCGCCGAACTGTTCCTCATCAAGCCTTCTGGCCTCGACTACGGCGAGCTGACTGGTGACTCTATGGTGTTGTGCACTCTCGACGGCGAGGTAGTTCCAGATTCCACAGGCTCCGAGCGCAGTCCGTCGAGCGACACGGCAGCGCACGCTTACGTGTATCGTCACATGCCAGATGTGGGGGGAGTGGTTCACACTCATTCGACCTACGCGTGCGCGTGGGCCGCTCGCGGCGAAGCCATTCCCTGTGTTCTGACAGGTATGGCTGACGAGTTTGGCGGCGAGATTCCCATTGGCCCGTTCGCGATAATTGGCGATGATTCGATCGGGCGAGGCATTGTGCACACTCTGACTGGCCATCGTTCGCGCGCCGTTCTTATGCAAAACCACGGACCGTTCACTATAGGCAAAAACGCCAAGGATGCGGTCAAGGCCGCGGTCATGGTTGAGGATGTCGCACGCACAACGCACATCGCGCGCCAGCTTGGGCAGACCATCCCCATTCCACAGTCGTCTATCGATTCCCTTTTTGACAGGTACCAAAACGTTTACGGGCAAGCACCGCAAGGGGCACTCGAAACAACAACGGCCAGCGTCGGCCGAGAAGGAGCCCCACAATGAGTACGAGTATTGTTCCTGACCTTGCAACCCGCGAAGTGTGGTTTCTGACCGGTAGCCAGAGCCTCTATGGTGAGGAGACCCTGGGGCAAGTAGCCGAACAGTCTGGCGCTGTTACCGCGATGATCGATGCTTCAGACGATGTCCCTGTGCGTGTGGTGTGGAAGCCCGTGCTGATTGACTCTGATTCCATCAGGCGAACCATTCTTGAAGCGAATGCTCACGACAACGTTGTCGGACTCATCGCGTGGATGCACACCTTTAGCCCTGCCAAGATGTGGATTGCGGGCCTCGATTTGCTGCAGAAACCGCTCTTGCATTTGCACACTCAAGCCAACGTCGAGCTGCCGTGGGGCGAGATCGACTTTGACTTCATGAACCTCAACCAAGCAGCTCATGGCGACCGCGAGTTCGGCTACATCGAGTCGCGATTGGGGATCCCGAGGGTCACTGTTGTCGGCCACGCGAGCGACCCCGAGGTGACTAGGCGCATAGGTGTGTGGTCGCGGGCCGCCGCGGGACGCGCGGCGACGAGGTCGATGAAACTTGCACGATTCGGCGACAACATGAGGTACGTTGCCGTCACCGAAGGCGACAAGACTGAGGCCGAACATGTCTTCGGGGTTCAAGTGAACACGTGGGGAGTCAACGAGCTTGTTGACGCGGTCGAGGCGATTTCTGACGCAGCTGTCGACGAACTGGTAGCCGAATACATCGACACCTACGATGTTGCGGCCGAACTGCTCCCCGGCGGAGATCGGGCGGAGTCGCTGCGCGATGGCGCTCGCATCGAATTGGGATTGCGCTCTTTCCTCGTCGCTGGCGATTTCAGCGCATTCACGACGTCGTTCGAAGACCTCGGAGCGCTCAAACAATTGCCTGGACTCGCGGTGCAGCGGCTCATGGCCGACGGCTACGGTTTTGGTGCTGAAGGAGACTGGAAGACAGCAATCATGGTGCGCGCTGCCGCGGTCATGGGCGCTGGTCTTCCCGGTGGCGCTTCTCTCATGGAGGACTACACGTACAACATGACACCGGGAAACGAACTCATCCTCGGTGCCCACATGCTCGAAGTGAATCCGGCCCTCTCGTCACAGAAAGCGCGCCTCGAAGTGCATGCGCTGGGAATCGGTGGCAAGGATGATCCCGTGCGGCTCATATTCACCGCGGACCCGGGTCCCGCAGTTGTTGTCGCCCTGAGCGACCAAAGAGACCGATTCCGACTCGTCGCCAACGTTGTCGAAAACGTCGCGCTTCCTGCTCCCATGCCTAAGCTTCCCGTTGGCCACGCTGTGTGGCGACCCGCGCCCGACTTCACGACCTCGGCCGCAGCGTGGCTCACCGCGGGAGCAGCCCACCACACGGTAATGACCACCCAGATCGGTGTCGACGTGTTTAAGGACTTTGCGTCGATGGCGGGGGTCGAGTTGCTCGTGATCGACGAGTCCACAACGATAGACAGCTTCCAGCGTGAGGTGCGCTGGAACGCCGCGTACTACCGTTTGGCCAACCCGATCTAGCGCCAGCGGCGTGGCGAGTTGGTGTGCCGGGCTGGCTAGCTCGGCACACCACTCCTTGTGGTGAAGGTAGCGTGAAGTGCGCGGTCGAAACCCACGGAACGGACCGGCCCGTGTGCGGCGACGGTGGTCGACAGCGGGATGTCCGCACTCGATCGGCCAAAACCGAATACGAACTCACCGGGCTCGACAATTCGTTCGCCGGTTCGAGAAGTGAAACTGGTGAGGTCCATGGGCACTGTTGCTGACACAACCACTTCTCCGCCACTAGCGATCTCTACTCGACAGAAACCGATGAGACGTTGCGTCGGGCGAACGATGGATGAAACTGGATCGTGCACGTACAACTGCACGATTTCGACCCCCGCACGGCGCCCCGTGTTGCGAATCCGCACGCTGAGGGAGACCGAGCCGTCTGTCGTGGTTGTCGTTGGCTCCCCGTCGACAGGTGTCCACTCGAAACTCGAATAGCCCAGACCATGACCAAACGCGAAAGCGGCCGTCGGGTCGACATTAGAAACATCGCTGCGGCGTGCGAGCGTAGACGCAAGGTAGGTCGTCGGTTGTGAACCGGCGCTGGCTGGCACGCTAACGGGCAGTCGTCCACTTGGATTCACCCTCCCAGAGAGCACACCTGCGATTGCGCCAGTTCCTTCTTCTCCGGCGAAAAAGGTTTGCACTATTGCAGCGGATCGAGTCGCGGCAGCATCGAGAGCGTAGGGTCGGCCGGCCATTAGCACAACAATCGTGGGCGTACCTGTGGCGAGCACGGCATCGAGCAACTCTTGTTGAGCGCCGGGAAGCTTCAAGGATTCCGCGTCGCAGCCTTCACCGCTTGTGCCGCGCCCAAAGAGCCCCGCACGGTCACCGAGTGCAACGATCGCAACATCCGCGGCACGCGCAGCAGCGACAGCCTCGGCAATTCCTTCAGTCTCTGAACCGTCGATCGTCGTGCCGAGTGCGACGTCAATCTGACTGTGGGGAAACTCTTCTGTGATCGTGTCCACGAGAGTAGACAACTCGATTCCGACGGGGGTATCCGGATGCTGCACTCCAACGTGAGACGGAAACGAGTAGCATCCGAGCACAGCGTTGGGGTCAACAGCTGTCGGGCCCACGAGAGCGATGCGCGGCGGCGGAGCGAGCGGAAGGATCCCGTTATTGCGCAACAGCACAACCGACTGTTCGGCGAGCTCACGTGCGATCTCACGATTGTCTCTACTGTCGAGATCGATCGCGTTGCGAACGTGTTCGGTGTTGGCAAGGTCGACTCCGCGAAGCGCTGTAGGAACGGGCGACCAGTTGAGGTCGAGAAGGCCAAGCTCGATTTTTTGCGATAGTACTCGGCGCACCGCTCGGTCAATGAGAGCTAGGGGAACCTCGCCGCTTCGCACAGCATCCACGAGTTCCGTTCCGAAAGTTTTGACCGTTGGCAGCTCGACATCGACTCCGGCTTCGAGAGCAGCGGCTGCGGCTTCGCTCCAGGTTCCAACTATTCCGTGCAGGGTTTTCAGGAAAGCGATTCCGAAGTAGTCGGCGACGACAGTCCCGTCGAAACCCCACGTTTCTCGAAGAAGCCCGGTCAGGAGCGAGGTATCTGCGGCGCTCGGCACGCCGTCAATGTCGGTGTACGCGTGCATGACCGAGCGGGGCCGTCCCTCACGAATCACCATTTCAAACGGAGCCAACAGAACGTCGGCCAATTCTCGAGCCCCGATGGACACTGGCGCAAGGTTGCGGCCCGCTCTGGAGGCCGAGTAGCCGACGAAGTGTTTGAGCGTCGCGACAATTCCCGCCGCCTCGAGACCGCGAACGTAGGCCGTGCCGATAGTGCCGATCAGGTAGGGGTCCTCGCCGATAGTCTCCTCGACCCTGCCCCAGCGTGCGTCACGAACGACGTCGAGCACGGGCGCAAGGCCCTGATGGATTCCCACCGAACGCATGTCATCGCCGATACGCCTCGCCATGCGCTCCACAAGAGAAGGATTGAAGGTGGCACCCCACGCGAGTGGCACCGGATAGGCCGTCGCTCCCCACGTAGCAAAGCCAGCCAAGCATTCTTCGTGAGCGATTGCCGGAATGCCAAAGCGACCGGATCGCACGATCTTCGCTTGCATTTTCATGAGCGACAGAGCGCCGAGACCCGCGTTGACAGGTGCGCTACCAAAAGGCCGTGTCAATTGTCCGAGGCCGTTGGGGAGGATCTCGTCGAGGTCAACGGCGTCGTCCATGTCGTGCTGGTGCGGGGCGACATCTCCTCCTTCGTTCGAAGCGCCGACCAGACCCCGAAAAGCTGGTTGATCTTCTCTTCGAGGTTGAGCCGTGCCATGAGGGATTCGACGCGATCCGCAGTGGAGGCTCTCGAGTCGCGCCACACGGGTGCGTCGGAATCGGAAGCGCCTGAGGCGGGCACTGTAGAAGTTGGTGTTGACAACGTAGTTCCTAACCTTTGACGGCGCCGGTGAGTCCGCCAACAATCCGCTTCTCAGCGAGAAGGAAGAAGGCGAGAGCGGGAATCATTGATAGCGAGGTGTATGCGAGCACGGCACCGGTGTCGGCGGAGTACTGGGTCGAGAATTGCTGAACTCCCAACGGCAAAGTCCAGAGTTCTTGAGGCATACCGCCTGCGGCCATGATCAAGAGCGGCAGGAGGTAGGCGTTCCAGCTTCCGATGAATGCGAGTACCCCGACGGTAACGAGTCCCGGGCCGGAGAGAGGCACAACTATCCGCCAAAAAAAGCCGACTCGAGTCGCTCCGTCAATAGCGGCGGCCTCTTCAAGCTCTGGAGGTATTGCGCGCAAAAATGGCACGAGAATGATGACTGTTACGGGCAACGCGAAAGCTACTTGGGGAATGATCAGCCCAACAAACGTGCCTTGAAGTCCAAGGTCTCGCAGCAGGATGCTGAGCGGTAGAGCAGCGACGGTAACAGGAAACATGAGCCCGGCCGCGAACAGTGAGTACAGCCCCGCACGACCGCGGAAGGTGTAGCGGGCGATAACAAACGCAGCCATTACTCCGAGGATGACGGCGCCGAGAGTTGTGCCGAGGCCGACGATGCTTGAGGAGAGCACCGATCCCCAGAATCTCTCGGAAGTCAGAACGGCGACGTAGTTGTCGAGACTCCACGGGTTGGGCCACCCAGCTGGATCGGCGTTGATATCGGGAGTAGTGCGAAATCCGTTGATCCACACGTAGAGAACGGGACCTATCGAAATCGCAACGGTGATCATTGCGATGAGGTAGACCCAACCGGAGGACCATGACGTGGATGAGGCTCGCGAGTGTCGAGCGTTGTCTCGAGTCGTGTGTGCAATAGCCATGTCAGCGCACTCCAGTTGTTTCAGCGCCTGCGAGGTCGCGTCGCATAGCAAAGCGTTGGTAGGTCAACGCAATGATGAGAGAAATCACAAACAGGATGACGGCGATCGTGCTGCCGTAGCCGTACTGTCCCGTGCCGTTCTGAATCATGTAAACGGCCATAGTGTTGGTCGCCCCAATCGGGCCTCCCTTGGTGGTAACCCACACCATGTCGAACAGTTGCAAAGAGCCGATCATGGACAAAAATGCCCAAATGCGGATCGTGGGGCCAAGCAAGGGAAGCGTGATGCGCCACTGAATTTGCCACCAGTTGGCTCCGTCAATAGACGCGGCTTCGGTGAGTTCTTCTGGCACACCCTGGAGGCCGGCCAGCATAAGCAAGATAGCGAAGCCAAGGTACTTCCAGGTGAGAATCCCAAACATGACCCAGAGTGCGATGTCGGGATTGGCGAGCCACGGCTGGGTGAGGTCGCCGAGACCTATCGCTTCAAGCAACGCATTCACTCCACCGCGCGGTGAGAGCAAGAGCTTCCAGGAGAGGCCCGCGATAACTTCAGCGAGTACGTAGGGCACAAAGATCATCGCTCGAATGATGGCCCGGCCACGCAGTTTGCGGTTGAGCAGAAGTGCGACGGCGACAGCGAGTGGGCCCTGAATGAGGAGCGAGGCGATCAGAATTGTGAAGTTGTTGCCGATGGCGCTGAGAAAGGCGGGATCGGTGAGTGCTCGAACGTAGTTGTCGAGGCCGATAAATCTCTCGAGCGGAGTGAGGCCGTTCCAGTTGTAGAGGCTGTACACCGCTGCAAGGACGACGGGAAGAATCACAAAAGTGAGAAAAACGATGAGCGCGGGTCCCGCGAAAATCGCGATCTCAAGTCGCTTTCGAGCGACTCCAGTTTGTGGGGAGCGTCGTGGTCGTTGTGGGTCGATGCCGATAGCGGTTTCGACCTTGTCCGGAGTAATCGTGTTGGTCATGTGCCTGTCCGTGGTTCAGCGGCAGCGGGGCTCGCGGACATGGTCCGCGAGCCCTGCCGGGATAGTTGTGCGTTGAGTACCGCGAACTATTGCTGGGCGGCTGTTTCTTCGAGCGTCGTTACGACATCCTCAGGAGTTCCCGACCCGGCGAAGATGTTAACAATCGCCTGGTTGAGCGGGTTGCCGAAGGAAGCACCGAGTGCACTGTCGAGCCAGATCTGCACGTAGGACGAGTTGGAGAGTCCTTCAGCGATTGCCGTGAGGTTTGCATCACTCAGTCCAGACATTCCCGCGGGGTTGGTGGGGATGCCCGCACCGGTCTCCGCAAAGCGAGCCTGCACGTCGTCACTCATGATGTAGGCCAAGAGGTCGACAGCTTCGTCGGGAGCATCCGCGGACACGCCGAATCCGTCGCCAGCACCCATGGTGATCGTGGGGTCTCCGGCGGCACCGGGAATGCTCGGGAAGGGGAACCAACCGAGCCACTCAGGAATCACTTGGTCCACAGTCAGCGAGCCAATTTGTCCGGCGTTCCATGAACCCATGAATTCCATTGCGGCGTTTCCATTCGCGATGAGCCCGGCGGAGCTATCGGCTCCGGTCTGAGCGGGAGTTGCGAGGAAGCCTTCGTTGAACGGCTCGGTGGCGATGAATTCCTCGAGTCGCTCTCCAGCGTCAATCCAGCAGGGATCGCTGAAGTCGAGCGCTGGGATTGCGGTCTGCAGGGTCTCTGTCGAGCAGGAGGCGATGGCGAACTGGTACCACCAGTGGCCGGCTGGCCAGAGGTCTCCGGCGCCAACGGCGATGGGGGTGATGCTCTGACTCTTGAGTGCAGAAACTGCGTCATTGAGTTCGGGCAATGTTGTCGGAGTTTCGGTGATTCCAGCTTCCGCGAAGAGGTCCTTGTTGTACCAAATTCCCGTGATGCCGAAGGTGTAGGGGAGCGCATATTGTGCTCCGTCGATCTCCCACGGCTTGACGGTTCCACCGAGCTGGGAGATGACGTCGGGCAGGAGCGGGCTGAGGTCTTTCAAGTGACCGGCTTCTGCTTGGTCACGGACTTCGCCGCCGGGCCAGACCATAAAGACGTCCGGGGCATCTCCGGCCTGGAGGGCGTTGGGGATGAGCGTGCGCTGGAGGTCTTCGTTCTGGTATCCGGTCACATCGACCGTGACGCCGGGGTTTGCTGCTTCGAATTCGGCTGCGACGTCGTTCCACAATTCTTGCTGAGGACCGGATGTCGCGTTGTGCCACCACGTGAGGGTGACTCCGTCTCCGCCGCTACCTCCACCGGCCGGGCTGCAGGCTGAGAGCCCAAGGGCTAGCGCCGCGACGGCCCCCGTTGCAACGTACTTTCTCATGGTGCTTGAGTTCTTCATTGAACGCCTCTCGAAAGTTTCGACAAAACTGTCGAAAATGATTAGGATGTGGAGAGTCTAGGCAGAGCGCTGTCAGGGCACAAGTTGTTTCTCGCAACAAATTCATTTCAAGGGGAACCGTCATGACAGAAATCACGGCTTCGACGCGCGTCACTCTCAGCGAACTTGCTGATGAGGCGGGTGTTTCTCTGTCGACAGTCTCCAAAGTGCTCAATGGGCGCACGGACGTGTCTGCAGCGACGAGGGCACACGTCGAAGGCATCCTGGATGAGCACGGATACCACCGCCGCACGGGATTGCCCAACCGAGGGACACTTCTCGAGCTCGTTTTTCCCGAACTCGAAACAGCGTGGGCCATGGAAATTATTCGCGGTGCGGAGAGTGTGGCCAGTGCTAATGGCCTCAGTATCGTCCTGACCGAATCGGGAACCAGGCAGTCGCCGGCCCCGGACTGGATCGCCGGAGTGCTGCGCAGACGTCCCCTAGGAGTCATCCTCGTATTCTCTGATTTGGCTGAAGATGACAAAGCAAAGTTACGGTCTCGAGCTATTCCTTTTGTCATCGTCGACCCTGCGGGAGACCCAGCCCCCGACGTGCCATCGGTCGGGTCAGCGAACTGGTCTGGTGGGCTCATGGCAACTCGCCACCTCACCGATCTTGGTCACACACGCATAGCGGCAATCACTGGACCCGAAGACATGATGTGCTCGCTCGCACGCCTCGACGGTTTTCGCTCAGCAATGAACAAAGCGGGAATCACGATCGACGAATCGCTCGTGCGATTCGGAGACTTTACGGTTTCGGGAGGTCGGGCGATTGCGAAAGAGCTACTCGAGCTTGATGACCGTCCGACCGCAATCTTCGCCGGCAGCGACCTTCAAGCGCTCGGGGTGTTTGATGCGGCCAGGAACCTCGGAATTCGGGTTCCCGACGAGCTCTCAGTCGTCGGTTATGACGACTTGCAATTGTCCCAATGGACGAGTCCGTCATTGACGACAATTCATCAGCCGCTTGCACAAATGGCCGAAGAAGCTGCTCGCCTCGTCGTGCGAATGAGCGAGTCAGAACTCGAATCGATCCCTCGCATGGATCTCGCCACGCGCCTCGTGGTTCGCGAGAGCACGGCCGTGCCTCACGAGTAACCCGAGAGCATTGGTTGTTGCCTATACGGTTTCACTCACATGAAGCACGAGGGCTTGTTCGACCATCGCGACGGGAAGGGGGATTCCCACGGATTCCAGCACAGCGCCAGTGGTTGTGATTTCCCCATCAGCCCACCACGCGGGGGGAACACCGTGGAATTGCGGGCGGCCAGCGCCGAGATCGACGATACGCATCGTGTACCGCTGCAGTGGATTCAAGCCGGGAATGCGTAAAGACCGCCCGAGTGTGGTTGGAGATGTTGCCGTCCACGTGACGAGGAAGATAGCTTCCGTGCGCGTGCTGTTGACGACCCCGTGCAGCAAGCGCCCGTCGCCCTCATCGTCAGATCTCACGACATCACCAGAATGCACAAGTCCACGGAAGCTTTTGTACGCTGCAGCCCATTGGATCAAGGATTCACGCTCTGCGTCTGTCGCTTGCGTCAGATCCCACTCAATTCCCGCGTGACCGAACAGGGCCGTCGCCAATCTGAACCCAAGATTGTGAGTGCGCCCCGTGGTGTGTGCCGTCGCGGCGCCGACATGAGAACCCAGGTACTCGGGAGGGACAAGAGTCACCGTCGAGCGGTAGATCTGCTGGCGGTCGAGTGAATCATTGGTGTCGCTTGGCCACACCCGGTGAGTGCGTTCGAGCACGCCGGCGTCGATGCGCCCGCCACCGGAAGCGCACGACTCGATTTCCAGGCGTGGATACCTCGCGATAAGTTCGTCCATCAGTCGCCACGTTGCGAGTACGTGCTTGTGGCTCGAGCCGGCGAGCAAGTCGCGGTTCATGTCCCACTTGAGGTAGCTAATCGGGTACTCGTCGAGGAGAGAAGTGAGGGCATCCAGAACGAAGGTGAAAGCGTCGTCGACGGTGAGGTCGAGTACGTATTGATCTCGCCAAGACAATGGCACGTGTGACGACGAGTTCCGAAGAATCCACTCGGGATGTGCTCTCGCAATCTCGGAGTCTAGTGACACCATTTCCGGCTCGACCCACAAGCCGAACTGCATCCCCAAGTTGGTGACGAGATCGCTGAGTGGATGAAGGCCGTCCGGCCACTTTGCGGCGTCGACTCGCCAGTCGCCGAGGGCACGGGTAGCGTCAACTCGGCCGGACATCCAGCCGTCGTCGAGCACAAACCTCTCAACCCCGACGAGCGCGGCGAGTTCGGCGAGTTCGCCGATTCTCTCGAGACTGTGGTCAAAGTAGACGGCTTCCCAGGTATTGGTGGTCAACGGCCTCGGAGTGTTGGGGTGTGCGGGTAGGTTGCGGAACCACTCGTGAAAGCGCCGGGAAATTCCGTCGAGGCCCGCGTCAGAGTGCGCAGCGTAAAGCCAGGGGCTCTCATAGCTTTCCGACGTTGCGAGTGAGATTTCACCGGGGGCGAGAAGTTCTCCGAATCCCGCAATGGTGTGACCCGTCGCACTGGCGTCGACAAACGTTCTTTTGTCGCCGCTCCAACCGAGGTGGAACGCCCAGACCTGGCCGCTCCGATAACCGAAACCGGAAGTGCCGACGGCGAGAATGAAGGAGTCGTCATGGCCAGGGCGACCGTGGCGGCTTTCGCGCAACCACGTTCCGTGCTCGATGACGTTTCGTTGAGGGGCACGCTCGGCGGCCCACACTCCGGTGAAGTCGAGCCTCTCGATTGCGGCGGAGGCGACCGGGAGCACGCTGGAAAGTGACGCGAGCACAAAAGGCGAGTCGCTCAGATTGGTGAGCGAATGACGCAAGCGCAATAACCCCTCACTCGTGAGCTCGATGTAGAGCGTGAGTGAGAGACCCGGAGCTTCTGGCGCATCGACGTTGTCAACGAGGTGCACCGCGAGAGAGTTGTCGGCAACCACGTCAACCGCGAGGCAGCGAAGGGCGGGGCGCCGAATCTGGTTCGAATCGGTGCTCAGGTGGAATCCGTCGAGACCGGGCTGCCCGTTCCAGCCGTCGGAGAGCAGCGGCACAACGCTCGGTTTTACGGGGGTGTCTACCGAGCTGGGCCCAACCGCGGGGATGGTGCTGTCGGCGACAACAGCGAGTTCTGTGTCGTTGAGTTCGCCGAGGTCGGCGCCCCAATGAATGACCGTGGGCACGCCCGAACCGCGGGCGTCCAGTACGAAACTGGAGCCCGCGGCCCGGAGATAAACAATGGTGCTGATGAAACTACTCTTTCACAGGAATCGCTTGAGCCTGAAGAGCAGCAATCGTCTTCGACTGTCCTGCAACGAGAGCGTCGAGGATCGTCTGGTTACCCGCGAGGGCAGAAGAGAATCCATCGGCAACATCCGTGTAGGTCTGTGTCATCGTCGGGCCCCACGTGAAGTTGGGGTTGACGTTGGCAGCAGCCTCGGCGAACACTTCGTAGATCTTCTGTCCGCCGTAGAACTCAAGACCTTCAGCGAAGATCGGGAGGTCTCCACCGTCGACAGTTGCCGGGTAGATGTTGGCGGTGCGGTTCATTGCTGTGAGCGAGTCAGCGTCAGAGTTCAACCACAGAGCGAACTGAGCGGCCTCGTAGGGGTGCTTGCTTCCCTTGAGGACTGCGGTGGATGACCCACCCCAGTTGCCCGCAGCGCTTTCGCCGGCGGTCCACTGCGGCATGGGGGCAACAGCCCACTTGCCTGACGTGTCAGGTGCACCGCTGGAGATGGTGTTAGCACCCCAGACGGCGGAAACCCACGTCCACAACTCACCGGAGTTGTAGGCGGCGTTCCACTCGTCGGTCCACGGCGGGTACGCCGCGACACGGTCAGTTTCGATGAGCGACTGCCAGTATTCAGCGACCTCTGTGGACTCGGGGGAGTCCATCGTCACAGTCCACTCGGTGCCGTCGTTTTCGAACCACTGTCCACCGTTCTGCCACACCAAGCCAGCGAAAGCGTTGATGTCAGACTGCGAAAAGTTGGTGATGTAGCCACCTTCTGCACGAATGGCTTCTGCTGCCGTTGCGTACTCTTCCCAGGTTGTGGGAACGGGAATGCCGGCAGCCTCGAAGAGGTCAGCGCGGTAGTACAGGGCCTCTGGACCAATGTCCTGAGGAATCGCGTAGACCGAGTTCTCCTCGCCGAAAGTGACCTGGCTCCAGGTCCAGTCGATGAACGAGCTGGATGCGTCGGTCACACCGGCGCAGGCTGCGATGTTCTCGAGGCCATCCTGAACGCGGAAGTTCGGGAGGGCGTCGTATTCGATCTGGCCAAGGTCCGGAGCGTTTCCAGCTTCAATCTGGTTGAAGAAGTTCTGGTACGTGCCGCCGTTTCCGTTGGGTCCGGTCTGAACGGTGACTTGAATGTCGGGGTTCTCTTCATTCCAGATAGCGACAGCTTCGTCGATGCCCGGGAGCCAGCTCGTGAAGGTCAGTTCTACTGGACCTTCTGAAGGTGCACAGTCGCTTCCGGCAGCAGTGCCGTCAGTTCCCGTGGCCGCGCAAGCGGTGAGTGCGAACGCGGAGAGCACGACGAGTGCACCCGCGCGCAGAGCAGTGCGTTGTGACATGGGTTGTTCCTTTCTTGCGTGTGTAGTGGTGCTTGAGGGGCCGACAGTGTTAACCCAGTCGGGGCTTGTGGGGCTCACTTCAGGCCTCCCGCGCCGAGCCCGTTGCGCCAAAAGCGCTGCAGGCCGAGGAAGGCAATGATGAGCGGAATGATCGACAGCAGGGCGCCGATGATTACGTAGGCGCGAATCTCAGGGATCTGGCTCACTTGGGTGTTCCAGATGTATAGACCCAGAGTTACGGGGAAGAGGCTTTGGTCGCGCAACATGATGAGCGGCAAAAAGAAGTTGTTCCAGATGGCGACAAACTGGAAGAGGAAAATGGTGACCATCGCTGGAGCCATCAATCGCGTTGCGACGGTGAAGAAGGTACGTACTTCTCCAGCGCCGTCAATGCGTGCGGCCTCGATGATCTCATCTGGCACACTCGACGCCGCGTAAATGCGCGCGAGATACACCCCGAACGGGCTGACGAGGCTGGGCAAAAACACTGACCAGAATGTGTTTGTTGCGCCCACTTGGCTGAAAAGCAAAAACAGTGGCAAGGCGAGCGCCGTGGCTGGAACGAGAACGCCACCCAAAATCACATTGAAGACGAGCTCCCGCCCGCGGAAGGTGTACTTAGCGAGAGCGTACCCAGCCATCGTTGCCAGGACTGTTGCGAGGCTCGCACCTGCACCCGCGTACAGCACGCTGTTGAGCATCCAGCGAAAGAAGATTCCGTCTTCATACGCGGCCAAGTTCGCGATGTTTGTGAAGAGGTTGAAGTCGGCAAACCACAGAGGTGCTGTTGTTGTGAACTGGTTGCGGTCTTTGGACGCTGCGACGATGAGCCACCACACAGGCACGAGGAAGTACAGAGTGCAGATGGCCATGACGAGCATCGCGGCTGTTCGCGACAACAGTGGCTCGCGGCCGGCTAGGCGACGGCGGCTTGCAGCTTGTGAGGGAGAGATTAGTGAAGTCATCGGTCAGCGTTCCTTTGCGTGAACTTGAGCACCGTGAAAGAAAGAGCGAAAGTGAGCAAGGCCAGCACCACCGAGAAGGCGGCGGCAAGATGAATGTTGGGCACAGAAGCCGTTGTGTAGATCGTGAGGTTGGGGGTGAACGTGCTCGTGACGCTCGAGGTGAAGCTCATAAACACTTGGGGTTCCGCGAGCAACTGCAGAGTTCCGATGATCGAGAAGATTGCAGTGAGAGTAATGGCTGGAGCCACAAGCGGGATCTTGATGCTCCACGCGATTCGCGCTTGGCTTGCGCCGTCGAGGCGAGCGGCTTCATAGATCTCGGTGGGAATCGCCAACAGCGCCGAGTAAATGATGATCATGTTGTAGCCAACAAAAACCCACGTGACGACGTTGGCGATGGACCAGAGGACGAGGTCGGCTCCGAGAAAATTGACGTTCTGGGTGGCAGCAGTGAACGGCGACAGGTTGGGCGAATACAAGAAGCCCCACATGATCGCTGCGATAACTCCGGGGACCGCATACGGCACAAAGAATGCGAGCCTGAAGAACTTCTTTCCCTTGACGAGCGGGGAGTCAAGAAGAAGCGCGAGTAGGAGTGCGAGACCCAACATGATGGGAACTTGCACGACGCCAAAAGACACCATTCGGCCGACAGACTCCCAGAACGCTGCATCCTGGAACACTCGCCCGTATTGGACAAGACCACCGAACACTTCGCGTGCCTGACCGAAAGTGCCGTCGCGCTCCACAGCGAGCAGCGATTTGTAGATCGCATAGCCCACGGGCAGCAAGTAGAAGAGTGAGAAGAGCGTGCCGAACGGCACGAGGAAGACAGCAATAGCCTTTTTGTGCGTCACACCCTTTCGTTTGTTGGGAGTACCGAGGGCACGTGAAGCTGGCTGCGTCAGCGTTGCCTGCGTCATAGCTCTTCCTTTCCTGCGATGGTGCTGCGTACGACACGCACAAGACCAGAAGGGACGGTGATGGCGTCGACGATTTCAGTGTCGGTCACGAGTTCTGTTCCCGCTAGAGGAATAGTGATGTCTCTCGCCGAGTGATTGATGAGGAACGTGAAGCGCTCGGAACCGTTGGAGCGGGTGACCGTCTCGAGTTCGGAGTCTGGGGAACCAGTTGCGACACCGGCGCCCTCTAGAATCTCACGCATGAGGCTCGCGTAGTCAGATGCTGCAAGCTGAGTAGAGGCGTACCACGCAGTTCCCGAGCCGTAGTCGTTGCGGGTGAGCGCGGGCGCGCCAGAGACCGGGCCGGACCCAAACGTCGCGACGGTGTGTGCCGTCGTCGGACGAACAAGCTCGGTCCAGACCGACGCCGAGCGCCCACCCGAAACTGCGACGGACGATTCCGGCAGCAGTGGGAAAAACTCTTCGGTCCACACACCGAGCAGCTCGGTGAACGCCCCGGGGCGCTGTGCGCCGCTACCGTCGACGCGCAAAGAATCCGACTCGTCCGCGAGACCCGAGAAGAACGTGACGAGAGCAGTACCGCCGTTGGCTACGTAGGTGGAGAGGGAAGCGGCATCCTCGTCTGAAATCAGGTAGAGGCAGGGAACGACGACTGCCGAGTAGCCGCTGAGGTCGCCTCCGGGCGGGACGAAGTCGACAGTTACGCCCGTCGCGCGAACGGCTTCATAGGCTGCGTGCACTTGTTCGAGGTAGCGAACGGCGCTCGACGGCACAGTCTCGCCCTCGGCAGCCCACCAGGCTTGCCAGCTGAAAACCATGGCGACGGATGCTTCGACGCGAGTGCCGACAACACCCGAGATTGCCCGCAGCACTCGACCGAGCTCGAGGGTCTCGCGCCAAATCTTGGAGTCGGTGCCAGCGTGCGGCAGCATCGCCGAGTGGAACTTTTCGGCGCCCTGTCGGGATGCCCGCCACTGGAAGAAACACACTGCGTCCGCTCCCCGCGCCACGTGGGTGAGAGAGTTGCGGAGCATTTCGCCGGGGATTTTGGCGACGTTGTGAGGCTGCCAACTGACGGCACTTGTTGAGTGTTCCATGAGCATCCACGGTGTGCCGTTCGCGAGTCCACGCGTGAGGTCTGCCGAGAAGGCGAGTTCGCTCGTGGGGTTGGCTAGGCGGTGATCGAGGTAGTGGTCGTTGGCGACGATGTCGACGCTCGAGGCCCACTGCCAGTAGTCGAGGTTGCGGATGTGTGCGGTCACCATGAAGTTGGTGGTGACGGGAATGCTTCCTGTCGCACGAACGATGTCGGCTTCGGCGCGGTAGTAGTCGAGCAGCTCGTCTGAACTGAAGCGACAGAAGTCGAGCTTGTGCGCGGGGTTGGCGGCTGAGAGTGTTGCCCTCGGTGGGAGGATCTCTGACCACGCGCTGTAGCGCTGGCTCCAGAACGTTGTTCCCCACGCTTCATTGAGCGCATCGATTGTGCCGTAGCGGGTTTCGAGCCATTCCCTGAAGGCAAGTGCTGAAACGTCGCAGTAGCAGTGCGCGTTGTGGCAACCGAGTTCGTTGGAGACATGCCACATGGCTACAGCGGGGTGTGAACCGTACCGTGCCGCCGTCTTTTCAACGAGTTGGAGTGCTCGCTCTCTAAAGACCGGCGAGCTAGGGCACCACGCTTGGCGCCCACCTGGCCAGCGGGTTGTTCCGTCGGAGACGACGGGAAGAATCTCCGGATGAAGCGTGGTTAGCCACGGAGGGGGAGAGGAGGTCCCCGTTCCGAGGTTCACCTGTATGCCACCTGCGTGGAGCAACTCGATCACGTGATCGAGGGTGTCAAAGTCGAACTCGCCCGAGCGGGGCTCGACGCTTGCCCATCCGAAGATGTTGATGGCAACGATGGTGACGCCTGCTTCTTGCATGAGCGCCACATCTTCGATGCGCGTAGCTAGTGGCCATTGTTCGGGGTTGTAGTCGCATCCGAACTGGATCTGTGACTGCTGCCAACCAACGGCGGTGGGGGGCGTGGTGTGCCTCTCCATGGTGCCTCCTCGGGCTGTTCAACGACGGTGTTGGGGCAGTCTCTCCCAGAATTGCGGACTCAAGCTCACGGTCTGTGAACGTGCACAGAATCGAGAGAAAAAAACCGACGTGACTTTCTGGGAACGTTCACAGAGTAAATGCATGCCAAATCAGATGTCAAGCGGGTGGGCAAAAAAACTTCCAGACTGTGCACGTGCACAGTGCCGTAAACCCGGGGATGCGGCGAGCGCTACCATGGGGGCATGCACGAAGCACCGGAGCGTCCTCGCCGCGCAACAATCTTTGATGTTGCCGCCGAAGCGAACGTTTCGCGCGGCACCGTATCCAGGTTTCTCAATGGCGAGCCCTACGTCTCAGATAGCGCGCGCGAAGCAATCGAAGCTGCCATCGCAAAAGTCGGTTATGTGCGCAACATGGCAGCGAGAAACCTTGTCACTCAGCGCACTCGCGCCGTCGGACTCATCGTTCATGAACCCCACTCCGTCTTTCTCGAAGACCCCAACATCGGTGCAATTTTGCTCGGCACCAACGACAGGCTCTCCGAAGCCGACTACCAGCTGGTCAACTTGATTATCGGCTCGGACCGAGACAGCAATCGAGTCGCCGACTATCTCCGTGGTGGGTTCGTCGACGGCGTTGTCATAGTTTCGGCGAGAGAACACGACCCGATCGCTGTTGCAATCGAACAGATCGGTTTGCCAGCCGTATTTGTGGGTCACCCGTCCACACCTTCGCGAATCGCTTGGGTCGGCATCGACAACCGCACGGCGGCTCGAGACATCACTGCGCGACTTGTAGCAACCGGAAGGAAACGTGTTGGGATGATTGCTGCAGCCCTCGACCGCGACTCAGGTTTCGAGCGCCTTGAGGGTTTCCGCGATGCCGTCGGTGCCCAATTCGACCCCAATCTTGTCGTCGACTACCCGCTGTATTCACGGGCGAGCGGCATCGATGGGATGCGTCAACTCCTCGCGCGTGAACCCAACCTTGACGGCGTTTTTGCGGCATCCGACGCAATCGCGGCCGGGGCGCTAGACGTTTTGCGTGCCGCCGGTCGTCGAGTGCCTGAAGATGTCGGAATCGTTGGCTTCGATGACAGCGAGTGGGCCAAACGTTGTGAGCCGCAACTTTCAACGGTCAGGCAACCGGCCGATCTTTTGGGCCGAGAAGCGGCGTCGGTTGTGCTTGACCTCATCGACGGAAAACGGCGATCGACACCGGGTTCCATCCTTCCTACCGAGATTTTGTGGCGCGACTCGGCATGAACCCTCGGCCGTGCAGCCTAGTTCCGCGCTGAGTACTGTTCCAGAATCACGGCCTGCGGGTTTGCCTCGAGTGATCGAGAGATCGCTGCAGACCACTCTGGCGCCGTGCCCGTGAGCGCCCACGCGGCTTGCCGAGCGGCGCCCGTAGCCACGTACTCGCCGGGTTCTGGCACATCGACTCGAACCCCAAAAATCTGCGCCGCAATCTCCTGAACAGCAGAATTCTGGGCAGCTCCGCCAATGAGCAGCACTCGCTTCGCCGTGACTCCGAGACCCTGCAGAGCGGAGAGCCCGGCAGCGAGAGCTGCGAGCATTCCCTCGATGCTGGCCCGCGCGAGGTTCTCGCGAGAGGTGTTGGCTAGGGTCATGCCAAACAGGGTAGCCGTGGCATCCGGAAGGTTGGGCGTTCGCTCTCCCTCAAAGTACGGCTGCAAAACAAGGCCGCCTGCGCCTGGCTGTGCGGCGAGAGCGAGAGTGCCGAGCTCGGAGTGATCGACGCCCAGGAGGCGCGCGGTCGCGTCGAGGATGCGTGCAGCGTTCATCGTCGCCACGAGAGGCAGATAGTTGCCTGTTGCATCGGCGAAGCCCGCCACTGTGCCCGTCGGGTCGGCGGTTGGAGAGTCGGTGACGGCAAAAACAGTGCCACTAGTGCCGAGTGACACAACAACATCGCCGACTCCCGCGCCAAGTCCGAATGCTGCTGCAGCGTTGTCGCCGGCGCCGGCCCCCACGACCATGTCCTTCGGAAATTCAGGAGTTCCGAGTGTCGTGCCGGCCGCGACTCCCGGTGCTACAACACGCGGCAGCACGGGAGCGACCCATTCTCCTGAATTTCCAACGGGGGAGAGTGCACGCTCGAGGAGCTCGAGGTCGTACTCTCCAGTTGTGGGGTTCCAGTAGCTTGTGCCACTTGCGTCGGAGCGATCCGTCGTCAGTTCCGTGAGCACTGGCCCGTGGGTCGACTCGTCGGCGGGCCCGAAGCCCCGCAAGCGCCAGGTCAGCCAGTCGTGGGGAAGAGCGATGGCGGCAACCTTCGCGGCATTATCTGGCTCGGCATCGCGGAGCCACCGCAGCTTGGTGATCGTGAAGGATGCAACGGGCACCGAGCCCGTGCGCGTCGCGAAGCTCGCGGCGCCAACTTCGTCGATCAACGCGCTCGCCGCGGGTGCCGAACGAGTGTCATTCCACAACAAGGCATCGCGGATGATGCGGCCCTCGAGATCGAGCACAACCATGCCGTGCTGCTGGCCGCCGACAGAGATGGCCGCGACGTCGTCGAGACCGCCCGCCGCGGCGACGGCGTTGAGCAGAGCGTTCCACCAATGATCAGGGGAGACCTCTGTGCCGTCGGGGTGGCTCGCACGGCCCTCGCGAACAAGCGCGCCGGTTTCGAGGTCACGAATGACGACTTTGCAGCTTTGAGTTGAGCTGTCGATACCGGCGACGAGGGTCATGATCTCTCCATTGTTGCGTGCACTCGCGTGGCAGTGGCAGTGGCAGTGGCAGTGGCAGTGGCAGCGGCAGTTGCAGCGGCAGTTGCAGGTGAGCTAGCCGCGAGCGCCGAGCAAGTGCTCGGTAGCGAGCTGCTGCAAGCGTACGAAACCGAAGCCTTTGCCGTTGAAGTAGGCGCCGTGGTCGAAGTCTTCGAAAGCGCTAGTGTCGGCGAGGAATTCATCGTAGGTCTCACCCTCAGAAAGGGTCGGCACGTTGATTTCGTTGACGAGAGACGCAGCGAGAGCTTCTTGAACTTCGGGGTCTGCGCGGAACGCTGCAGCGCGTTCCTTGAGCAACAGGTAGGTCTGGATGTTTGCTTTCGCCGACTCCCAGACTCCGGTCTCGTCTTCAGTGCGCGAAGGCTTGTAGTCGAAGTGGCGCGGGCCCGTGTAGGACTGACCTCCACCGGGAGCACCGTTTTCGAGCAAGTCGACGAGCGAGAACGCATTGTGTAGATCACCGTGACCGAACACGAGGTCTTGGTCGTATTTGATGCCACGTTGGCCGTTGAGGTCAATGTGGAACAGCTTGTCTTGGTTGAGAGCCTGAGCGATTCCTGCTGTGAAGTTGAGCCCGGCCATTTGCTCGTGGCCGGTCTCGGGGTTGACCCCAAAAAGTTCTGGGCGATCGAGCGTTCCGATGAACGCGATGGCGTGGCCGAGCGTGGGGAGCAGAATGTCACCGCGGGGCTCGTTGGGCTTGGGTTCGATCGCGAAACGAATGTCGTAGCCCTTGTCGGTGACGTACTCGGCGAAGAGGTTGACTGCTTCGCGGTAGCGATCGAGTGCGCCTCCCACGTTCTTGGCAGAGTCGTATTCCGCACCTTCGCGGCCGCCCCACATCACGAAGGTTTTGGCGCCGAGTTCGGCACCGAGGTCGAGCTGGCGCATCGCCTTGCGCATGGCAAAGCGACGAACGCCACGGTCGTTGGAGGTAAAGCCGCCGTCTTTGAACACGGGTGGGCTGAAGAGGTTGGTTGTCACCATGGGGATGATGAGGCCAGTGTCGGCAAGGCCTTGCTTGAGCCGGTCGATCTGCTTCTGGCGCACGGCATCACTCGAACCGAAGTCAAAAAGGTCATCGTCGTGGAAGGTCAATCCGTAGGCGCCGACCTCGGCAAGCTTCTCGAGAACATGCACGACATCAAGCGCTGCTCGCGTCGGACCACCGAACGGGTCAGCACCGTTGTAGCCAACTGTCCAGAGTCCGAACGAGAACTTGTCTTCGGGTGTGGGGGTGAGGGCCATGAGATTCTCCGGATCAGCATCGGTGGTGAAATAGTTACGTGCGCCAACATATGCCAGTAGCCCCCCGCTGTCAAAGGCACATTTTTGCGGGTAGAACGACGGCTCCACTGTGAAAAAACCAGTAAGTTACTGGAGTTTTCAGAAACTTTCGCAAAGTGGTAGCGCTCCCAAGCCTTTATGTTATATGTTCTGCGAGAAAACAAAACGGAGACGGAACGCGATTGTGCGCCCGTAGCCTTCGCATTACGACGGCGTATGCACCTAGTGACAGCACATACCAAAAACGGTGGTGCCTGAACTGCAGACGACCCCGGCGCGAAGCGTTGCAGGAGCGGAGTCCGCAACGTGTCCCCGGAAACCTCTCATGGCGACCGGACAGCGAAGTCCAGCAATCACTAGGAAAGGAACAGGCATTTCTATGTCTATGACCAAAAAGATCGTTGCGGTCGCGGCGGCAAGCACCATTGCCTTCGGCCTCGCAGCGTGCAGCACCGGTACTGACGGCGACTCTGCAGGCAGCGTTGGAATTTCCATGCCAACGCGAAGCCTTGAGCGTTGGATCAACGACGGTGAAGGCCTCCAGGCCAAGCTTGAAGACGCGGGCTACACCGCTGACCTTCAGTATGCAGACGACAAATCCGACACTCAAATCAGCCAAATCCAGAACCAGATCGCTTCGGGTGTAGACATTCTTGTCATCGCAGCGATCGACGGCGAACTGCTCGCCCCGGTTCTCGAAGAAGCCGCAGCTCAAGACATCACGGTCATCGCCTACGACCGCTTGATCAATGGCAGCGAAAATGTTGACTACTACGCGACTTTCGACAACTACAAGGTCGGACAGCTCCAGGGTGAGTACATTGAGACGGCTCTCGGCCTTGCCGACGGCGCCGGTCCCTTCAACCTCGAGCCTTTCGCGGGTAGCCCCGACGACAACAACGCCAAGTTCTTCTTCTCCGGCGCGTGGGATGTTCTGCTTCCCTACGTTGAGAGCGGACAGCTCGTTGTGCCTTCGGGCAAGTCGCCGGCAAGCAACGACGAGTGGGCAAGCATCGGCATCCTCGGCTGGAAGTCAGACTCGGCGCAAGCAGAGCTCGACAACCGCATCGCATCCTTCTACACGGGCGACCAGAAGATTGATGTAGTGCTCTCACCCAACGACAGCCTTGCGCAAGGTATCGCTGCATCGCTTCGTACCGCTGGTTACACCCCGGGAACCGACTGGCCAGTACTTACCGGTCAAGACGGTGACAAGGCAAGTGTCTACAACATCCTCAATGGCGAACAGTCGATGACGGTGTGGAAAGACACTCGCGTGCTCGGTGACGTTGTATTCGGATTCATCGAGGCGATCCTCGCCGGCAACGAGCCAGAGATCAACGACACAACGACCTACGACAACGGCAAGAAGGTTGTGCCCTCGTACCTCATCACTCCTGAGGTAGTTGTCAAGGACGACGTGCAAGTGAAGCTCATCGATTCCGGCTTCCTCAAGGCTGAGGACGTCGGCCTCTAAGCCTCACGTTGCAGTAGCTGGAAACACACAACTGGCGGTGCCCACACGGGCACCGCCAGTTGTGCCGGTCATCCCTCACACTCATGCCGAGCAAAGAAACACACAATGACAACAATTCTTTCGATGCGGAACATCACCAAGGACTTCAGCGGTGTTCGCGCCCTCGACGGGGTCTCACTCGATGTCGAACGAGGCCAGGTTCACGCAATTTGCGGCGAAAACGGGGCGGGTAAATCTACGCTCATGAAAGTGCTGAGTGGGGTCTATCCCCACGGCAGCTACGACGGCTCCATCGAGTTTGAAGGACACGAGACCGCTTACAAATCGATCAACGATTCGGAACATGACGGAATCGTCATCATTCATCAAGAGCTCGCTTTGAGCCCGTACTTGTCCATTGCCGAGAACATCTTCCTTGGCAACGAAAACTCCACTCGAGGTGTCATCGACTGGGCAAAAACTAATCGAGAAGCGGCCCTGTTGCTTGCTCGAGTTGGGCTGAGTGAAAACCCGGCAACGCGCATCCTCGACCTTGGAGTTGGAAAGCAACAGCTCGTCGAGATAGCCAAGGCCCTGTCCAAGCGAGTCAAGCTCCTCATCCTTGATGAGCCGACAGCTGCCCTTAATGATGAAGACTCCTCCCACCTTCTTGCTCTTATCGAGAGCCTGCGTGGGCAAGGCATCACGTGCATCATCATTTCCCACAAACTCAAAGAGATTCGCCGCATTGCTGACACTGTCACGGTCATCCGCGACGGCAAGACGATCGAGACCATAGCCATGGACGGGCCGGATGCCACGGAGTCGCGCATCATCCGCTCGATGGTGGGCCGCGAACTCGACAACCTCTTCCCACCCCGCACCCCCAATATCGGTGAGGAACTATTCAGAGTGGAGAACTGGACAGTTCACCATCCCATCGACCATTCGAGAGTTGTTGTCGACGACGCATCGTTCTCGGTGCGCGCCGGTGAGATTGTCGGTTTCGCGGGGCTCATGGGAGCGGGACGCACCGAGCTTGCTATGAGCATTTTTGGTCGCAGTTACGGCTCCAACATTTCGGGAACGGCATTCAAGTCGGGCAAAAAGATCTCTGTCCGTACCGTGAGCGAAGCGATTCGCAATGGACTCGCCTATGCGACCGAGGATCGCAAGCACTATGGGCTCAACCTGTTGGGCGGGATCGCTGTCAACATTTCGGCGGCAGCGCTCGGAAAGCTCGCAAAGTTTGGTGTTGTCGATCGTTTCGCCGAACACAAGGTTGCCGAAGGTTATCGACAGCAAATGAATATCAAGGCACCGAGCGTTTCTGTGCTGACGGGGAAACTCTCGGGGGGAAACCAACAAAAGGTTGTTCTGAGCAAGTGGATTTACTCGGGCCCAGACATCCTGATTCTCGACGAACCGACGCGAGGCATCGACGTCGGCGCGAAATACGAAATCTACGGAATCATCAACGACCTCGCCGCTCAAGGCAAAGCTGTCGTCGTTATTTCATCCGAACTGCCGGAGCTGCTCGGGCTCTCCGATCGCATTTATGCGATTTCTGAGGGTCGGATAACCGGCGAAGTCGCCCGCGACGAGGCGACCCAAGAATCTCTCATGCACTATATGACCGCGGGAAAGGAATAGCACCGCAATGAGCACCACTCGACCCACCCTCACCCTCCCCAAACTTCCCGTGAACTTGAGGCAGTACGGCATTCTCGCCGCACTCGTTGTCATCGTTGCCCTGTTCCAGGTTTTGACCAATGGGCGCTTGCTGCTCCCGGGGAACATCAACAACCTCATCCAGCAGAACGCCTACGTGCTGATCTTGGCTGTCGGTATGGTCATCGTCATTATCGCCGGGCACATTGACTTGTCGGTGGGTTCTGTTGTTGCCATGGTCGGCGCCATTGCGGCGATCGCCATGACGCAGTGGGGTTTGCCGTGGTGGCTAGCCGTCATTTTGTCGATCGGCGTTGGGGCTCTCGTTGGGGCCTGGCAAGGGTTCTGGATTGCCTTTGTGGGCATACCGGCATTCATCGTCACGCTCGCAGGCATGTTGTTATTTAGAGGACTCACACTTGTTTTGCTCACGGGCGGCACCATCAACGCTTTGCCGGCCGAGTTCAACGCGATTGGCGGTGGCTGGCTGCCCGAGCTCATGGGCACTATAGGTGAGGGTCGAGGCAGCCGCGACATCCTGACGGTTGTTTTGGGAGTGCTCGCTGCTGTTGCTCTTGTGCTCTTGCAGTTGCGGGCGCGCACGCGCCAACGCCGCCTCGAACTTCCTGTTGAAGGGTTGTTGTCGTTCCTGATAAAAAACGCTGCGGCGGCTGCAGCGATCATTGCGCTCACGTGGCAACTTTCCGCCTACCGTGGCACGCCGATCATTCTGGTGATTGTCGCCATCCTGATTTTGTTGTTCACATTTGTTCTCAATCAAACGGTATTTGGCCGCCACGTTTATGCCATCGGCGGCAACCTGTTTGCAGCCCAAATGAGCGGAGTGAAAACCTCGTGGGTCAACTTCTTCATTTTTGTGAACATGGGAGCTCTCGCAGGCCTCGCCGGAATCGTCACGACGGCTCGAGCCGGTGGTGCCGTGGCATCCGCGGGTCAGAGCTTTGAGCTCGACGCCATCGCTGCAGTCTTCATCGGTGGCGCGGCTGTCACGGGTGGTGTGGGAACCGTCATCGGTGCTGTCATTGGCGCTCTCATCATGGGAGTGCTCAACATGGGCCTTTCGATTCTTTCCGTGGATGCAGCGTGGCAACAGACAATCAAGGGACTTGTCCTCTTGCTCGCCGTGGCCTTTGATGTGCTGAGCAAACGACGGGGAGGCGGTCGCTAGGCTTACATCGCGCTCTGTGGTGGCAGAGGCTGCATTTTTTACAGTAAGAGGTCTCTGAATGGTTCGATCCTCGACGCCGCGTGTTGGTTCAGGTGTTGGCGCTAGCGGCGATCAAACCAGGCGGCATAATTTGTCGACTTTGCTCACGGCAGTGCACCAGCAGGGCGCCCAACCGAGGTCACGGCTCACGGCAAGTTCGGGTCTCAATCGTTCGACGGTGTCGGCGCTCGTGACCGAGCTTGAAGCCCTTGGTTTGCTTTTTGAGACTGAGCCGGACCCGACAAATACTGTGGGCCGTCCGAGCCCGACAGTTCAGGTGAGCCCCGGTGTTGTTGGAATCGCCGTCAACCCCGAAGTTGATGCCGTCACGATCGGTGTCGTTGGACTCGGTGGCAAGGTGCTCAAGCGCATTCGCTACGAGACCGACCATGCTCCGTCGGTGCGCGAGGCCGTCAACATTAGTGCTGCGGTCATCGAGGGTTTGCGTGGGGAGTTGGAAGCGAACCACACAGTTGTGGGAGTCGGCATCGCGGTTCCTGGCCTCGTGAGATCGAGCGATGGCCTCGTACGGTGGGCGCCTCACCTCGAATGGACTGACGAGCCAGTAGCGACGATGCTTGCCGAGGCGACAGGGTTTCCGGTCGCTGCAGGTAATGACGCGACTCTTGGCGCAATCGCCGAGCTCACCTTTGGGGCGGGCCGCGGCAAAACCGAACTCATCTACTTGAACGGTGGCGCGAGCGGTATTGGTGGTGGGGTCATTGCCGCGGGTAGGCCTCTCGGTGGGGCCGGTGGCTACGCCGGTGAGTTCGGCCATATTCGAGTCGACAACACTGACGCGACCTACAACGACGCAGAGTCGGGAACTCTCGAATCGCTCGTCAATCGCGCGGCTCTTGTCGAGGCTCTGGGCTTGCCTTCGGTTGATGCCGATGTTTTGGAAGCGGCGCTTCTCGCCTCCAATGATCCGCACGTGAAGAGCCTTGTGCACAGACAATTGGAGTTTTTGTCCACCTCCTTGCGCAACGCGGTTAACGTTCTCAACCCCCAAGTGATCGTTCTGGGTGGCTTTCTCGCGACAATTTTTTCTGCCGAACCGGACTTTTTGCGTGAGCGAGTGCGCGCGCAGTCGCTCGGGGTGTCTTTCGAAGGGGTGGAGATCACGACAGCGAAGCTCGGTTCCGATTTGCTCATGATCGGTGCAGCAGAACTAGCTTTCGCACCGCTTTTGGCTGATCCCGCTGGAGTCGCAAGGAGCTAGTCACACAGGGCCGGTCACAAACGGGTGGCCCCCAACAGATAGTCTCGAAGCATGATTGAAGGCACCGACGACTACCGCGACTCTGGACTCGAATTTCCCCAAGATTTTGTTTTGGGGTCCGCAACGGCCGCGTACCAAATTGAGGGCGCTGCGCGCGAAGACGGTCGTGGCCCGTCGATTTGGGATACCTTCAGCCACACCCCAGGCAAGATCGTCAACGGCGACACGGGTGACGTCGCCGACGACCACTACCACCGGCTCGATTCGGACCTCGATCTCATGGCTTCTCTAGGTCTCGAGGCCTACAGGTTTTCGATCTCGTGGCCGCGAGTGATCCCCGAAGGCTCTGGCCACATCAACAAGCGTGGCCTCGACTTCTACTCGCGCCTCGTTGACGGATTGTTAGCGCGAGGAATCAGCCCCATCGCCACTCTCTATCACTGGGACCTCCCGCAGCCCCTCGAAGACAAGGGTGGCTGGCCCGCTCGCGACACCGCCTACAGGTTCGCCGATTACGCGGGAGTAGTCGGTGAAGCCCTCGGCGACCGCGTGCACACGTGGACGACCCTCAACGAGCCGTGGTGTTCCGCCTATCTCGGTTACGGTTCTGGCGGTCATGCACCGGGGCGCACCAACGGCGCTGACGCGCTCGCCGCCGTGCACCACTTGAATCTCGCACATGGGCTCGGCATCACCGAACTTCGCCACGCTGTCACGAATGACCCGACGTTTTCAATCACTCTCAACTTTCACCAGTTGCGGCCGGGGACCGAGAATCCAGAAGAGTCGGCAGACGCCATGCGCCGCATCGATGCGCTCGCCAACCGAGCGTTCACGATGCCCGTGTTGAGGGGGGAGTATCCAGCCGATCTTCTCGAAGACACTCACAAAGTCACCGATTGGCAGTTTGTGCGCGAGGGTGACCTCGAGATCATCAACCAGCCGATAGATTTCCTCGGCGTCAACTATTACTCGACCGCGACAGTGCGCACGTGGGACGGAAAGAGCCCGCGTCAAAATGCCGACGGGCACAAGCCTTCGAGCGGCACGGCGTGGCCCGGCAGTGAGAACGTTGAGTTCCTCGTGCAGAAGGGGCCGTACACCTCGATGGGGTGGAATATTGCTCCCGAAGGCCTCGAGAACCTTCTTGTGTCGTTGCACGAACAGTTTCCGGAAACGCCCCTCATGATCACCGAAAATGGCGCAGCCTTTGAAGACGAGGTGCAGGATGGCGCCGTGCACGACACAGAACGCACCGACTACTTGCGCCGGCACTTCACGGCCGCCCACAGGGCTATGGCGAAGGGAGTGGACTTGCGTGGATACCTCGTCTGGTCGCTCCTCGACAACTTCGAGTGGGGCTACGGTTTCAGCAAGAGGTTCGGAATCGTTCACGTGAACTACGAGACTCAAGAGCGCACCATCAAGGATTCGGCGAAGTGGTTGTCGAAGCTCATTGAGAGCCGTAGCATCCCCAAATAAAGTCGTCGTTCGGCTGAGGAATAGCCCGGACGCCTTCTGGCGTTGGATTTACGGTGCGGGCTTTGCCGCACGGGCAACAAGAAAGTACTTTTACGTGACTACTGTCGTGCATCCAGGGGATTCACTGTCCAAACCGCAACGGCTTGTGTACATTCTCGTTTTGGGTGCCCTAGTTGCTCTCGGGCCGTTCACTATCGACCTGTATCTGCCCGCGTTCCCCGCCATCTCTACTGACCTCGGGGTGAGCGAAGCGGCCATTCAGCTAACGCTCACGGCGACAATGATTGGTTTTGCTCTCGGGCAACTGCTGGTTGGCCCATGGAGCGACTCGGTGGGGCGCCGTATGCCCCTCATCATCGCGACCGCAGTGCACATCATCGCGAGTTTTGGCGTGGCGTTTTCTCCAGACATCTTCTGGATCGGTGTATTTAGGGTGCTGCAGGGCATGGGAGCAGCGGGTGGAAGCGTCGTGGCTATGGCCATGGTTCGTGACCTCTTTGGTGGCTTGCCGCTCGTGCGCATGCTGTCCAGACTCGCGCTCGTCACGGGGCTCGCGCCCATCATCGCCCCCGTCATCGGTTCGCAATTGCTCCTTGTGCTCGATTGGCGCGGAATCTTCTTTTTCCTTGCCGGCTATGGAATTCTCGCCATCGCCACCGCCGTGTTTTTCCTCGTGGAAACTCTCCCGCCGGCGCGACGGCAAGACCACGGTCACGGTTCGGCCAAGGAACGGTACCGATCGCTCTTTACGGACCGGGTGTTTGTTGGCGCCGCGATAGTGGCAGGCATGACCTTCTCTGGGCTGTTCGCGTACCTCTCGTCGTCGTCGTTCCTGTTCCAAGACAACTTCGGATTCTCGGCTCAAGAGTTTGGGGTGCTGTTCGCGATCAACTCGTTCGCCATCGTCATTGGCAACCAGGTGGGGGCATATATTGCTCGTTACGTTGGCCCGCAGTGGATCTTGCTGGGCGGCGTGATTGGGCTTCTTGCTTCTGCGCTCGCGATCATCGGGCTCTCGCTTGCGGGGGCTGGGCTCATCGGCATCCTTGTACCTTTGTGGTTTTTCATTCTGTCCTGCGGCTTCGCTTTCCCCATGTTGCAAGTTCTCGCGCTCGCCAACCACGGCGGCGAAGCGGCAACGGCCGCCTCGCTCATGGGTGCAATCAACTTCGGGCTCGCTGGCTCCATCTCGCCCATAGTTGGTGTGCTCGGCGTCTCTGCCGTGAACATGGCGGGAATCATGGCGGTCACCTCTGGAGTGTCAATAGTCATTATCTTCACTCTCATCAGGCCGTGGAGCGTGCCAGCGCTATCGCGATAGCGTAGTGAGATGGAACCCGAAACCACACCCGGATCACCACGGGTGCGGGTGTCGAGGTGGCAATTTTTTGTCGCGCTTATTGCTCTAGTTTTTGTCGTCGCTCTCGGAGCCGTCATCGCCTATCGAGGCAACACACCGCTCGCACTTGATGCCGAGTGGATGGAAGAAATCATCGAGCACCGAAACCCCGCGTGGGAAGTACCGTCTCTCGTCATGAACTTTTTGGGTGGCGGCTGGTTCGGCGTTTTTGTCGTTCCTATCGCCGTCATCGTGATCTTGGTGCTTCGCAAGAGGTTTGTCTCTGCCGTGTATTTTGGGGCCGCGTCGGCGGGTAGCGCGATCGTCGTGCAAATTCTCAAAAACGTCTTTGATAGGCCCAGGCCCGCTGAGATGCTGGTTTCTTCAGACCTTGGCTCATTCCCTTCCGGGCACGTCGCCAATGCCGCGACTATCGCGGTTGCTGTGGGCTTCATCATGTGGCGAACTTTGGTATGGGCGGCCGGCGCGATGTACGTCGTCGTGATGGCGCTGAGCCGCACCTATCTGGGGGTTCATTGGCTCAGCGACACCATTGGGGGCATGCTCGCTGGCGCGGCGGTCGCCATGATCCTGTGGATTGCATTTGCGAACCGGATCCGAGTAGAGAAAGAGCGTCTCGGGCAGTAGCGTCTAGTCATGAGAATTCTGCTCGTCGGCGCCGGTGGCGTCGGCAATGCCATTGCCAAAATCGCCGCGCGACGCTCGTTTTTTGAGCTCATGATTGTGAGCGACTATGACCCGGGCCGAGCGGAAGCAACAATCGCGTGGATTGCCGACAAACACGGCAGCGAGACCGCAGCTAGATTCGTCGCGGCGCAGATTGATGCGTCAAACCCTGACTCGGTGTCTGCAGTAGCTAAAGAGCACGGCGCGACCCACGTCATGAACGCCGTCGAGCCCAAGTTTGTTCCCACAATTTTTGCCGGTGCGATTGCAGCTAACGCTGACTACCTCGACATGGCCATGAGTCTCTCGGAGCCGCACCCAACCGAACCGCACTCGCTCACTGGGGTCAAGCTCGGTGACGACCAGTTTGCGCAGTCCGGAGACTGGGAGAGCGTGGGCAGGCTCGCACTCGTGGGCATGGGTGTTGAGCCAGGCCTCAGCGACGTGTTTGCGCGATACGCGGCCGACCACCTCTTTAGCGAAATTGATGAACTTGGCACTCGTGATGGTGCCAACCTTGTTGTGCGGGATGAAGCGGGCAACGAGATTTTTGCGCCATCCTTCTCAATTTGGACGACGATCGAAGAGTGCCTCAATCCGCCCGTCATTTGGGAGAAAGACAAGGGCTGGTTTACAACGCCGCCGTTCTCTGAGCCCGAGGTTTTTGTGTTCCCCGAAGGAATCGGCCCCGTCGAGTGTGTCAATGTCGAACACGAAGAAGTGCTGCTCATGCCGCGCTGGGTTGATGCCAAGCGAGTGACTTTCAAGTACGGACTTGGCGACGAGTTCATTGGCATTTTGAAGACTCTCAACCAGTTGGGGCTCGACAAGACCGCGCCAGTTCGCGTGCGCTCTGCGGACGGCCCCGTCATGGTCGCTCCCCGCGATGTTGTCGCCGCTGGCCTTCCCGACCCCGCAACGCTCGGGCCGCGAATGACCGGCAAGACGTGCGCTGGTCTGTGGGTTACCGGGCTTGGTACTGACGGAAAACCGCGCGAGGTGTACCTCTATCACGTGAGTGACAACGAGTGGACTATGGCCGAATACGAGAGCCAGTGTGTGGTGTGGCAGACAGCGCTCAACCCCGTCATCGCTCTCGAGCTTCTAGCCAACGGCACGTGGACGGGCACGGGAGTTCTTGGCCCAGAAGCTTTCGAAGCACAGCCGTTCCTCGAACTTATGGCGCGGCCAGAAGCCGAGGGCGGCTACGGACAACCGTGGGGGCTCGAAGATCGCCTCGCCTGAGGTCACCATTCGGCGATACGAGCCGAGTGATCTGAACTGGCTTGCCGACGTGTGTCTTCGCACGGCGGCAGCCGGTCAGGATGCCACGGGGCTCTACTCGAGCGATGAGCTCATGCCCGACGTGTTCGCCGTGCCCTACGCCGAGTTCGCGCCCGAGTGGGTGTTTGTTGTCGACGACGGAGAGCGAGTTGTCGGGTACATCCTGTGTGTGCCCGACACTCGCGCGTTCGTCGATTGGTACCGCGCGGTGTGGGTTCCGAGGCTCGCCACAAGGTACGAGCACGTTGACCCACCCGTGAGCGCAGAGGAGTACATTCGTCATCTCGCTTTCTGGCCAGAGCGCATGCTCATTCCAGAAGTTGATAAATTCCCCGCCCACTTGCACATCGACCTTCTCCCGGAAGCTCAAGGTTCAGGTCTCGGTCGAGCACTCATCTCCACTCTTGTGACAGCTCTGCGGGCGGCCGGCGTGCCTGGCCTGCACCTCAGCATGGACCCCGCCAACACGGCTGCGCGAGCGTTCTACGACAAGCTCGGCTTCCGCGAGCTGCCGTCGAGCACACCGGACGCGCCGGCCTTGGGGCTTGTTGTGCCAGCCGAACTCTCACGGTAAGCACGGGCTGCGATTACGAGGTGGAGGATGCCCCGATGATCGCGTCGAGTTCGATCTCAACGAGCAAATCGGGAGAGGCCAAAGCGCTCACGGCGACGGCCACGAGTGCCGGTCGGATCTCGCCAAAGATCTCGCCGTGCACGGCACCCACAGCGTCGAAGTCGGCGATATCGGTGAGGTACACGCGTGTGCGAACGACCTCCCCGAATCTCGAGCCTGCCGACTCAAGCGCAGCGCCGATGCGAACAAAAATTTCGCGAGCTTGGGCCGCTGCATCCGAACCACCAACGGCGCCATCGGGTGAACTCGAGGTTGTACCTGAGACAAAAATGAAGTCCCCGGCACGAACGGCTCGCGAGTAACCTATGACGGGCTCCCACGCGGAACCAGAGGAAATGTTTGTGCGCGACATGGTGCTCATGGCCAACCTCACAGATTTGGGTACGTGATACTTTTCGAGGCTACCGGAGCGGCGCCCGTGTTGTTGCTTGGGTGCAATTACAGCGGGGCTTTCGCTGCGGCGCTACTGGAGTGACGACGTAAGTCTCGCCAGGCTGTCGCGCACTTTGGCGCCGAGGGGGCGTGCGACCCACTCGTCGAGAGTGAGTTCGCGACTGTTCTCCCGGTAGCTGTTTTCGATCGCGCGAAGCGACGACACAAAAGCTTCGCCGTGCACAAGAACCGAGACTTCCATGTTGAGGCTGAAGGAGCGAATGTCCATGTTGCTCGAACCGACGATCGCTACTTCGTCATCAATCGTGAAGTGTTTGGAGTGCAACACGGTTGGCGCCTTGTACAAGTAGATGCGCACTCCTGCCCTCAGCAGCTCTTCGTAGTAGGAGCGCTGTGCGTGGTACACGAGAGCCTGATCGCCGATCTCCGACACGAAGAGCTCAACGACAAGCCCACGCGCCGCGGCAGTGATGATGGCGAGAGTGATCGACTCGTCGGGCACAAAATACGGGCTTGTGATGCTCACCTGTTTGTTAGCGTTGTGGATGAGAGCCGAATAGAGCTTGAGATTGTTGTCACTGTCGAAGCTCGGCCCGCTCGGCAACACTTGGGCATCGAGCAAAGCCGGGTCTGAACCTAGTGAAACCGGTGTTGTATCGAGGGGCAGAAGCTCGTCAGTTTCGCTGTACCAGTCGGTGACAAAAACCGCGTTGAGCTCCCGAACTGCGGGGCCTTCGAGCCGCACCATGACTTCGTGCCAGTGCAAGCCGCGCTTGACGTTTTTCTTTTTGTTGTAGCTCGCGTCGATCAAGTTTTGTGAACCCGTGAAACCGACCCGACCATCAACCACAACAATCTTGCGGTGGTTGCGCAGATCGGGGCGTTGCCACTGGCCGCGGAAGGGTCGGAGCGGCAACATCGCGTGCCACTCGGCCCCCATCGCCTCAAGGCGAGCGAGAGTGGCTTTTCTCGGCGGGTACATGAGGCTTGCGACGTGGTCCGACAGAACGCGCACTCGCACTCCCCGCCCGGTCGCGCGCTCGAGCGCATCGAAAAATGGGGAGGTTGTGGCATCCAGCGTGAGAATAAAAAATTCGACGTGTACGTACTCTGTCGCCGAATCGATGTCGGCAATCATGGCGGTGATCGAGCCGTCGTAGTCGTCGATGAGTTCGGCGCTATTGCCGCCGACCATAGGGAGGGCTCCGAGGTTTTCATTGAGCCGGACCATGCTTGCAAGCCACTCGGGCCATTCGTCGCGGTGACTCACGAGGTCGAGACCGTCAGTGCGTTCGAGCACGAGGGCGTTCACCTCGCGTTGTTTGCGTCGTCGCGACTCCGGGAGTCGCGAAAAACCGACAAGGAAAAACGCGATGGCGCCGATGTAGGGAATGAAAATGATTGTCAGCATCCACGCAATCGCCGTCGACGGCTTGCGCCTGGCCGAGATGAGAACAATGGCAACGCTGCCAAGGACTACGTGGATGAGAACCAGCGTGGATGCCACAACGTCAACCATCGGTACTAACTCACCCTCTGGCGTGGCACAACAACCTTCTTGAGGATGAGCAACACCGAAGCCACCATGGGGGAGGCGACGAGTGCACCGAGGAGCCCAAGCAGAGTGCCACCGATGAGCGCGCCGATGAGCACGAGGGACGCGGGAATGCTTATCGCTTTACCGATGATTTTCGGCGAGAACACGTAGGCCTCGACCTGCATATAAACGATCATGACGATAACAACGATGAGCGCGGTTGACGGTGAGTTGAATAGCGAAACGAGGGTCATCAGCGTTGTGCTGATGACGCTACCGATCACGGGGATGAGCGTCACAAACAGTGCGATGAACGCGAGAATGACGGCATATCGCACTCCCAGAACGGTCAAGAGGATGAACGTGAAGACCGAGTTGATTGCCGCGAGTGTGACTTGGCCGCCCAGGTATTTTCCGATTGACTCAAAAATCTCTTCGGCGATCTCGATGAATCCCGTGCGCTTGGACATGGGAACGAGGTCATACAGTGCGGACTTCATCGAGTCGAGGCTCGACACGAAGTAGATGGTGAGTACAACAACAAACAGCAGACCGAAAGTGCCGTTGACGATCCCCGCGCCTATGCGCAAAGCGCCACCACTTACGGTGACCCAGACTGCGGGGTCGAGAGCTGAACTCTGCACCCATTCGGCGAGCGTGAGCAAGTTTCCGCCAAGTGTGTTGTTGAGGTCAACGAACCACGGCTGCGTCTCAATATTCTGCAGATTGGCGGGCAGAGTGCGAATGAGCTCGGTGGCTTGAGTGCTCACAATCGGAACAATCATGAACCCCAGAATCACCAGAACCAGAACAAAAACACCGAGCACGATGAGGATCGAACCGTTTGCACTGATCCCGCGAGCTCTCAGATTCCGAACAACGGGGTACAGCCCGAGGCTCACAAAAATTGCGAGAAAGATGAGGGTGATCGCGCTAGCGAGGTTGACCACGGCCGCGCCCAAAAGGAGCGCAAGGAGTACTCCGAGAGTGCCAACAAAACCGATGCGAAACGGGCCACCGCTGAAAAACTTACTCGTTGGCGTAGCGTGCTCGATTGCGGCCACCGGGGGTGTCGTGGCGAGCGCGTCGTTGCTTTCGCCGGGAGTGGGGGAGGCAGCTTTGGCCATGAGAAGAGTCCAATTCTCCCGCGCTCGCGGGATCTACTGTGCGCACAGCGCGTAGGGACATTCTGTCGCCTCAAAGCATGAGACGCCAACGCAATGCAAGACTTGAGCCATGAGCGAAAAAGCTGACCAACCACCCGAGCGACACATAGCCCGCACGATCGCTCGATGGCTGCTCGGTGCCGCACTCATGTTTGCTGGAACTATGCACCTCACGCTCGCTCGTGCCGAGTTCCAAGCTCAAGTGCCGGCGTGGGTTCCTCTCGACGCAGACTTTGTGGTTGTTGCATCCGGAATTGTCGAAATCGCACTCGGGCTCGGACTCATCGTCTTGCGCAGATTCAGGGTCGCTGTCGGGTGGCTCGCTGCAGCATTTTTTGTCGCGATTTTCCCTGGCAACATTTCACAGTTTGTGACAGGCACCGATGCCTTCGGTCTCACGAGCGACCTCGCTCGGGGAATCCGACTGCTGTTCCAGCCTCTCCTCGTTCTGTGGGCTCTGTGGAGCACAGGGGCATGGCTAGCCTTCACGCAGTGGCGTGCCCGTCGCTAGATGTCGAGAACGAGCGTTGAACCTGCCGCTCGAGATACGCACGGGTACATGACACCCAGTTCGTCTTTCTCTTCGTCATCCATGACGGAGTCCAGATGTTCCGGTGTGCCTTCGAGGACGCGCACTTCACAGGTTCCGCAGACCCCTTTACGGCACGAACCAATAATGGGACGTCCGCTAGCTTCGAGAGCTTCAAGAACCGAGACTCCCGCAGCAACTTCGAGGGTTTCACCGTTGCGATCACACGTGACGCTGATGGGTCTACTTCCACCAGCAGAAGCCCGAATTACGGGGATAAACCTCTCGATGTGAACTCGGTCGTGAGGAGCTAGAGAACTCACCGCTTCGAGGAGTGACGCTGGACCGCACGCGTAGATGTGCGAAGACTCGGTCACAAACGGTGCGAAGTCAAGGTGGCCGGAATTGCTTGACGAAGGGTGAAGAACTACCCGATGTGGGTAGGCAGCAGCCAACTCGGCAGCGAACGCCATTGACGTGTCGCTCCGGCCAACGTAGAGCAATTTCCAGTAGCGCGATGCCGGGAGAGACTCGATCATCGCTTTGATGGGAGTGATTCCGATACCGCCGGCGATGAACACATATTCGCGCGCAGGCTCAAGCTCAAAGTTGTTGCGCGGGTGTGAAATATCGAGAGCGTCACCCACACCAAGGTTCTCGTGGATCCACCGGCTACCCCCAAGCGCCGAATCGTCGACCCTCACAACGGCAACCTCGAAGTGTGTGCGATCGGTCGGGTCACCGCACAGCGAATACTGGCGTTCCAGTCCGTTCGGAAGAAACAGCGTGATGTGCGAACCCGGAGCCCAGGTGGGCAAAACCGAACGGTCGCGCGCAGCCAGCCTGAGACCGATAACTCCGTCGGCGAGGCGTGTTGCTGCAACCACGATCATGTGGAGCCTGTCGTGGGGAGCCGCAGCGAGGGCAACCTGCGGCTCGGCAACTGTTGTGCTGACTAGGGGCGCTCCGGTCGAAGCATCCTGTGCAGCTCGCGCTTTTGCGGCAACAGCAGAGGATCGGTTGCCAAGAACAATTCGAACCACAACAGCCAACATCGACACTGTAATGAGCAAGACGGCGACTGCTTGGTACCACCACGAACCGACGTCAGTTCCCACGAGCCCAGCATGAACAGCCACGAGGAGAATGGATGCATAGCTGAGGTAGTGCACGATCTTCCACAATCTGCGCGGAAGACGATTCATGATGAGAGATGTGCCCTGAACCGCGATGAGCATGTAAAAGGCGAGGATTCCGAGGGCCACGGGTAGTGGCTTGAAATCTGTACCGAAAGGCACAAGGACTTCGACAAAGCTAAAGGACACGTACCCGTCGAGCATGAGCGAAACCATGTGAAGAGCAACCATAATGAGCGACATTCCGCCGAAGTATTTGTGGAGGTCTTGGAGCCATCCGGGGTTGTCGACTCTCTGCAAGAGCCTCGTCGACAACAAAATTCCCCACAGAACCGCGAGAGTCATGAGGACCCAGGCAATTATTGCGCTCGAGCGAGTGACGTACCACCAAACGTGCGGGTCGGTCATCATGAGTAGTCTTTCCAATTCTCTGTAGTTAAGCACGCGCCATTGGCGTCGATAAGCAGCCCGGCCGCACCCACAGTGGGAAGCCAAGCGAGGTATTCGTCTGGATTGCGCAAGAACCCAGACTTCGAGAGCGTTTCCGCCCTGGCGCCTGAAGCTGCAACAACAGTCACTGTCTGGATGTCGCTGACCGCACTATCGCCCGTGCGAGGGTCGATGAGGTGGTGTCGAGCCCCATGTGCAGTTGTCCACCGACGTTTGCGCTGGCTTGAGGTCACGACAGCGCCGCTCGATAGCCGAACAATGTCAACGTGTGACGCGGGATCGAGAGGGTTTTCGATTCCGATGCACCACCCACGGCGATCGGGGGAGAGACCAACGGCAACAACATCGCCGCTGACTTCGACAAGCGCGCCCCACGCCCCAGCGTCCACAATGAACTGACCGACGATGTCCGCAGCGAGGCCTTTACCCACTCCTCCCGAGTCGATCGTTGTGCCTCGAGGCATCGTGACGCTCAGACCATCTACGCTGATTCCCGCGAGGTTTCCCGGGGCAGTAGCGCTCGCCGGAATAATGCATTTTCGGTCACGGTTCACGACCGATTTCGAATATCCTGCAGACACCAGCGCGGGCAAGAGCGTCGGATCGAAGTCGCCGTTGGTGAGAATATTTCCGAGTTTCATTTCCTCGATGAGGCGCACGGTGAGCGCTGCGACAACTGTTGGCGTGCCTTCGGCATTGTTCAGGATCGAGACGTCGCTCGAACCGATAAACCGACTCCACAGAGCTTCACACTCGTCGAGAAGTGCGAAGGCCCTGGAGAGAAGGTCACGAGTACCACCCACAACGGTGATCGTTGCATGGCCGCCCATCGAAGGGCGCGTCTCAGTGTGAGTCGCGGGAGCGTCTCCACTGGAGAAAATGGCTGCTTCGACGGCGGATTGCGCAATCGAACGAATGCTACTCATGAGGTCCGTACCTGAATCGGTCTATGTGGCGAGGCGCGTGCGCCTAGTCGTCGTCGCCGTCTTCATACTCGTCTTCATACTCGTCTTCGTCTTCGTGCTCATCTTCGTGCTCATATTCGTCGTCGTCGTCGTCGCTGCCTGCGCCCGAGCCACCGCTCGTGGCGTGGGTAGTCGCTGAACTGGCGGCAGCTGCTTGTGCCTGCGCTGTGGCTTGAGCGGCGGCCGCAGCCTGAGCTGCTGCGGCATCCGCTGCGGCTTGAGCGGCAGCTTCTTCTGCTGCTTTTTCGACCTCGTTTTTGATCTGGATCGCAGCGAGCTTTGTGCTGTGGAGAGCGTCGGCTGTCGGCGCGCTCGTCGCGGTTGGTTCGAACGTCCGAGAAAGAGGGGGCAGAGCGTTCGCGTTTGCGGCTACGGCGAACCCCGCTACTCCGAGCACACCCGCTATTGAGAGGGTCGTGATCAACGGTGACTTCTTCATGATGGATCCGTTTCTGTGGGTTGTTGTGGCAGGGGGGTTATGTGATGCAAGTTGCTTCGGAGCTATCCGCCGGAACCGCTAGAGGTTGCTTGCACGGGCGCTGGCGCTGGTGCCGGTGCTGGTGCTGGTGCGTTAGCGGCGGGGGCTACACCCGAACTTGCTGGAGCCGTCGCGGGTGCCGGGATTGCAACAGGAGTAGGCACGATGAGTCTGGTGGCGTCGGCGAACGCGCTTCCCTTTTCTTCTGGGACCGCAGTGGCCTGTGCGTCACGCGCGGCGACCTGCTGAAAACCCGTGACCATTCCCACGAGAGTCAAGGCCGTGAGAACGCCCGCAACGTTTCGTGCGGTTCGAGCTGGGTGTGCTTGAGCTGGCTTTTTAGTCATCGTCTTCTGAGTCCTCGTCCTCGTCCTCGTCCTCGTCATGGTCCGAGTCGTGACCGGTGGAATCATCCGAGTGATCGTCAGTCTTGCTGTCGTCCTGAGAGCCGCCAGTGCTGCTCGGTGATCCCGGGGAAGAGGAGTACTCCTCTGAATCGTCGTCATCGGCGGTGGCGCTGGGCGTTGGAGTTGGTACGGGAGTGGCGGTCGCTTCGGCAGTCGGAACCGCGGTAGGCAGTTCGAGCAGTGACGTCGCTGTGCCGATCGCGCCCGACTCATGTGAGGCGTTCGAGAGCACGTTCGAGTTGATAGCCATTGCGGCACTCGCGGTGCCGAGCACCCCAATGATCGCTAGGCCGGTGATAAGTCGTGTCTTCATGGCTCTAACGCTACGGATCAGTCGGTAACCAGACACCCATCGGATATCCAAGACTTGTCCAAGAAAACGGGCCGTGACCGCTCTTTCTGCTCTGCATGGCCGTGCGCAAGGCAGAATACCTCCATGCGAGTACTCGTAGTAGAGGATGACCCGTCGGTAGCCGACGGGCTTATCGACGGCCTCACTGGGGCGACTTTCGAGCTGCTTCACGTTGGCACTGGGGCTCTAGCTATCGCCGCAATCACCGAGTTCGATCCGGAACTTGTGCTGCTCGACCTCGGTCTTCCCGACATGGATGGCACGGACGTGTGCCGCACGATTCGGTCGCGTTCCGCGATCCCCATTATTGTCGTGAGCGCTAGAGACGACGAGATCGATCGAGTTCTTGCCCTGGAGATGGGCGCGGACGACTACGTTGTAAAGCCTTTTGGGATGCGCGAACTTGTCGCGCGGATTCGAGCGGTGGCGAGGCGAACAACCCCGAGTTTCGAAAGCGCGACCACCGCGCCCGACGAACGAACATTTGGGCTTCTCTCTATTGATTCGAGGTCAAGGCGCGTGAACCTTGGCGGCGAAGCCGTGCATTTGACGCCCAAGGAATATGACTTGCTCGTGTATTTGAGCGCAGATGCTGGTGCGGTTCTGCGGCGGGCCGATATTGTGCGAGACGTGTGGGATACCAACTGGTACGGCACCACAAAGACTCTCGACGCCCACATCGCGGCCATCCGCAAAAAGCTCGGCGACGCGCGTTGGATCGAATCGGTGCGTGGAGTTGGCTTTAGATTCGGAGAGCCGTCGTGAAGTGGCGGTTTATGGGCGTGATCATGGGCATCACCCTTCTGGTCTTGCTCGTTCAAGACCTACCCTTGAGCAGCTACTTGCGCGGAGTTGAAGAAGATCGCATCATCACAGCGCTTGAGAGAGATGCTTTCGTGCTCGGTGGACGCAGCGAAGAAGCCCTCGACGCGGGCGACGCAGAGGGAAACACCACGATTACCAATCTCGCTCAAACCTACAAAGACTCCGGGGGCGCTCGAGTAGTAGTAGTCGACGCAGCTGGTACGGCGATCGTCACGAGTGACGACGATCAAAACTCCGTTGGTGCCTCGTATTCTTCTCGGCCGGAAATCGCGAAAGCTCTAGCTGGCGAAATATCTTCCGGGGAACGGTTTTCGGAGACTCTCGGTTTTGAACTCCTCTACGTGGCAGTTCCCGTCTTTAGCGGAGACAGCGTTGTTGGTGCTGTGCGTTTGACGTATCCAGAAAGCGTCGTGACAGAGTCGGTCAACAGACAATTGCAAGTGCTCGGTCTTGTTGCGCTCGTCACCGTGTTTTTGGCTGGAGTTGTTGGCTACATTCTCTCCACAACAATTACCCGCAATCTGCGCTTGCTCAGGAGAGCTACCGAGCTCATAGCTGCTGGCGCTCTCGACACGAGAGCCGATGAGTCGATGGGTGCCCCAGAGATCCGATCTCTCTCGACGTCCTTCAACGTCATGGCGGAACGGCTTGAGAGCCTCATCGAACAACAACGTTCCTTTGCGGCGGACGCTTCGCACCAGTTGCGCACTCCGCTCACAGCACTCCGACTCAAACTTGAGCGCGCGCAGGAGTTGGTGGACAGTGATCCGGATGCCGCAGCCGAACGCATAGCGGCAGCCGAGCACGAAGCCGACCGGCTCGTAGCGATCATCGAGGGACTGCTCATTTTGAGCCGGGGTGAGGCGCGAGTCTCTGAGCTTCACGATGTCGATCTCGCGCGCATTGCGCGAGAGAGGGTTGAGCAGTGGGCACACCTCGCGCACGATGGGGGCGTCAGTGTGGACTATGACGGCCCGCGGACGCTCATGATTCGTGCAGTTCCCACTGCCGTCGAGCAAATTGTCGACAACTATCTCGACAACGCTCTAAGCAATGCTGCGACTCCCGGCACACGAATAGTCGTGCGGGTTGTCGATGCAGAGAAGCCTCGAGTCCACGTTCTCGACCAGGGCCCTGGTCTCACGGGCGAGCAGCGCGCGAGAGCCTTTGATAGGTTCTGGCAAGCAGCCCCCGGGCACGGGGGCAGTGGCCTAGGGCTCGCTATAGCGTCACAGCTCGCCCACGCAAGTGGAGGCAGCGTGCGGCTCGACTCCCGACCTGGGGAACGCGGTCTTGACGCCGTCGCCGAATTTTTGCCGGCACTCGGCGAATAGGCTCATGCTCCACGCCTGTTAGGCGAGCAGTGATTCCTTGAGTTGCGAGAACTCTTCGTCGGAGAGCGCGCCAGAAGAGTGCAGTGCAGCGAGTCGCTCGAGTTTGGCGACGACATCGTCAGTACCTGCGGCCGCGGGTGCGGCGGCCGCGGCTGCGGCATCCCGAGCAGCTTGTTCTTCAGCGGCGAGACCGGCTTGTTTGCGAGCGGCGCGACCGCTTGAGTTGGTGACGGCACTCGAAATGACTGCACCGCGAACGACAGAGCGAGCGAGACTGGGGCGACGTCTACCGAAAGCCATGAGATCTCCTTGAGTGGCTCGGCGATGCGGAGCCTAGAACTCAAGAATAAACCCCAAGCGCTCTAAGCGCGAGTGATTGTGACCCACTCGCCGATCGCCGAAATTATCGGAGCGAAATCCCCGTCGGTTGTGGCCGAGGCTCCAACAATCAGTTGGCAGCGGCACGGGTCGAGCCATTTGTGTTCGACGCCCGTGACCTCGAAGCGGAGGTCTCGCCCTGGCAGAGCTTTCTTCGAGCCCTCGTGCAAAATGACCTGAAAGTGCGGTTCAGGAAAGAGCCTGAAAGTTACGAGGTTGACACCGTCGAGTGTGAAGCTTGGGGCGTTCCACTTCACTTCCGACTCGACCTCCGCGAACTCGCGCGTCATGAGGTTCACGAGAGTGCGCACGTCGGCCGCTCGTGGGTGCTGAAGCGCACTCAGATAGTCGTCGACTGCAGTCATGCCGAACAGGCTACCGGGTGTGGCCGCCAGGGTGGCCTCACAACTGACTTGCCTACGAAGACGCGGTGTGCGCATAACTCCTGCTAGACGCAGCCTAAGCCCGTTGGATCCTCTATTCGCGCGCCGAATCTGCAATGCAGCAGAAGTTATGCGCATCACGCGTCGGATCCACGGGGATTCGAACCCCGGGTTGGGTGGTGTGCGCGCACCCTGGTGGTTCGTTTGTGTGGCGGAGAATGGGGGATTCGAACCCCGGGTTGGGTGGTGTGC